>ERZ746981.220-NODE-220-length-38544-cov-35.818416_pt1 | contig 38544 bp, 53 predicted proteins | sample MGYA00374948_ERZ746981 | MGnify/ENA primary metagenome ERZ746981 (study PRJEB28757, sample SAMN06711160) | food metagenome | host: microorganism | place: China:Harbin | collected 2017-01-30 | study: EMG produced TPA metagenomics assembly of the Analysis of...
AACAGACAGCAGAAATCCTGCTGATTATCGCTGGACAAGATGGAAAGGTCGTGATGGCGCAAACGGCGTGGCAGGTAAGGCTGGAGCAGATGGAAGAACGCCTTATGTTCACTTTGCGTATTCTGAAAATGCAGATGGATCAGGTTTGACAATGACAGATAACGGACAGCGTTATTTTGGTCATTATTCAGATTATGAGAAACCTGATAGTTCGGATAAAACTAAGTACAAATGGGCTGATCGTTGGGCTAAAGTTGATGGAGGTTATGTAAATATCTATGCATTGTCTAAGAATAGAAGTATTGGGAAATCTTATCATGTTTCTGAATTTAATATGGATGTACTTTCAGGAAATATCACTCTAAAAGCAATTGGGGCAGATCCATACATTGGCGCCGTTTCTTCTCATCCAGGTATTTTTATAAAGCAACAGGGAATGAAAATCCCAGTTATACAAGGGAGATCTATTTGTATAACAATAACAAATCCTTTATTTAGAAAAAATTACATCTCGTTTTTTAATTCATTAGGTAAAACTGTTAAAACATATAAGCATTACAACACAAATAAATTTTTAATATCTTCAGCTGATTTGGTAGGTGTTGAATTTATCGCTTTACGATATGGTGCAGGAAGCTCGAATATACAAATTGGAACCGTACTAGAGACAAAAGTAAAGGTAGAATATGGAACCGTGCATAGCGACTGGTCGCCCGCTCCAGAAGATATTGAAAGTAATATTAACTCTAAAGCTGATCAGGGGCTGACTCAAGAGCAGTTAAATGCCCTCAATGAGAAGTCACAGATTTTAGAGGCTGAAATGAAAGCGAAAGCATCGATGGAGGCCTTTAGTGAATTAGAAAAAGCATATAATGCCTTTGTGAAATTAAATGCAGATAGTCGAAAAAAATCTGAGTCTGATTTAGTTGAAGCAGGTAGAAGAATTGATTTGCTGACGACACAATTTGGAGGATTAGCAGAGCTTAAAACATTCATTGATACTTACATGAAAAGCACAAATGAGGGCTTGATTATAGGTAAGAATGATGCAAGCTCTACTATTAAGGTATCAAGTGATAGAATATCCATGTTTTCTGCAGGTAAGGAAGTTATGTACATTTCGCAAGGTGTAATAAATATTGATAATGGTATTTTTACTGCATCAATTCAAATTGGACGTTTTAGAACAGAACAGTATCATCTTAACAAAGATGTGAATGTCATACGATATATAGGAGGTTAAAAAAGAGGGAAATGACTAAATTTATCAATTCTAGCGGTTCACTACACTTGAATATTTACATCGAACAAGTTAGTCAAGATATCGCTAACAATTCCTCAAGAGTTAGTTGGAAAGCTACTGTTGACCGTGATGGAGCTTACCGCACATATACTTATGGTAATATTAGTAACTTGTCTGTATGGTTAAATGGGTCAAGTGTGCATAGTAGTCATCCAAACTTTGACACATCCGGGCAAGAGTTTACTTTAGCAAGTGGGGAAGTAACCATCCCACACAGTGGTGACGGAACTAAGACTTTTGCAGTATGGGCATCGTTTGACCCAAACAACGGAGTACATGGAAACATTACCGTATCAGCAAACTATACTCTTTCAAGCATTCCTCGATCTAGTAGTATAAGCGACAATGCTCTTTCAGGAAATAGGCGGCTCGGAAGTCCCCACACTCTCACTATTGATCGCAAATCTAGCTCATTTACTCACCAAGTATGGTATAGAGTGTTTGGTAGCAACTGGATTGATTTAGGAAAAAATCACGCAACAGGCGTTTCTTTCGTACCTAATATTGACCTAGCTAGATACAACACAAAAGCAAAGTCTGGCACGATGGACATATGTGTTCGAACATATAATGGAACTACTCAAGTTGGAAATGACGTTTACTCAAATGGGTGGTATTTTGAAATTCCGGAAAGCGTGAAACCTACATTTTCTGGAATTACATTGACTGATATGAATACTGTTGCTAGGCAACTATTGAGCGGAAATAACTTTTTACAGATTATTTCCGACATTCAGGTCAACTTTAATAATCCATCCGGGGCTTATGGTTCGACTATCACAGGATATCGTGCTGAAATCGTAAACAAGAATCAGGTTACAACTGTAAACGGTGGTAGGCTTGGTATGATGAATTTCAATGGTTCAGCAACGATTCGAGCTAGTGTGGTTGATAGCCGAGGCAGGCAATCAGATACTAGAGATATTACAATCAATGTTATTGAATATTTTGCACCAGCTTTTAGTTTTACAGCTTTTAGGACGCGGGAAACACCTAACATTATTCAAGTTGTCAGGAATGCTAAAATCGCTCCTATCACTTTATCAGGTAGTCAAAAAAATGTCATGACACTATCATTCAAAGTAGCTCGATTAGGTAGTACAACTTTTACAGCTGATCATGGTAGAGCTTCTGGTATTTGGACAACTCAACACACCTTAAATAATTCAGCTGCTAACATGGCAGGTAATTATGTTGCAACCAAATCATTTGTGGTCATAGGAACTCTATCTGATAAGTTTACAAGCACAGAATTTACAGCAACAGTTGCAACTGAAAGTGTGGTAATGAGTTATGACAAAGATGGCCGTGTGGGCATTGGTAAAGTTGCAGAGCAAGGTGGTGCAGGGTCATTGGATGTCTTGGGAGATATCTACGCTAGAAATAAACCTATTCAACAATATCAATTGACTGACAATAATGGATGTGGAAAACTTATCAAACAGGATTTTAATACGATGAAAGAGACTGGAACGTGGTGGATAAATGGTAGCTCTCAAAACAACCCCTTTTCTGGAACTTGGGGGATGCTAGAGGTATTCAGACCTAATCCAGGCTCTCATGAACGTATTCAACGCTTCACTACCTCAACAGGATATATGGCAGTTAGGGAGAATGGTTTTGATAACAACTGGAGACCATGGCGCTATCTGGTGCAACAATCCAAGTCTACTAATAACTCTGACTATGTAGCTTTGCTAAAATCAGAAAGCACTCCGACTCCTTGGCAAAATGCCATTTTAAAAAATGGATGGAATCATCACAGGGATTACGGAGGTGTCCAATTTTCAAAAACATTCGATGGTGTTGTTTGTTTTAAAGGAACATGTAAGGGCGGAAAGATTGCACGTGAGTCAATCATACTTACTTTACCTGAACATTTCAGACCATCTACAACATTATTCAAAACTGCTTTGAATAATGATTACGGTTCAGCCGTTATAGGAATTTATCCAAATGGAAACGTAGTTGTCAAATCTAATGTAGATGCTACTTGGCTTAATTTTGATAATGTGTTTTTCAAAATATAACAACCGTAAAAAATCCCTAATTATTAACGGATAATTAATTTATAAAGGAGGAAATGACAATGTTAAAAGTCACTAAAACACGTCAGCTAGTAACTGAATTTTTCGCACAAGATGGCGACCAACAAAAATTGGTCAAAACTACTGTAATCAACACAGACAATAAAGCTGTTTCAACAATATCTGAAACGCTGCATGACCCGGAACTGTACGCTAACAATCGTATCAGTATGCGTAAGCATGAGCAAGAGTTACGAGAAATGCGCTATAAGATTGAAGATGCCATTTTGGCAGAGCTGCAAGCAGATGCTGAGCATAAGGAATAGGAGGTGTGTATGAAAATTGAATTTTTCAATTTTCTAAGAAGTGTCGTACAGACTGAAGATGGTTTGGTCTTGTACGCTCTAACACTGATTGTCTCAATGGAAATCATTGATTTTGTGACAGGGACGATTGCGGCGATTATCAATCCTGACATCGAGTACAAGAGCAAAATTGGCATTAACGGGCTCCTTCGTAAGATTTCAGGGGTTCTCTTACTGATGATCCTCATTCCGGCGTCCGTTTTGTTGCCTGAAAAGACAGGTTTTGTATTCTTGCACTCAATCTATCTCGGGTACATCGCATTTACTTTTCAATCTCTCATTGAAAATTATCGCAAATTAAAAGGAAATGTTACTCTTTTTCAGCCGATTGTAAAAGTATTTCAGCGATTACTTGAAAAAGATGATGACACGAAAAAAGGAGAATAACAAATGCAGCAAATTACTGAAATCATCATTGCTTTTGCGACAAGCTTTTTAACAGTAGCAGTAGGCGGTATTGTAAAAGCAGTAAAAGATTATCTTTTGCGTAAAGGCGGAGAGAAAGCGGTGATCATCGCTGAAATTCTAGCTAAAAATGCAGTAAATGCCGTGGAGCAGGTAGCTGCTGAAACTGGCTACAAGGGAGATGAAAAACTGGCACAGGCTCGCGCTAAAGTCCGTGCTGAGCTTACAAAATACAATATTAGCATGACTGACAAAGACTTAGACACCTTCGTAGAGTCAGCAGTGAAGCAGATGAATGACGCATGGAAAGGACGATAGGGAATGGATATCGATAGAAACAGACTACGTACAGGCTTGCCACAGGTTGGGGTGCAGCCTTATCGACAAGTACATGCTCATTCAACAGGTAACCGCAACTCAACCGTACAGAATGAAGCGGATTATCACTGGCGGAAAGACCCAGAATTAGGTTTTTTCTCGCACGTTGTTGGGAACGGTCGCATCATGCAGGTAGGACCTGTGAACAACGGAAGTTGGGATGTTGGGGGCGGTTGGAATGCTGAGACCTATGCAGCGGTTGAACTGATTGAAAGCCATTCAACTAAGGAAGAGTTTATGGCTGACTATCGCCTCTATATCGAATTGCTACGCAATCTAGCGGACGAAGCAGGCTTGCCGAAGACTCTTGATACAGACGACTTGGCAGGTATCAAGACGCATGAATACTGTACCAATAACCAACCAAACAACCACTCAGACCATGTGGATCCATATCCATATCTTGCTAAATGGGGCATTAGCCGTGAACAGTTTAAGCAAGACATCGAAAACGGCTTGAGCGCTGCAACAGGCTGGCAGAAAAATGGCACTGGCTACTGGTACGTACACTCAGACGGCTTTTATCCAAAAGATAAGTTTGAGAAAATCAACGGTACCTGGTATTATTTCGATGGCTCAGGCTATATGCTTTCAGACCGCTGGAAGAAGCACACAGACGGTAATTGGTACTGGTTCGACAACTCAGGCGAAATGGCTACAGGCTGGAAGAAAATCGCTGAGAAGTGGTACTATTTTGATGTAGAAGGTGCCATGAAGACAGGCTGGGTCAAGTACAAGGACACCTGGTACTACTTAGACGCTAAAGAAGGCGCCATGGTATCAAATGCCTTTATCCAGTCAGCGGACGGAACAGGCTGGTACTACCTCAAACCAGACGGAACACTGGCAGACAAGCCAGAGTTCACAGTAGAGCCAGATGGCTTGATTACAGTTAAATAAATAGAAAGGAAACTTTCTAAATTGTTCTTTCACCGCAGGCTCAGGCTTGCGGTTTTTTTGTTTGCTCAAAAGGGGCAAAAAAGGGGCAAAAGTGTCGTAAATCTCTGTAAAATGATGTAAAAACATTTATTTAAAAGCTCAAAATATAGCTGTTTTAAAAGGTATTGTAAGATATAGTAAAACGATGTAAAGGTATTTTTAAATGCGGATGAATTATAACGATATAAAGCAACCCCTTGAATTATCAATATCTTCAAGGGGTTTTGTTGTGTTATGAAATCAAAAAGGGGCAACCAAGGGGCAGAATTAAAAAATAGTATCTAATTTATTGACCAGTTTATCCTCCATATCCTCAGTAGTATGAGAATAGATTTCCAAAGTCATTTTTGCATTTGAGTGCCCAACTCGATCCATTATTGATTTTATTGGGAGGCCAGACTCTGCTAAAAACGAAATATGAGAATGCCTAAAAATATGGCTAGATAAGTTTTTTTCTATTTTGGCCTGTTTTCCATATTTTTTTAATATCTGTATGAAGCAAGCTATTGTTGTAGGTTGATTCCATTTTTCAAAACAGAAAATATAATCATCGCTTGACAATGGCTGGAAACGTTCGCTAAGTCGTACTATTTGTCTTTGAATAGCTTCTATGACACTCTCTGATACTTTGATTGTCCGTATTGAATTTGTAGTCTTTGGTAGCGTCTTGATTTTGTTTACTGAATCAAAATTACCTGTGATCTCAATTTTGTTGTTTTCGAAGTCTATATTCTTCAGTTGTAAGGCAGTTAACTCACCATATCTCATACCAGTTAATGTCAGCACAAGAACCATATCAGCGTACTTTTGGTGATATTCTCGACGATTAAGGACATCGACAAGTGCTTTTATTTCTTGCATGGTGAGAAAGTTGTTACGCTTTTTTTCCAGTTCTTCTAAAGTCTTTGGTTTTTGAGGAATCGTAGTATAATCGACCTCGTTGTTTTCAATGTAAGAGTATTGAACAGCGTAATTAAAGATACCTCTGAGCCTATGCCGTACTTTTTTAGCTGTAATATATCCGTTGCTTTCAATAATTTTTTCAATAGCCTCTTGAAGAAAACGCCTGTCAAGATTAGCAAGTATGGTATCGGATGGTATGACTTCCTTCATCTTCTTATCAACTGATTTACAATTATGTTTTGTTGATTCCTTTACTGTTTGCGCCCATGATTTATAGAAAAGGTTATAGATTTCTTCAAATGTAATGCTTTCTACTTGTTTTGTGCTGAGTTTTTTATTTATCTTCTCTTGTAACAAGATAGCAGCTTGATTTCTTGCCTGGGGAGTTTTCTTCTCCATGGTTACTGAAACTTTTTTTAATTTCTCAGTATAAGGGTCTTTGTATCGCTCAAAAAATTTGTATTTTCCGTTGGAAAGTTCTTCCATCCACATTGATTTTACCTCACTTTTTTGATAAAATGGGTACAAGAAAACTACCTTTTTAATGGTTGTTTCCTATACATGATTTCCTCACACTCTCCTTGGCCAAAATTTGAGTGTGGGGATTTTTTAATTTTTCAGCATCAAATACGCATCGACGTAAATTAAAGGTACGCTTTTTTCTTTGTTGCTGTTGGTGGTATATTCGTAAGAAAGCAAGTAACGCCCGTTTACAGTCAAATGATCTTTTTCTAAAAATCTTTTTTCGATACGTTTAGTCTCCATGAACAGCATATAGAAATCACCGCTGGGTTGTGTAACAAGCATTTTCGTGTACTTGCCTTCTTTAAAAATTTGCACGATCTCCAGATTGTCGATTCTCATTTTTAAAGAGAAGAATTTTTCTGGCTCTCTGAGAACTGTTTTGTAATCGTAGATTTTATAATCGTCTGACTTGTAATTGTCCTTTGTGACCTTATCAACTTTAGTCAATAGCTTATCAAAATATTCTTCTACGCTAATATCATCAGATGATGATGCCTGAGTGGTCGGTTCGCTGGATGACTTTTGCGTTTGATTTGTACAAGCGGTTGAAATAACAAGTGCACAAAGCAAAACAGATGATATGGAAAATATTCTTTTCATTTTATCCTACTCCTTTTTCAATTAAGTAAAGCCAAATATTCTTCTTTTACCATTATTTCATCGGCAATGGTTTTTAAATTATACTTTTCCATAAATACCAGGTAATTAAATGTAGTGGCATCTTCGGCTATACCCAACTCAGCTTTCATAAGGTGATGGATCATATTCCTATTAGCCTCAAGCTCACACTTTTCCCGAAAAAGCTGATAAGTATCTGGCGCGTGGTTTCTATGGCCTATCTCATGTAAAGCGACTTGTACCCTTTTTTCATCAGATATAGCATCACTCAAAAACATAGTTTTGAGGGCTGGGATGTAAAAGGCTTCATCTGGAAATAGACCATCTTCAAAAATCTCTATATCTATGCCTAGATTTTGAGAAAATTCTTTTTCAGTCATAAACAATCCAACCTTTGATTATTATTGTTTTCTGAGATAGATCTCTATTATGTTTTGAATTGCTTTTTTATCTTCTTCAGTTAGTGGTTTACCATTGAAGCGCATAGCAGTAGAGGCAAGTTCCTCAACATCGACTTCTTTGCCTTCGAAAAAGAATTGTTCTTTTTTATTAGCGATGGTAGGATTATCTGTGCGACCAAGTAAGTAGTCTGTAGATACATTGAAGTAGTCAGCGATTTTGGATATATGTTCAGCAGATGGAGTCTTTTTATTTTTAAGACTGTAAATGTAATTTTTCCCCAAACCAACCCTATCTTCTAAAGTGTTTAGAGAAATTCCCTGTTTTTTAGCTAAACTTTTAATTTTTTCGAATGTCTCAAACATTGATACATCAACCTTTCTGAAGCATTACAAAAAAATATTTTATTTTTTCGCCTAAAACACTTGACAAAAATTAGACGAACAACTAAAATAGTATTTGTAAGTAATTAACAACTAAAAAAACAACTAAGAAATAAATTATAAAAATGTTTTTGCGAGCGGTATTTATAGATTTATTAGTGTTTTTATTATGCTTTCATTTTAGACGAACATCTAAAAAAAGTCAAGCGAAAAGATAAAAAATAGTTAAATTTTTAGTTGTTTCTTATTTACAAAATAAGTAAAAAGGAGGAACACATATGCCAGATATCACAAATGGTCGTGAGAAAGTCAATGATTTTCTGAAAGACAAAGGTATTAAAAAAACAAGTCTAGCGATTGCTTATGGCTTTAAACGACAGGAAGTAACAAACATTCTGAGTGGGACGACGAAGGGACCACGAGCGAACAGTTTCATTCTTCAAGTGATTGAAGATTATGGGATTGAGTAGGAGGGAATAACATGAATGAAGTTATTAAAGTGACTGTGAATGACAATCACGAGCCGATTGTATCTGGTCGTCAATTGCACGAGGCGTTGGGAGTTAAAACAGAATATAAGAAGTGGTTTAGTCGCATGACTGAATACGGCTTTAATGAAAATGAGGACTTTTTAAAGGTGACCCAAAAATGTCTCACCTCTTCAACAGGTCAAAATACGACTGACCACATCATCAAACTAGACATGGCTAAAGAAATCGCCATGATTCAACGAACGGACAAAGGAAAAGAAGTCCGACAATACTTTATCCAAGTAGAAAAAGACTTTAATAGCCCTGAGAAGATTATGGCAAGAGCATTGCTCATGGCTGATCAGAAAGTCCACAAGCTGGAGGCTCAGATTGAAGCGGACAAACCCAAAGTCCTATTTGCAGACGCAGTAAGTGCAAGCCATACATCTATCTTGGTTGGCGAACTTGCCAAGCTCATTAGCCAAAACGGCTACAAAATCGGTGCCAATCGCCTCTTTTCTTGGATGCGCGAAAATGGCTACCTGATTAAGCGCAAAGGCTCAGATTGGAACATGCCAACTCAACGTAGCATGGACTTGAAACTCTTTGAAATCAAGGAAACAAACGTGCAACACGCAGATGGACATATCACTGTGAACAAGACACCAAAGGTCACAGGCAAAGGACAACAGTATTTTATCGATAAGTTCCTTAATTAGGAATACCTGACAGGTTAGAAAGTAGAAAGAATGATTGAAAATAAGTGAAGAGAAAGGAGGCGCTATGGCACAAGAAAATAGCCTAATTGGTAAATATCTAGAAATTTCTGGGGAGCTTGCAGGATGTATTGGAGCTGAAACAGAAAAAGACCTACTTGTCCGTAGGGCGATAGTCATTAATGAGCATATCGGCTTATGTGAGCAAGCGGTCTATGTTGATAAGAAAGTGCTAGATAGCTATTGGGTCAAGATAGTAGAGTTATCTGCTATTCCTGAAACCCTCAACAGCGTTGACAGCACTGATTTGGTTAGGAAATGGTTGAACATGTAAATTGACACTCTCATGTCCGTTGACATACTCAACACATTTCACCAAGTAATGCTCAGATTTATGGTCTGCTGACTTAGCAATGACAGAACCGATAGTAGGAACAGCAGGCAATGTTATTGGTAGAGGTTCAACACGACCATCAATCATGATGTGACAAGTAATCATGACTTATTCTCCTTTCATGTAAGATAAGTCAATTATAGCAAATTTAAAAGGAGGAGTTATGACAGACTTTAAAAATTTAGATTGTCAATTTATCTTTCAAGAATGCGACTGAAAATTATACTGCTATTAGTAATAGTTTTATCAACGATCCTGCGCTGGATTTTACAGCGGTTGGCATCATGATGGTGGTGCTGGCTAATCACCCAAATTGGCAAGTCTATTCAGATGAAATAGCTAAACGAAAAGGTGTTAGTCGAGACACAGTTGATAGATACTTCAAAATATTAGAAAAAAATGGCTACCTACGAATTGTTAAAAAAGGCATGGGACGTGGTAAAGGAGTTCGTGTTTTCAGATTTTTCTCAGATGTAAAAATATCCGATTTTCAATTTGAAATCATGAAACAGAGATTGAATGAAAGTATATCTAAGTTATCCACAGGTTAGAATTTACATTTCCGATTTTTACAAATCTGTATTTTACAAATCTGTATTTTACAAATCAGAAAATTTAGGCACTAATAAATACTAACTAACAACAAGTATTAAATAACAATAAATATTAACTAACAACAAGTACTACTCTTAATAAATAAAAGAGAGTACACAAAAAAGTATCTGAGAAACTCAGACACTTTCTAAAAAAATCTAACTTAATTATAGCATGAAAGGGGAAAAATGGAAACAGTTCAAATCGTGAGAATTAAAGATGTGATCATTGAGAAGATTTCTGCTAACGATGAAGAACTAGAGCGCATCTTTGGATGTTCAAAACGGCAAGCGGGAGATATGAGGCGAGAGATGAAAAAATTGCCTAGTCAGCAAAAATACCTTAGAAACGATGGTCAGCTTGTCACAATCAAAGGTTTTGATGCTTATCTGCAATATCGAGGCAGTCAATCATGGAAGAAAGAAATGGCTAAAACCGTTAAGATGACACGATAGCAGAATAATAACTACTAACAAATAACAAACTCATACTTATAGATAATAAGGGAATTACAGAGTTTTTAAAGGAGGAAAGAAATATGCCAAATTGGGCAGAGGGGACTCTTAAATTAAGAGGTAGACGCGAAAACGTTGCATCAGCTTTAAAAGAAATGCTATTAGGAAATAAAGGCGCAACGCTTGAAGAAGAATACGATGGCACTCTACTAAGATTTAAAAACGAGTATGATTATTTTTATATAAACGGTACAAGGCGTGCGTTTATTTCTAGTAAAGATATTGAAATTTGGTTGGATGATGATTTTGTGATTATCGAACTTGAAGATTTCAAACAAGCATGGGCAGCATTAGCTGACAATTACACAGAAATTTCTAGTAAGTTTGATGTTGATATTAAAATTTTCACTTTTGAAATGGGTATGGAATTTACACAGGAAATTGAAATTTCAAAAGGTGAAATCATCAAGAATATTGTAAACGAAAACTTTACTAACTATTCATGGGATGTGCCTTTTAGTAGACTTGGAGGATAGATAATATGGCTGATTTAACATTTGCAGAATTACAGCGAAAAATGCAAATCGAAAAACAAACGAAACAGGGAGTGAAATATCCGTTTAGAACCGCAGAGGACATAAATAATAAATTTAAGTCTTTGGATAGCGGTTGGAGTGTATCATTTCCAGAAGATGACATCATTCAAAAAGGTGACAAACTGTATTATAAAGCGGTAGCTGTTGCTAAAAGAGAAAGTGATGGCACGATTGAAAAAGCTATTGGATGGGCTAGAGAAGAAGATGTACCAATTTTTCACACACAAAAAGGGGATGTGAAACAGATGCAAGATCCACAATGGACAGGTGCGGTTGGTTCTTATGCTAGAAAATATGCTTTACAAGGTTTATTTGCCATTGGAGGTGAGGATGTTGATGAGTATCCAGTAGAAGAAAGCCAAGAGCAAGGACAGAATAATCAGCAACAGAAACCAAACAACCAGCAAGCCCAAGGACAAAATCAAGTAAGGTATATTGACAACATTCAGTATCAAGAAATTAACGACCTTATAAATGATATTGCAAAAATTAAAGGGATGCCGTTCGATACGCTTGCAAATTTTGTATTAAGCAAGTACCAAATAGATGATTTCCACAAAGTGCCAGTTGATGGCTATAACATAGTGATGAACTATCTCACTAAACAAATTCAAAAAGCATACGAAAAACAAGGAGTATAAGACATGACAGAAAATAAAATTTATTCGCCATGGGCTTTCACAGAAAACGAAAGTCAAAAACATAAATCTAATCTTTCAGCTCTAAAAGAGTTGAAAGAGAAATATATCATCAAGGGCAAATGGAATTACGACAAAATGAATGAACAAGATCAAGAAACCGTTGATGTTGTATATGGTCGAGTTGGTGGTGGTTACGGGAATTCACTGTATGAGATTTACAAGAATACCCCTAATTTATCAAAAACAGAACTTGCCTTAATTTGTGATAATGGCAATTTATGTTTTGGGCATTCATCATCAGGTAGTAAAATCAAAATTTACACAGACTAGGAGAACAAAGACGTGGTAAAAGATGTAACTAATAGCTTGACAGAAATCAAGGTGGATTTTCAACCTGCAGTAATTAATGTTGACCGTGAGGCGATCGAGGCACAAGTAGCCACAGCCATTGCACAGTATAGCGGTCGCGAGGTTACTGTTGATAATTACAAAGAAGTTTATGAAGAGCGAACCCGCTTTAATAAGCTGATTGGGGGCTTAGACACTCAACGCAAAGATTTTAACCGACAAATCAATGAGCCGGCAAAAGACTTTGATAAGTGGGTCAAAGAAAAAGTCATCAAGCCTATTGAGGCCGTAACAGATGCTATGTCAGCAGGACTTAATGCGATTGATGAACATGAACGATTGATGCGCGTGGATGTCGTGCGTGCTACATTTGAGGATAAGTGTATGGTCGCAGGGATTGAAAAATCCACATTCGCTGACAAATACGATGAGTACAGCCTCAAGAAATATTTTAAAACAGGCAAGTATGAGCTGAAAAAGACAACACTTGATGAAATGGATGGCTTAGTACTTTCAGAATTTGATGCCCTGGAAGAATACAAGGCTAACAAGCAAGCTATCCAAGAGCAAGCTCAAGAGTACGATTTGCCAGCTGATAGCTATATCAGACATCTTGAAGATGGTAAGAGTCTTGTTGATATTCTCAAGATGATGAAAACTGATCGAGATGCTGAGATTGCACGCAAGGAGCAGAAAGAAATCCAAGAAAAAGCAAAAGCTGAACGACTTGAAGAAATTGCTCAATCGGCCAAGAAAAATGCTAATGCGAATATCAAGGCTTACGATGCCGAAACAGGCGAGATTTTGGAACAGGGTACAATTACACCAGAACCTCAAAACAATGCGCGAGAGGTGGCAAAATTTGAGCCTAGCGAGCCTTTGGTCAAATTAGTACGTCTTGAATTGCACGGTGGTTTAGAACAGTGGGAAAATACACAAGAATATTTTGAGGATAACTTTATCGGTTTTGAAACTTTGGAGGATTAAGTAGAATAAGGAGTCAGACCTATGAGATGTTTTTATGTCAGCGGTAAAATTGCAGATCTTGATTTGGGGTCAGAAATCAATGCAGAAAATTCATTTATGGCTGCTATTGAGTTTGTGAAACGATATACCGACTTATTAAAGTTTGGTTCAAATGAAATCAAGGTATCAGAAGTAGAGGAGGTGCAAAATGATAAATAACGTTGTTTTAGTAGGGCGACTTACAAGAGATGCCGAACTGAGATACACGCAATCTAATATTGCGGTTGCTACGTTTACTCTTGCTGTAAACCGTCCATTTAAGAACGAGGCTGGAGAGCGTGAGGCTGATTTTATCAATTGCGTTATCTGGAGACAGTTAGCTGAAAATCTTGCTAATTGGGCTAAAAAAGGCTCTCTTATCGGAGTTACAGGAGTAATTCAAACACGTAGCTATGATAACCAGCAAGGTCAACGTGTTTATGTCACAGAAGTTGTTGCCAGTAATTTTCAACTGTTGGAAAGTCGTAACAGTCAGCAAAATAATCAAGGTCATCAAGACCATCATGGCGGTTATCAGAAGCAGGGCTACAGTAATCAAGGCAGTTCTTTCCAAAATGGAAATAGTTACGGGCAACAAGGCAGTTTCCTTGAGGGGAACACAACAAATCTAGTTCCTGATTTCACCCGTGATAACAATCCATTTGGTAGACCGACAGACCCATTGGATATTAGTGATGATGATTTACCGTTTTAGAAAGAGGTGCTGAATGGAATTTATCAAAGTTAAAGTCGACTTACAATGCCCATTTTGTGGAAACTGTAAGGTGGTTAAGGTAGGAGCGCATCGCAAGGCTATTACTTGCCCATCGTGTAAACAAGCTGTTTTCTTGTCGTGGGCAACTGGTATCGAGGGGGAAACTGATGAACATGGTTATTATTTCCATGCCGTCGAGCCGTTTAATATTCGCAAAATCAATCAAGAGTTTCAAGATGCTTTTGAGGATGCACCACCTAAGCGTAACAGTAAACGTTATTTCTGCAATAGCACAGGGGTTAGGAGGAAATTAACCCTATTTAAACCAATTTGAAAAGGAAACAGAAAATGACAAAAATTGAAATCGTTATGGTACTTACAACTTTGATGTCTATCACATGGGCAGCGATTGTTACAATTCACGCTATGCAAGCTATTAAAAAGCACAAGGCAAAAGCGGATTATTATCAGAAACCACAAGTGCAATGTGAAATTGCACGTCATGTACTTAAAAACAAATGGTACTCAGATGGAGGGGAGGTGTTTAGATGAAAGTATTTGATGGAGCTAAAATGCGTACTATCCGTAAAGAGGCAAAGCTTACTCAGTATGATCTTGCCCCTATGGTTGGCATTAGTCAAGATCGCTTAAAGCAGTTACAAAAACTTTTGAAGTGGGGAGTTTGTGATGAAATTTGAACTTATCAATGACCACTTTGAAAATGCTAAGCGATACAACATACCGAGGGCGCAACTTATCATTGCTGATATTCCTTACAACCTAGGAAATAACGCTTATGCTTCTGATCCAAGATGGTATGAGAATGGTGATAACAAAAACGGTGAGAGTAAGTTGGCTGGAAAATCGTTTTTTGACACAGACAATGATTTTAAAATCAATAATTTCTTTGATTTTTGCAGCCGTTTGCTTAAAAAAGAGCCAAAAGAAAAAGGGAAAGCGCCTGCTATGATCGTCTTTCATGCCTGGCAACAGCGAGACATGATTATAGAATGTGGTAAAAAGCATGGTTTTAATAATGCTTATCCGCTCTATTTCACAAAGAAATCAAGCCCTCAAGCGCTAAAGGCCAATATGAAAATTGTTGGTGCGGTTGAAGAGGCAACGGTATTATATCGTGATAAACTCCCTAAATTTAACAATGGTGGGGCTATGATACTCAATCATGCCCCGTGGGAAAAAGATAGCTCTTACCCAGTTATCCACCCTACGCAAAAACCGATACCAGTTTTGAAACGATTGATTGAAATTTTTACAGATGAGGGCGATGTTGTCATTGATCCCGTAGCAGGTTCTGGATCAACTCTAAGGGCTGCTATTGAGATGAATAGGTCAGCCTATGGATTTGAAATTAAGAAAGATTTCTATAAGGCTGCACAAGAGAAAATGCTATCGTCATTTCAAATTAGCTTAATTTAAAGCAGGAGGACAATATGGATAAAAAACTTATTGGGTTAGACCTAACCCACATTGCAGATGGAGGATTACAGGAGAAACTAGACAAAGAGCTTGAAAAAGTCTTTGATAACATCCTTGACCTAAATACAGATGCGAAAGCAAAACGAAAAGTGACTATCACACTTACAATGTCAGCAAATGAAGAGCGTACAGTTGTTGATACTACCATGGAGGTGAAATCAAAATTTGCGCCTCAAAATGGAGTAGCTACAACAATTCTTATTGGGCGTGATTTTGATACAGGACAAGTACATGCTAACGAGCTGAAAAGTACAGTACCTGGTCAAATGTATTTTGATGAAAACGGAGAAATTCTGACGGATATTGGGCAACCAGTGGCAGAAATTGAACAACAAGCAGAAACAAAATCAGATATTATTGATTTCAACAAAAAGAAAGTAGGTAACTAATATGACAACAGAAAATCTTAAATCAGCATTGGAATACGCAGTAGAACTAAATGAGCATGGTTTGGAAATTTTAACAGCTGCAGATGGAACAGAGTATTATGATGCCAACAAATTCAACCTCAAAGAACTTGACCCTAAACGCTATCCTAAAACTCTGGAGCTATCAACCTTGACAAGCCTTGTTGACTATCTCAAAACAGACCTAAACAATTTGAAAAACCAACGCTTGATTGTAGCAGTTGAGAAAAACGATGAGGTTTGTGTGTGGTCTGAAAATGATGAGATCGAACATCGCACATTACTTGTTGATGTTAAGGCACGCATCCCCGAGTTATCTTTTGGCCGTTTCCTATCATCGGAACAGTTCAATATCATGTTGCAATCAAACTTTATTGACGATAACGATCGTGGCACATTGCTAGAATTTGCTAGCGCATTGAAAATTGAGAATGGGGCTGAAATTGAAGATAATGGAGTATCTCAAGTAGCAACAGTTAAAACAGGGGTGGCAAGCCTTGCTAAAGGCAAAGCACCTAATCCAGTTACATTGCGCCCATATCGTACATTTAGCGAGGTTGAGCAACCGGCAAGCCTATTTGTCTTTAGGATTGATAAGCAAGCCAATATGGCTTTATTTGAGGCAGATGGTAAGCGTTGGGTAGCTGATGCAGTAGGAAATATTGCAGCCTATCTAAAAGAGCAACTAGCAGACCAAAAACATATCACAGTATTAGCATAAGAAAGGGGAAATTAAAATGAGTGATTACAAACAACGGATGATTGAAGAATACAAACAATTAAAAGAGCGCACCAATAAGTTAAGTTTGATGATTAGTAACTATTACGTAGGAACACTTGATTTTAAACTAAAATGTCCTATTGAGTTACTTGAAACTCAACACTATACAATGTGTGCATATCTCAAGATCCTTGAACAGCGTGCAGAAATTGAAAACATTGAGTTTTAAGGTAATCAAAATGAAATTTGAGTTTTCTTTGCCTCGGAATACTAAGCTAAAATCTCTAAACATGGTTATCAACAGTAATGACAGGCAACATCAAACAGATAAAGCTAAAGTTACTAAGCGTATTAGAGCTTTTGCTTATTGGCATACATCGATGAACAAGGATAAAGGGAGGGCTGCTTTTAGCCCCTCCAACCCTTGTGAGGTTACAGTTACAATTTACAGCCCTACTAAGTCAAAACTTGACCCACCTAATTTATATCCAACAGTCAAGGCTATCATTGATGGCATGACTGATGCAGGTATTTGGACAGATGATAATCATAAGGTTATCAAAAAGTTATCCTTTGTTTATGGTGGATTAAGCGAGGAAAAAGGGCATTATAGATTAGAGTTTGATATAGAGGAGGTTTAAAGTGATTGAAGTTAATATAAAATTCGATAATTTTGAAGCGCATGGCTTTTACCAAGATGATACTAAACTAGGAAAAATTAGAGATGCAATCATATCTCAAATGAATAATGGGCATGTGGTTGTTTTAGGGGAAGATAGAGGTATTCTATTAAATCCTAAAGTTATAAAAAGTGTACAATTTAAGGTTGTAGAAGATAACCAGATCTAATCGTTTTTTGACCTTTAGAGAATCTGAGTTATTTTGAGGAGTTGGAAGATGATGGAAGAGTTAAAGCAAAAAGTTAATGAAGTATACAACTGGACGGTAGAAGACGGGAAGCCGCAACCTCCCAAGCAAGATTTACCACAAGTGGTGAAAGACCGGGCGGACTATTTTTGGGAAATGGCAGAAGATGGTATGACGTTTATGGGAGCGATGGAATGCATCTTCGCTGATGAAAAGCCTACAGACTATGATTTGGGAGCTACTAAGGGTTGGTTGCCAAAATCTAAGGAGTTTGATGATTGGGTTGGCTATTCGCCAAGCATGGCTCAGGTAGTTATTGCAGTTTATTTGATTTATGGAGGAAACTAAGATGAATATTAAGGCATTGATTAAGAAGTATGAAGAATTGTGGAATGAACACAGCCCTTTTTATGAACCTGTACCTTATACTTCAATGGTTGAACTTTTTTTGAAAGAGTTGAAACAACTAGACGAACCCCAAAAAGTCAAAATTCCGCAGTTTGTGGCGGATTGGATTGAGGTTTGTAAAGAACATTTAACAACTAGTCTATATACTGCTATGACTCCAAACTTTATGAAAGAAAACAACCAAAGTTTCGATCTTATATTATGGATTAAAAAGGCGAGCAACCAAGACCTCTTCGCTCGCGCATGGCTTGACGGCTATGAGGTCGAAAAAGAGAAGCGGTATCTGGTAAAGATTAAAGGGAATATTAAAGAAAATATGTTGGTTTATGGAGAACTTTTGGAAAGGTACTTCTTTACAAAAAGCTTTAGTTTAGACGATGCTATATATTCCCACACCCGTAAAGAACTAGAAAATGCAAAAATCGGCTGGGTGTTTGATTGTGAAGGGTTTGAGATTGAGGAGGTGGAGTGATGACACAAACACTTGAAGAAGGAATGAAGAATCAAAGTAAATGCATAAAAGTCCCAAGGGAAATCAGACCGTTTGATATAGGGTATCGAATAGTGAACAAATACGGTCAAGCGCTCGCTTTAAGAAATGGGGCAAGTATATTCGATTTGCCTTTTCTGGCTGAAAAAGCTATAGAAAAAGAGTTTGGGAAGAATGATCCAGACTTTGACATCGGAAAGCATTCTGTTGAAGAGGTCGCTATTGTCAATTTAAGTAAATTTCATAGTTATTTTGAGGAGGTGATACATGACTGATGACGAAGAAAAAAATAGAGCGCTTGTCAGTTATCCATCGCAGGGAAATCAATTGGCTAAAGTGGTATTTTTTGAGGGATAAGAAAAATCCAAAGAGAACCATTTTGGAGCAAAAGATTATAGTTTCTCATATCAAAACTGATAGGCTTGAAGCTAAGTTTTTAAGCAACTTAAAAAAATCAACTGAAGATTTTATAGATAAGTCTGATCCTAAATATTTGCGGGCAATAAAAGAGGTTTATGTTTACGAAAACATGAATGTCATTGGAGCTTGTCAAAAAATACTATTTTATAGTCCGACTCAAGCCTATGTATTACTTAATGCGTGGTTTAACGATTATTTTCGTGCGACTTACACAGAATTACTAGAAAACGCCATCTTAGATAAATAACCGTAAAAAATCCAAAGCTTATGTATCTATAATCAAGATATATAAGCTTTTTCGAAAGGAGAGATATGGAGATGTTACAGATTGAATATGTAGATATAAAATCCATTAAACCATATCACAAAAACGCTAGGCATAATGACGGAGAGGCAACAGAGAAAGTTGCTGCATCCATAAAAGCTTTTGGTTTTCAGCAACCTATCTTAGTAGATGATAATAACATCATTATTACAGGACATACTAGGCTAAAGGCTGCGCTTTCTTTAGGTATAGACACAATACCTATCGCTCACGCTGTAAACCTCACAGATGAGCAGATAAAAGCTTATAGACTAGCAGATAATCGAGTTGCTGAGTATTCAACGTGGGACTCAGAATTATTAAATATTGAGCTTTCTCAATTTAAAACAATAGATATGGCTCAGTTTGGTTTTGAGTTATCAGTTACAGGGTTCAACTTTGGTAACGAGGAGGAGCAGCAAGAGGAAACTGAAAACGAGGAGGAAGATGCTGAGGATTTTCACAGAGACACAACTATAAATCAGTACAATCTTTTTCATTATGACGATACAAGGGTTGAGGGTTTTTATAACATGCCTAAAATCGAGGGCGTGGATCATATTCCTAAAGATTTTCAAGGCTTTAATTATGTTTTAAATAAACCAGATTACAGCTCATGCGTGCATTTTTTCCTAGATGATTATCAATTTGAAAGAATATGGCAAAGACCAGACTTTTACATTGAAAAGCTGCTAGAATTTGATAGCGCCTTAGCTCCGGATTTTAGCTTATATCTTGATATGCCTATCGCTATGCAAGTATGGAACATTTACAGGTCAAGGCTGATAGGTCAGATTATGCAAGATTACGGCCTTACAGTTATCCCTACTGTATCGTGGGCTAGTGAGGAAAGCTTTGATTTTTGTTTTGACGGCTTGCCTAAAAACTCAACGCTAGCAATCAGTACAATAGGCGTAAAGCAAAACAAAGAGCAGTTTGAGGTATGGAAAAATGGAGTTACTGAGATGATAAAACGGTTGACTCCAAAAAGAATTGTAGTATATGGCGGAAAAGTGGAATACGATTATAAAGATATAGAGGTTGTATATTTTGAAAATGCAACAACGGAAAGGATGAAAGAAAGTGGCACAAAAACTAACTAAACTAAAAGATATTTTTAAACATGTTTCAAGTATTGATCTAGGTAAAGAGATTTTATTTGAAGATCTTGAGCTTTACAATAAAGAAACAGAAACAAGCAAACAATACCAATCTATCGAGGAGGCAGAAAATGACCTATCTTTGATGGAAAAAGTAAATAAAATCAATTTCACTCTAGGCGGTGGACGTGGTGCAAATTTTGAGAAAGGGAAAGACGGTAAGTATCCGGGTTTTAGAGGTGCTGGTGGTGCAAGAGATAGTGGGAGCTCAAAAGCCTTACATCCAGCATCTTTAAACAATCAAGGGCGCTTTTCAAGTGTTGAGGGAGCTATTCAGGGATTTATTAAAAAACACGGTGGCTCTAGAACAGAATACAGTACAGCAGTTGACTCTCAAGGCTTTGCTCATAATTATGTACACGGTGGGAAAAACAGCGTACAAATTTTGCCTATCTCTGGTGGATTTACAGCAATACATAACCATCCGAATGGCAGCAATTTCTCAAGTACAGATTTACATAGCTTTGCAGCATTAAAAGGTATGAATACACTAGTTGCAACGAATAGCTCTAAAGCGTATCGAATTACAAAAGGGGCTAACTTTGATGCTAAAGGCTTTGATAAAGCTGTGAGCAAGTCACGTTTTACTACAAAAGATTACAATAAAGGAGCTGACCTATGGCTCAAGAAAAACGCTAAGAAATACGGGTACACTTACTCATACGAGTAAAAGAAAAGAGGCTAAGGTATGGGTGGTAGAGGAGCAAAATTAAACTTGTCAACAACGAAAATGACAACTCAAAATATAGAGACTTGATTAACAAAATCGAAAAGTTATTAGGAATAGCGTAAAACATCCCCTTTTTTAACATATACAATGAAATCATAAGTATAAAATGCTTGTGATTTTTTTATTTGAAAGGAGGGTGGAAATTGCCTAGAGATGGAACTAAAAATTTAAAACCAGTTACAGAACGAACCAAAGATGAAGCAAGAGCTATTAGCTCAAAAGGAGGTAAAGCATCTGGCATAGCAAGAAGAAAAAAAGCTGATCTCAAAAAAGCATTTGAAACCCTCTTATCTTTGGATGTGACGGATAATAAAATCAAGAAACAACTTGAGGAGATGGGTATGGCTGGCAATAACGAGGCTTTGCTAGCCTTTGCAACCTTTCAGCAAGCTGTAAAAGGCAATCAGAAAGCGACTGAGAACATAATCAAGCTGACAAATACTAAAGATAAATACGATATACAAGAACAGAAAGAGCGTATTAAAGCACTCAAATATGAAAATAGAGAGCGTGCTGAAGCTGAGAAAGGCTCAAGTGAAACTATCGAGATAGTGGATGCATGGGCTGAAGATGTGAGGGGGGCAACGGATGACCTTTAATGTCCAGAAGAACATCAACCCTCATTTCAAATCTGTTTGGATTTCTAGCTTACCTTATAATGTTTTGAAAGGTGGGCGTAACTCTTTTAAATCATCGGTTATTGTACTTAAACTAGCGTATATGATGATAAGGTATATTATCGCTGGAGAGGCGGCCAATATCGTTGTTATCCGTAAGGTGGCCAATACTATTAGAGACAGTGTTTTCAATAAAGTTTGGTGGGCATTGAACCTTTTTGGTATAGCTGAGCAGTTCACAAAAACAGTTAGCCCGTTTAAAATCGTACACAAAACGACCGGCTCAACATTTTACTTTTACGGACAAGATGACTTTCAAAAACTCAAATCAAACGACATTGGAAATATCATAGCGGTTTGGTATGAAGAGGCTGCTGAATTTAATGACCAAGAGGACTTTGACCAATCAAACGTGACGTTCATGAGGCAGAAACACCCACGCGCCAAGTTTGTACAATTCTTTTGGAGTTACAATCCACCTAGAAATCCATATAGTTGGATCAATGAATGGTTTGAGAGTATCAAAACGAATAAGAACTATTTAGCTCACTCAAGCACCTATCTTGATGATGAACTCGGATTCGTTACTGAGCAGATGCTAGAAGATATAGAGCGTATCAAAGAGAATGACTACGATTATTACAGATACTTATATCTAGGTGAGGCAGTGGGATTAGGTAACAACGTGTATAACATGAGTATGTTTCATGCTATTGATGCTTTGCCTAGCGATGATAAGCTGATTGGCATATCATTTGCGCTAGATGGCGGACATCAACAGTCAGCAACCGCTTGTTGCGCTTTTGGAATAACAGCTAAAGGTAAGGTTATATTACTAGATACTTGGTATTATTCACCAGCTGGACAAGTGGTAAAGAAAGCGCCTAGTCAGTTATCTAAAGAGATATATGCTTATATGCGATCAGTTATTGAGAAGTACAGAGTACAAGCCTTGCAATACACAATAGATAGTGCTGAGGGAGCGTTAAGAAACCAGATGTTTCTTGACTTTGGTTTGAAATGGCATCCAGTCGCTAAACTTAGAAAAGTGACTATGATTGACAGTTTTCAATCTTTGCTTGCTCAAGGTCGCTTTTACTATCTCAATACAGAGAATAACAAGATATTTATTGAAGAACACAAGATGTACCGCTGGGATGAAAAAACTATCAAATCTGACAATCCTAGCGTTATCAAAGAAGATGACCATACATGCGACACAACACAGTATTTTGTGTTAGACAATGCAAAATTGCTCGGTTTGCGTGTTGGTAACGTTTAGAGGAGGACGATCATGAGCCTATTTCAAAAAGTAAAAGACTTTTTTAGTCGAGGGAGGTATTACATGCAGACATCAAATCTTAATAGTATTTTGGAACATCCAAAAATTGCAGTGACTCAAGAGGAGTATGACCGGATTAAGAGAAATCTAGTCTACTATCAATCAAAATGGGATGATGTTCAGTACAAGAATACGGATGGAGATATTAAATCCCGTCCAATGAATCACTTGCCAATTGCAAGAACAGCATCGAAGAAGATTGCTAGCTTAGTTTACAATGAACAGGCAACTATCACAACAAAAAACGAAATTTTACAGAAATTTTTGGATGACATGCTAACTAACGACCGATTCAATAAGAATTTTGAGCGGTATCTAGAAAGCTGTTTGGCACTTGGTGGCCTAGCTATGCGCCCTTATATTGACGGGGATAAGGTCAGAGTGGCATTTATTCAAGCGCCTGTGTTCTTTCCACTAGAAAGCAACACACAAGATGTTTCAAGTGCTGCAATCCTTACTAAGACTATCAAATCTGAGGGGCGTAAGAACGTTTACTATACCCTTGTTGAATTTCACGAATGGGTAACAGCAGACGGACAAGAAACAGGTAGCACAAACGATAAAAAGTATTATCGTATTACAAATGAACTTTACAGGTCAGATGTGAATGATGTGTTAGGTCAACGTGTGAACCTGAGTGAACTAGACAAGTACAAAAATTTAGAGCCTGTAACAGTCTTTGAAAACCTATCAAGACCTCTATTTACTTATCTAAAAACTCCAGGTATGAATAACAAAGACATCAACAGCCCTCTTGGATTGTCTATCTTTGATAACGCAAAGACGACTATTGACTTCATCAATCGTTCTTACGATGAATTTATGTGGGAAGTGAGGATGGGACAAAGGCGAGTTATTGTGCCCGAACATCTAACACAAAGACAATATCAACGTCCAGATGGAACAATAGATTTTAGACCACGGTTTGATGTTGAGCAGAATGTTTATATGCAAATTGGCGGCTCTAGTATGGATGCCGGGGGCATTACAGACCTTACCTCACCAATTCGAGCAAATGATTATATTTTGGCGATTTCAGAGGGATTGAAACTCTTTGAAATGCAGATTGGTGTATCAAGTGGCATGTTTACATTCGATGGTCAAGGAATGAAAACCGCAACAGAAATTGTCAGCGAGAACTCAGACACTTATCAGATGCGAAGTAGTATTGTCGCACTTGTTGAACAATCTATCAAGGAGCTTTGTGTTTCAATGTGTGAGCTCGGTAAGGCGGTAGGGGTTTACAGCGGAGAAATTCCAGAACTTGATGATATTTCAGTTAATTTGGATGATGGTGTATTTACTGATAGGCATGCAGAACTTGATTATTGGGCTAAAATGGTAGCCGCAGGATTCTCAACCAAAAAACGGGCAATTGGTAAGACATTAAATATTTCTGATGTTGAGGCAGAAAAAGAACTCAATGCTATCAATAGTGAGTTGCCACCTATGAATGATGCCGAACTTGCTATTTATGGTATGCATGACCAAAACGAGGAGGAAGCAGATGACAAAGGTTAAATTCGGAGTTACTAGTATTGACTACTCAGCAAGCATTGAAGATACGCCAACAATAAAACTAGGTTTAATAATTAGAGGGAGCGGGAGACTAGATGCCTCTTCAGTTATTAAAAAACTAATCAAGGATGTTTCTGAACTAGAATACGAATTAGAAGAATAAACTGGTCAATTGGCCAATTTTCTTTCAAGAGAGGGCTTTTGAATGAAAAAAAAGAGAAAACAGCTCACGTTTAACGACCAACAATTTCCTTTGCAAATGCAAGGTGTTGGGGATATTTACGAAAAATTACAGATTGATATCTTTGACCGTATGATAAAACGCTTAAAAGAGCGTGGGTCTATTGATTTAATGAGAAACCCTTATATCTGGCAGTTAGAGAAACTAAATGATATGCACATGCTCAATGAACAGAATCTAAAGCTTATTTCAGAGCGTACAGGAATTGCTGAAAGATTGTTGCGTGATGTAATTGAGAATGAAGGTTTGAAAGTCTATAAGGACACTAAACAGCAACTTGAAGAAGATTTGAATAAAATACCTGAGGGAGAGATTTCAAATGGCGTAACGGACAGCTTAGAGGCTTATTCGAGGCAAGCAGTTAGTGATTTAAACCTTATCAATACAACATTACCTAAGAGCTTGCAAGTAGCTTATAAATCGATTGTGGAGGAGACAGTCGCACAGGTAGTTGCAGGAACTAAAACAAGCGATGTTGCTTTGCATGATACCATCATGAAATGGCAGAAGAACGCTTTTACGGGCTTTGTCGATAAAGGTGGGAGGCATTGGAAAGCTGATAGCTATGCGAGGGCTATTATCAAGAGCACAACATACAAAGTTTATAACGAAATGCGTACTAGACCTGCTGAGGAGTTAGGAGTAGATACTTTTTACTATTCGATGAAAGCAATGGCTAGACCAGCTTGTAGTCCGTTACAAGGGCAGATAGTTACAAAAGGGGCTGGTAGGGAGATAGATGGGATAACTATCTATTCATTATTGGATTATGGGTATGGAACAGCAGCAGGATGTTTAGGAATCCATTGTGGTCATTATCTGACACCGTTTATTGTTGGAGTTCATGAGTTACCGAACTTACCAGACTATCTGAAGAATCTAACACCAGAACAAGCTGAAGAAAATGCACGCATTGAAGCAGGTCAAAGAGGCCTTGAGAGACTTATCAAGACACATAAAGAGCGGTTGCATTACGCTCATACCTTGCAAGATGACAAGATGATACAAGCTGAGCGTTTGAAAGTTAGAGGGTATCAAACTAAGATCCGTAACTTGATAAATCAGCATGATTTCTTAACAAGAGATTACAGACGAGAGAAATTATATATTTCATAAAGGATTTGTGTTTCACAAGTCCTTTTTTGTGTTTAAAACCGTAAAAAATCCCTATCCATCAAAGGTATATTGAGAGAGTAAATAATATTTTGCTTTAGGTGGGAGTTATCCACCTAAAAAAGAACTAGGAGGGTACAAATGGCATTTACAACTGAAGAACTACTCAATCTTGGGTTGACAGAAGAACAGGCTAAGTCAGTCTTTGCTTTGCGAGGAAAAGAGCTGAATGAGGACAAATCAGCCTTAGAAACTATCAAACAAGAGCGAGATAGTCTCAAATCACAGTTGCAAAAAGCAGAGGAGCAAGTTGAACACTTGAAATCACTTGAGAATATCAGCGCTGAACAAAAAGATGCGATTGATAAATTGCAAGCTGAATATGACAAGTATAAAAACGAAGCTGCAGCTGAACTTGCACAGACAAAAAAGGTTAGTGCTATCAGTCTAGCTCTGAAAGATACAAATGCTTTCAATCCAGACAAATTGATGAAATTCATTGATGTTGATGCTATCCAGTTAGACGACAACGGGAAACCTCAGATTGATGAAGTAATCAACGGTTTAAAAGAAAGTGATCCATATCTGTTCAAAGCTGAAGAAAGTAAGCCTAGCCCCAATATTTTACCTCAAGGTAATCCGGCAGGAGAGGGTACAAGTGATGTTGATCCGTTCCAAGCGATTATTGACGGGTATGGCAAATAACAGAAAGGAGATTACAAATGCCAAGTAATCAAAACAACGCAGTGCGCCGCTATGAGAAACAATATGCGGGCATTCTTGAGACAGTTTTTAGAGTGCGGGCAGCATTTTCAAACGCTCTAGCACCTATTCAGATTTTGGATGGGGTACAAGAAAACTCTAAGGCTTTCTCAGTTAAAACAAACAACACACCAGTTGTAATCGGTGAGTACAAAACCGGTGAAAATGATGGTGATTTTGGTGATAACTCAGGGGCTCAGTCACGCTTTGGTGGTTTGACAGAAGTTAAATATGAAAATACAGATGTCAACTATGACTATACCCTTACAATCCATGAGGGGCTTGACCGTTACACAGTAAACAATGATCTTAACGCTGCTGTTGCCGACCGTTTGAAGTTGCAATCCGAGGCACAAACTCGAACAGTGAACAAGCGAATTGGTAAATACTTGTCTGACAACGCTACTAATACGGAAGCCCTTGCTGATTTTACAGATGACAAAGTAAAAGCTTTATTCAATAAGTTGTCGGCTTTTTACACAAACAACGAAGTTACAGCGCCGATTACTGTTTACTTGCGTTCTGAATTTTACAACGCCATCGTAGATATGGCATCAGTTACAAGCGCCAAAGGGGCAACTATCTCCCTTGATGAAAACGGGCTACCAAAATATAAGGGCTTTACCTTGGAAGAAACGCCAGCACAATACTTTGAGACAGGAGTTATCGCTATCTTCTCACCAAACGGTATTGTCATTCCGTTTGTTGGTATCTCAACAGCCCGTGTAATTGAGGCTGAAAACTTTGATGGTGTGAAATTGCAAGCTGCTGCTAAGGGTGGTACTTACACTCTTGATGACAATAAGAAAGCAATTTACAAAGTTACAGGAACTATTGTATAGGAGGTAGAACATGGCACTTTACAAAGCAACAAAAAATCTTTTCTTTGAGCAACTCAACATGGATGTGATTGTCGATGACATTATTGAACTTGATGAAGATTATGCTAAAGAAGTCAACAAGAAACTAAAAAATGCTTTTCCAGATGTGAAAAATGTTTTAGAACTTGTTGACAAAAATGGAACGCTTGAACCAGAAGATGCCCCATCTGTAGATGATGCATCTCAGGCAACTGTTGAAGATTAAATAAGGGGTGGCAACACCCTTTATTTTTAAGGGAGGTTACACATGACTTATTTGACACAAGAGGAGTTCGATGAGTTAGGTTTTGATGAAGTTACAGACTTTGAAAAATTGGCAAAACGGGCAAAGATAGCGATTGACCTATACACTAACGGTATTTATCAGAAAGACATTGATTTTGAAAAAGAAATTGCCTATCGCAAATCTGCTGTAAAGCTTGCTATGGCATTCCAAATAGCCTATCTCGATGCCTCTGGTATTATGTCAGCCGATGACAAACAGCTAGCCAATAGTGTCTCTATTGGCCGTACATCAATCTCTTATAGCACCTCACAAAGCACATTAGCAGGTCAGCGATTTAATTTGTCTATGGATGCTGAAAATGCTTTGAGACAAGCCGGCTTTAGCCTAGTTGTTGGAGTTGCCTATGATCGATAAGCGGTTATTAAAAGGGATTGACAAGCGTTTGTTAAAGGATGTCCTAACCATAAAAAAAGTAGCTGATAAAAACGATTATGGGGATGAAGTATATTCAGAACCGTTGACTATTAAAAATGTACGTTTTGATAGATCAGTGGGGAGATCTGGTAATCGTAACTCAAAAACTGGTACAGGAAATTCAAAATCAAGGCAAAAACAAGGGGTTATATACCTCTATCCCTCGCTATCTTTTGTGACAGTTGATAACAGTTGGATGGGTGCAAAAGTAAACGATGGGATAGGAGATTATACAATTAATGGATTTCAAACTAACTATTATGATGGTGAGATATTCAGTCAAGAAATTGAGGTGATCTAATGAGTATCGCCATTAAAGTTGACTTGCAGAAAGCTAAACAGAAACTTTCGAACGAATCCATGACAAGAGGAAAGATTGCAGTCGCTAGCAAAATCTTGCTAGACAATGAGCAATATATCCCCTTGAGGGGTGGAGAGTTGAGAGCTTCTGGCCGAATCGTTGGACAAGGTGATGCTGTTGTCTATGGAACAGTTTATGCTAGAGCGCAATTTTACGGAGCAAACGGCATTGTCACCTTTAGGAGATATACCACTCCAGGTACAGGAAAACGATGGGATCAAGTTGCTACTAGTAAACATGCTGAAGAATGGGCTAGAGCTTTTGTGAAAGGAATGGGGCTTTGATGCGAGAGAATGACTTTCAAAATGTACTTTTAAAGCATATCAAGACTTTAAATTTACCAGTTGAACCACGCTTTGATTACTTTGAGGATGACAAAGATGATCTGGTTATCAATCAGATACCAGGCGGGAAAGTGGATAGAGAGTATATGGATGGCACACAAGAAGTTTCTTTGCCGTTTGAAATCGCCGTAAAGGCAAAAAAGAACTCAGTAGCCAATGACACTATTTGGTTAGTCACCTCAGAACTAGCAAAGATAGACTTAGTTTTACCAAGTGACAATAATTCTTATGAATATATGGGAATGGAAGTCAGCAGGCCTGCCATGAAAGGCAAGGATGAGCAAGGCTATTATTATTACACAATTGAAATTGTGGCGAAAATCGTAATAGAGAGGAACAAACAATGACAAGACAAAAAAACGCCCTACGTGGCCATTTTGTAGCTCCATACAATGGAGGAACTGAACCATCAACAGAAGATACATGGTTGGAACTTGCTAAATGGATCTCAGACGTATCAGATGATACAGACGAGAAAACAGATGATCAAGCATACTATGACGGTGATGGAGTTGAAGAAACAACCGTGGTCAGCGTTAAAGGTGCTTACACATTCGAAGGAACTTATGACCCAGACGATAAGGCACAGGCTCTTATTGCTGGCATGAAGTACAAAACAGGGGATGATCGTAAGCTATGGCACAAAGTCGTATCTTCCGACAACAAAAAGCAATGGGTAGGAGTTGCAACGGCGACAGAAATCAAAGCTGGATCTGGCGCTGCCTCTGACTATGAGGCGTTTGGATGTAAGCTTTCTTACAACTCAACGCCAAAAGAGACTGGTATTGGGTAATAGCTTTTGATAAGGGCGGGCATTGAGCCTTGCCCTTTTTAACAACAGGAAAAGGAGTAAAGACATGACAGATATTCAGATTGAACTAAAACGTACAGGATTTCCAGTAAAAATCGGAGAAGTAGAGCTATGGTTTGATACAAGTCAAGAGAACTTAATGCGCTTTTATGACATGGAAGAAGAACTAAAACGTCGCCTTGTCCAATATGAATTAGATGTGATATCTGCAAATATCAATAACAAAATTGAGCGTGATGGAGTAACTAAAGAAGTAGTTGCTGGGGCTATTGAATTGGAGAAGAAACAGCTTGAGATTCAATATGATCTTATTTTTGGCGACGGTACATTTGACAAGTTATATTCTATATATCCAGATTATAACGCCCTAAATAACGCTCTAGAACAGACCGCAATCATGTTGCATGACAAGTTGGAAGAAGTTGCTGAGCAACACAAAACGGTGGTGAAAGAGCGTGCTAGTCACTATTTAAACAAGGGAAAAGTCACTCCAATCAAGAACAACAAGAAACGTAAAAAGAACAAAAAGAAATAGCAGGTAAAAAATATGTCTATGAAATTAAATGATGCCTTAATCACAAATTTTTCTATTGCTGATAAAGAGTACGACATAGACCTGTCTTTTAATAAAGTTCTAGATGTCTTTGAAATCCTAAAAGAGGATGAAATGACGCGTCTAGAACAAGCTCAGTTGATTGTCCATTTGCTAACTGGCCAAGAATTATACGACATCAAAGAGGTTGTAGATTGTTGGATTTACATAAAAGAACACTTTCTAGGGATCGAAAAAGAAACTGTTCAGTATGATTTGCTAGGCAATCCCATGCCAAAGGCAAAAGGTGAAGAAGAACAAGAAAAATTGATTGATTTTGAACAAGATGCAGAGTACATTTATGCTAGTTTTTTACAAGCCTACGGCATCAATCTTTTGAAAGTTCAAAATGAGTTGACATGGACAGAATTTAAAGCACTTTTGAACGCTTTGCCAGATAACACAATCATGCAACAGATTATAGAAATCCGAGCATGGAAACCAGAATATGGTGGGGATAAGAATAAAATGCGCAAATTACAAGCTAAATATAGTTTAGGAAAGGAGGGAGAAGATAATGTCTGATGGAAAAGTGACCATCGTTGTCGATGTGGATGGTAATAAAGTCAAGGTTCTAAACGATGAGTTAGATAAAACGGCACAGAAAGGTGATAGAGGGAGCAGTTCCCTAAAGAAATTTGCGGTAGGCAGTGCAGTTTTCCAACTTGCCGCTAAAGGTGCTGAACTTTTGGGAGAGGCTTTAGGAGGCGCTATTCAGCGTTTTGACACGTTAGAAAGTTATCCAAGAGTGATGCAAGCGATGGGGCATAGTACAGAAGATGTCACGCGCTCAACTAAGAAACTAGCGGCAGGTATTGAGGGTTTGCCTACGACTTTAAATGAAGTGGTAGGCACAGCTCAACGCCTTACCTCGATTACTGGCGATATAAACAAATCAACAGATTTAACACTTGCTCTTAATAATGCCTTTCTTGCCTCTGGATCTTCTAGTGCTGATGCAAGCCGTGGTTTACAACAGTTCAGTCAGATGTTATCAGCTGGTAAGGTTGACATGCAAAGTTGGAAAACGTTACAGGAAACCATGCCTTATGCTTTGCAAAAGACTGCTGAATCATTCGGTTTTGCTGGCCAATCTGCTCAGAATGATTTCTATTCTGCATTAAAAGAGGGGCGTATCACTTTCAACCAATTTTCAAGAAAATTGGTTGAATTGAATGGTGGCGTTGGTGGTTTTGCAGAACTTGCTAAAACTAACAGTAAAGGGATCCAGACATCTTTTGGGAACTTAAAGAATGCGGTTGTTAAAGGTGTAGCTAATACTATCAAGGCTCTTGACGATTTAACAAAGGCAGCAACAGGTAAGACGATTGCTGAGAACTTCGATGCATTGAAAGTAATCATCAATGCGGCTTTTGGTGTTATTGTCAACGTAATTAAAGCTAGCACACCTGTTTTTCAGACTTTGTTTAGTATTTTGAGTACTGGAGCTTCTGTAATCTCATTTTTGACACCGGCTATTATCGGTTTAGTTGCTGCTTTGGTAACTATGCGTGCCATCAATCAAGCGGTAAAAACGACTAAGGACTTGATAAGCGCGTGGAAAACATTCAAAACAACAGCCACAGGAGCGATTCAGATCATCAATCTAATGACAGCTGCCCAAGCTACTTGTGGCTCAGTAACAAAGGCTCAAATGGTTGCTAACTTGGCCAATAACGGAGCTTTGACAGCATCCAATTTGCTTTATGGGGTTCTAACTGGCTCTATCAGCTTACAGACTGCTGCTACTATTGCTGCGACTGCTGCAACTACCGCATTTAAAGCAGCACTGACCGCTTTAACTGGCCCGATTGGTTTGGTTGTTACTGGGATTGGTTTGGTTGTGGGAGTATGTGTGACTTTGTGGCAATGGCTAACTGCCGAGAGTGAGGAGACCAAACGCCTCAAATCAGAACAAGAGGAGTTAGTCAAGAGTACGGATCAATTAACGGATTCTGTTAAACAAAGCGCAAAAGAACGTCAAAAAAATCTTGAGTCTGTAAAAGGTAATACAGAATCTTACCAAAAATTGGCTGACGAAATTGTCCAGTTATCACAAAAGACAAATAAGACAGCAGCAGACAAGAAAAATCTTAAGAAAAAGATTGATGCTTTGAATGCCTCAGTTAGCGGTTTAAATCTAGCCTATGATAAGAACTCTGATTCTTTGTCTCATAACAGTGACCAAATCAAAGCTCGTATATCAGCGATGGAGGCAGAATCAACATGGGAGACATCCCAGAAGAACCTGCTTGATATCGAACAAAAGCGTGCTGAAATTGGCGAACAGCTAAAGAAGATAGCTGAACAACGCAAAAAATGGAATGAAGAATCCAATGTTAGCGATAGTGTCCGTAAAGAAAGACTGCAAGAACTCAACGACAAGGAAACTGAGCTAAAAAATACTCAGACAGAATTGCAAACTGAGTACGAAAAAACGTCTCAAGTTCAACAGGCGGCATCTGAAGCGATGGCTTCTGCTGCCGAAAATGGTTCAAATAGACAAGTTGTAGCATACGAAAATATGTCTAAATCTCAACAAAAAGCAATAGACGATATGCGTACTAAGTACAATGAATTACTTGAGACAACTACGAACATGTTTGAACAAATCAAGTATAAGTCTGCTATTAGTGTCGATGAAATGATTGCCAACCTCCAAAAAAACCAAGAGGCGGTTAATAATTGGGCAACAAACCTCAATAAATTGGCCGAACGTGGGGTAAACGAGGGGATTTTGGCTAAATTACAAGCGATGGGGCCTCAAGGTGGGTTGTACGTTCAAGAACTCGTTAATGCATCAGACGAAAAATTGGCAACATTGAACGAAGTCTTTACTCAAGGTGGTGAGTCAGCTATGAATGGCTTAACTGCTGGTATGGATACGGGTGCTTTGGGTATCACAGACAAAATCAAGGGTATTGTACAAAGTCAAGTTTCAAGCTTACAAGAGGAAATTGCAGCTGCTGACTTTTCTAGTTTGGGGCAAGAAATCCCCAACGGGGTCAGTCAAGGGATAGAACAAGGAGCTTCTACTGCCGGAGAATCTTCTAAAAACATGGCTAATGATATAAAAGAATCCTTTACAAGTGAAATGGATATCAATTCCCCATCTCGTGTTTTCAATGAGTATGGTGGTTTTATCACTACTGGTTTAGCTGAGGGGGTAGATAAAGGTACCAATCAACCTGTATCATCTGTTACTAATTTAGCCAATCAAATTAAGAAACCATTTGATAGTCTGCAGAGTGATTTCACGTACATTGGTGAAATGGCGATGTCTGGTCTTAATGCAGGGCTTTGGAGTGGCTCTGGTTCTGTTATGGCAACAGCTAATTCAATTGCTGAAAGGGTAAAAGCGACCATCAAGAGCGCATTAGATATTCACTCGCCATCTAGAGCAATGCGTGATGAAGTCGGACGTTTCATTCCTCAAGGTATCGCTGTTGGTATTGAAGCAGATGCAGGGGTTGTTGAAAAATCAATGTTGCGATTAAAAGAAAGCATGATGATTGATACTAGACCAGAAATTGCACTTGGCTTAAACAAGAAACTAGGTGCTCAAGTGACTGTTAAACAAAGTAGTAAGCAGACAATAGCTGAAAAAATCAAAGTTACTATGGACAAGTCTAGCGAACTACTCGAAAAAGCCCTGGATGTAGCTGAGACGGCCGTTAGACGACCAAATGAAATGTACTTAAACGATGGTACTTTAGTCGCCAGAACAGGCGATAAATTTGCTAAATATCAATCGGAACAACTAAGACGAGATAATAGGATGAAAGGGGTATTGTCATGACAAAGATAATGACTTTCAACGGAGTTGATATGTCTAAATTCTTTCGTATAACAGATATTATCCGCCCTATCGGGAACAAGAGGAGCGTATCAACTGATAACGCTCCCTTATTGGGCGTGAATATCCAACAGGTTAAGATTGGAGAAAAAGAGCATATCATAAAATTTGACATCAAAACCACAAATGCAATTGAAATGGAACAATTAAAGCATGATTTGGCAGGCATTCTAAACGTTTTAGAGCCAGTAAAGATTACTTATGGCGATGAGCCAGACAAATACTATATGGGGTTGCCGGTAGATGAGATTACTCCAGAAAATTTGACAAGATGGTTCCAGCGCTCAGAGTTAAAAATAATAATTCCTGATGGCGTGGCTCACAGCACGACTTTAAAAAATTTTGATATCGATACAAATGAAACAAGCGCACCGGATAGGATAGTATTTAATTTAACAAATACAGGAACAGAGCCAGCTTATCCAATTATTAGAATTAAACACAACTCAGAGAATGGATATATTGGAGTTGTTAACAACAGAGCGGCGTTTGAATTAGGAAATCGTGAAGAGGTTGATACTGAAAAATACAGAGACTCTGAAACATTGATAGATTATAGAGGGACTAATATTCTAAAAGGATTTCAAAATGGCACTAAAGGAGTAGCTGTAACAAATGATAACAAGGAGCGTCTTGTTGGCACTTTGAGTACAACAAGTATGTGGGGGCGTAATCATATCGAATTATCAAACCGTGGTACAGTTGAAAAAAATCGAAATAATGCACAAAGTTTGACATGGGCTATTCCTGTTGATAGTAGTGGAGAAGTTGGTTCATTGAATGACTATCTGCTTTGGAGACAAGTTTTTATGGCAGCAGTCGCTAATCAATATGGTTTCATAAAGGTTACTGTATCGGATACAGACGGCAATTTCTTGTATGGGGTGGAAACTTACAAACGCTATCAGACACTTGATTGTGAGTATAGTTTTTTCACCACTGACGGCAAAGGTGGATACAAGTTTATCAAATGGTGGTATTTTACTGGGACAGGGGCTCAAGTAGGCAAACTTGATCCATTTAGCGCGGAAAAGGGCTGGTCAGAGTTAAAAAGAAATGATGATAGAGTTCGAGTGTTTTTTGATGGCTCTCATTATGACTTTATTATTCCGGAGATAAAAGACAAAAAATCAGCAAAAATCCATATCACGCTTGGAGCACTCAGAGACTGGCCTCTTGTATCACATATGTATGTTGATGAGTTCATGTATAGAAAAGACTTTGTGACAAAGAGTAGAGATATTCCTAATCGCTATCCAATAGGTTCAAATGTTGTAATCAACAGTGAGGACGATAGTGTGTATATTGACGGGATATCTAAAGTAAGCGAAGTTGTAGACGGTTCACATTGGCCAGCAATTCCTCCAGGAAAATCTCAACTAGAGTTGTATTTTTCACGTTTTGTTAAGAAAAAACCAACTGTAACAATCGAATTTGAAGAAAGGTGGATATAAGATGCTTTTGACAATCCATGATGCAAATTTACAAAAGGTAGCATTTATTGATAACGAAAAACAAGGTACGTTAAATTATTACGATGATACTTGGACAAGAAGTCTTGCAACAGGTTCGTCAACGTTTGAGTTTACGGTATTTAAAAAGGCTGTAAAGTCTGATTTACCTCTTGCTAAAGCCTATCATCATTTGAATGAGCATGCATTTGTTTCATTTAAGTACAAGGGTAAAAGCTTTGTGTTTAATATCATGATTGTTGAAGAAAATGAGCAGACAATCAAATGTTATTGTGAAAATCTCAATCTTGAGTTAATCAATGAGCTTGCGAACCCTTATAAATCTAACAAAGCGATGACTTTCAAAGAGTATTGTGAGGCGATGGATCTTTTAAATTATACTCACCTTTCTATTGGTATCAATGAAATATCAGATTATAAGCGTACTCTGGAATGGGAGGGGCAAGAAACCAAACTAGCCCGTCTATTAAGCCTAGCCAAACGATTTGATGCTGAGATTGAATTTGATACACAGTTAAATGCTGATAGCACTATCAAAAAGTTTAGTGTTAATGTTTATCATGAAAACGATGACAACCATCAAGGGGTGGGACGTGTAAGAAATGATGTCATTGTTAAATACGGAAAAAACATCCACTCTATTACAAGAAAAGTGGATAAGACTGGTATTTTCAATACAATCAGACCGACTGGTAAAATGCCAACGGTTGAAGAAGAACCGAGCGGAGATAAGGGCTCCAAAAGCGAAACTGTAAAAAATGCAGATGGTTCAACGACGAAAACCACAATCTCTACAGCCTCAGATGGGACTAAGAGCAAAACTATTGTCCACACTAAAGTTACAAAGTTAGCGGACAAGACACGGATCACAACGACCACAACGACTCGTTCTGATGGTTCCATAGAACAAACTGTTACAACCAGCAAAAAAGGCGGAGCATCAACGTCTGAAACAAAAGTCTTGAAAAAACCAAATCCAAAAGAAAAAACAAATACAACTGAGGATGTTTTGACGATTGAGGGATTGGATGAATGGGAAGTAAAGAACGAGAAAGGGATAGTTGAATTTTATCAAAGAGGGCAAGCACTGTATGCGCCTATTTCAATGCAACTATATCCCTCAACCTTTACTCATTCAACAGGGGAGCTTGACCAGTGGACAAGAAAAGATTTTCATTTTGAAACAGATGAGCCAAACGAGTTAAGACGTTTAGGTTATCTCAAATTGAAAAAGTATTGTTATCCAGCTATCACTTATGAAGTTGATGGCTTTGTCGATGCTGATATTGGAGATACTGTTAAAGTCCATGATGACGGTTTTGCCCCTCTATTGATGATTCAAGCACGGGTTACTGATCAAAAAATCAGTTTCACAAATCCAGTGAGAAATAAGACAATATTTGACAATTTCAAGGCACTTGAAAACAAACTATCAGCTGATATCCAGTCAGCCTTTGAGAGATTGTTTGAAGCTGCTAAACCATATACTATCAAATTGTCAACGGACAATGGTGTTATCTTTAAAAATCAGATCGGCCAGAGTCTAGTAACCCCAACCTTATACAAGGGAGGAAAACCAGTCGTTGTTGGTGTTACTTGGCGATGGGCACTTGATGGAGAAGTAACAACAGGGATGACTTACTTAGTTAGAGGCTCAAATGTAACTGATACAGTTACTCTGACAGTTGCAGCTTACATTGGAAATAAAGAGGTTGCTGTTGATGAGATATCGCTTGTTAATGTTGCTGATGGAAAACTTGGTACACCTGGAACTCCAGGGCGAGATGGCCGTACTCCTTATGTCCATACAGCATGGGCTAATAATGCAACAGGAACAGATGGATTTAGTCTTGATAGCTCAATCAATAAACTCTATATTGGTATTTATACAGACTTTGAACCAAACGATAGCACCGACCCTAAAAAATACAAGTGGGCTAAAGTAAAAGGAGACAAGGGAGACAAGGGAGAAAAAGGAGAACCGGGACAACGTGGTTTAGATGGCTTGCAAGGTGCAAGAGGTGAACAAGGATTACCTGGTCGCAATGGTGCAGATGGCCGTACTCAATACACTCACATAGCTTACAGCAATAGCGCTGATGGAACTAAGGATTTTTCTGTAAGCGCCTCTGATAGAGCTTATATCGGTATGTATGTTGATTTTAATAGTGCTGATAGTAATACTCCATCTGATTACAATTGGACACTTGTAAAAGGAGCTGATGGCGCAAACGGCGTGGCAGGTAAGGCTGGTACAGATGGTAGGACACCATACTTACACATAGCTTACGCCACATCAAATAATGGATCACAAGGTTTTTCAACTACTGACAGTACAAATAAAACGTATATCGGAACATACACAGATTACACTCAGGCAGATAGCACAGATTACAGAGTGTATAAGTGGACGTTGATAAAAGGGGCAGATGGTACTGGTATTTCTAATGTAACTAATTATTATTTAGCTACTACAGTCTCAACAGGTATCACAAGAACAAGCGCAGGGTGGACAACTACGCCACAGCCTATCACATCAGACAAGCGTTATTTATGGAATTATCGAGTTGAGCTATACACAAACGGTACAAGTAAGACAACAGAGCCTACTGTTATTGGTGTGCACGGGGAAAAAGGAGAACGTGGATTACAAGGTTTACAAGGCTTGCAAGGTGCACGAGGTGAACAAGGTATTCCTGGACCTAGAGGGGCAGATGGTCGTACACAATATACTCACATGGCCTATGCCGA
>ERZ746981.221-NODE-221-length-38155-cov-11.838647_pt1 | contig 38155 bp, 24 predicted proteins | sample MGYA00374948_ERZ746981 | MGnify/ENA primary metagenome ERZ746981 (study PRJEB28757, sample SAMN06711160) | food metagenome | host: microorganism | place: China:Harbin | collected 2017-01-30 | study: EMG produced TPA metagenomics assembly of the Analysis of...
CCTTACAATTGTCTGAATCTCCCCGACTGCTAGGTTCTTATTAGTTCTATTAAAGAAGGAGTTTGATAGCTAAAGCCTGGGAGTAATTAATAAGGTCTCTCTTAACTCCAATATTCTTGTTTTACTACGTTGATGAAATACGATAGAGAGAAAAAGAACATACATAAGAAATCATTAAATTTCTATTGCTTTTCGGGATCCAATTTATAACCCCGAAGTCAGCTATGTAAAGAGAGAGAATCTACGTTTTTGAAATTAGAAATACTATTTTGTCAAACTAATACTATTTTAGAACAATTGTGTTCTCAATAATAATAATGCTATTTTTATAACGTCCACTGTCGAGTGGAACTCTTGTATAAAGTAAGGGTATTATTCCTTTGTTTGTATGCTCAACTGCACAAATATTTTATGTACTACAAGAAATATCGAGTACTATTAACATACCTTTATTAACTTTAACCTTTTTCTAATATACACTTCAATAAACTATCAAGTCAACTATTATTATACTACATGTTAAGTTTTAACCTAATATACTTTTGCTTTTGATCTCCTCAGTTGCTCGCAGTTTCAAAATTTCTTCATCTAAAATAAATTGAACACTTAGAAAGTGTTCGAACTCCTTTAAACATTTACGTAATACTTATGCATTTTAATGCAGGAAAATGAATAACCAGTGAATACACCAGCGATAACCTAACCAGCATTACTATAAATATGAATAGATCAAGACTTTCTCGCTTGTAAATCGTTGCTTGCTACTTTTGAAAAAATATGGGGAAGACCCCCAAAAATGACAATGCCGACTACATATTAACGAATTTTACAATTATGCATTGAAGTCGCTATGGAACATTACAAATATCACAATTCATTTATATTAAAGTGGTACCACAAATTATGACATTTGACTAAGTTATAAAAGCCATTTTTGAGATATCTGACCAAAGACATAAATAAAATACACCCCAAAGTTGTGAATTAGAATCAGATATAATCGCGATTAACTAACGTTATTTATTCCATTCATCACGAGCTTTCACAACTATTTCAAAGTCACTCTTTTTTTGACTCCCCTGGAGAATTAAGAGAGATATCTAATTCACTTGAACCCTCCTCATATGCTATTTTTTTCAATGACTTACTGGGAAGTTGATTACCCGTATCCTCAATATCACTACCGACTCTCTCTGCCTTTAGTTCCTTCTCCAATTCTTGCTTCTTCCATTCTGGGCCTGCATGAATCCATTTCTTCATGAAACCGGTCAAAATATTAGCCGCCAAGACCTGCTCAGCTTGATAAAGAACCATCGGAACAAGCAACTCGCCAAGATGTGGATTATCACTACCATATTGCGACGTAATCAACGAGACACCCAAGGCAGCAGTTTTTGCACCTCCACAAAGCATGACGGACACAGTATCCGATCTGTTATAATAAAATGGTCTGAATATTTTATATGACCATTTATAGAAACATGAAGAGCTTTCAGTCGGTTCTCTTTTAAAAATGCGTAAGAGAAATGCAGGTCTGGACATTATAAAACATATAACCGTGAAAAACATGTATATTCCAAAGTTGAAGAAACATAACATAATGATGGATGCATGTGAAACTTCTGTAAAGGAATGCTGGTAAAATGCTGTTGAAAATGACGAAAACATGATCAAGAGAAGCATAACAGAACCAGATTTACAAAATTTCAACACCGAAGATACCTTTTGGGCAATTTTCGGGATAAAATTCTGTGCTATCTGACCAACGAACAACGGAATAAAAACGGAACATCCAATTTGTTTCATGACACTTGCAAAAACATGTCCAAAAGAAGTCCCATTCGCAGGATTTGCAAATGACCAAGTACCACGGGTATACAATTGAACCATTGACGGAGTAATGAAGGCCCCAAGAATATTACCAAAGAAAACTTCACAAAGCGTTAAATAAACATTTCCATCAGCCTTCCGGGTCATGACGACATTCGAGCTAACAGTTGTTGGACAGCAAGCACTAACAATAATTCCAACAAGCATCCAAAGTGATATTCTAGGGTTGTTCGCGGCCTTAATTGCACAAGCAAAACCGTACATTATAGAGGATGTGATTAAAAATTCCAAAGATAAAACAATCAAGTGCGCTCTCCAGTGAAAAACGTTTTGAAGTAAATCCTTAGTCTTCATAGAGAGACCGGATCCTAAAAAAATCACGGCAACTGCACCATAACCAATAGAATATTCTCCTCTTATGAGACCACCAGATCTGGCGAAATTTGGGGCCCATCTTGCAATTATTATAAAAATAGCAAGAACAAAATAAAACCAATAGGCTAGCCACACTTTATGCCATAAGAAGTGGTAAATTCTATAAGATCTGTGATGAGATGGCTCGAGCGAGTCAATGTAAGAAGCAACGCCCATAATGACAAGTTGTAAGCTCAGAAGCTGTGTATCAGAAGTTGTATATTATATGATTAAAAATTTAATGAATTAGTGATGATAGACCTTCTGTAAGAACAAGTAAGACTTAGGCAAAATGAGCTTTTAAGCCTTCTATTATGCCAAATTGGAAACAAATATAATTATAGAATGCTAAAAACTTTAATCGCAGTTGCCAACAGACTCAATAGAGGTTTTGGTATAGAACAGCGTTAGCGTATTCATATAAATAATTATAATAAATTTTCATTTACGGGTGAAAGAAACAAACAAACAGCAGAAGAGTCGCAAGAGAATAGAAACAAGCGGGTGAAAATATAAATATATACCGAACAGTGAAGTGTTCGCGGTCCGTAGAATGAATACTTTTATTTGTGAAAAACGCAACTTTGGCCTTATATTATAAATGCCAAATATCTATGCTTTCCTCCGATTATAATTTGTGACACTATTATCCATTCATAATTGTGGACCAGCCAGCCCTTAAAGGAATATATTTGTGGCGGCTATTATGACAATAGGGGAATACATAAGTAGTGTGGCGGATGAAAAGAAAAACTTTCGGTGGACAGGATGCAAAAAAAAAAAAATAAAATAGGACTGCGGATATTGTACTTTAAATTTCACCGCCACATTATGCCGCGTCATAAAAATTAGAGTATCGGTGTTTCGAACACCTTTTTTTTCCAAAAAAATGATTCATCACCGATCATTCAGTCTTAAGAATTTCCTACCATGTCGACTTTTTTTTTATTACCGAGCTTTTGGCGTGAAGATGCCCAATTCTTCAAAAGTCCCAAAACTGGTCAATAAGTTCTTGTTTCGCCATAATTATTCATGGTAATTAAAAACTAAAACAAGCATCATATTCCCACTATCATTTGCTATCGAATGATATATTAATTATTTAATTTTATTCTAGATTTGTTTTTACGTTGTCTACTGGTATTTGAAGTATTTCTTCTGAAGCGCGAGCTGTTCTAACATATTGGTTGAAATTACATTGAATTACATTGAATTACATTGATATGCATTATTAAACTATTTGCTTTCGCTAGTCATTAACTAGTTATCAATACCATTCTATTACTGTAATTATATTTTAAATTAACCCTTCATTTAAGGAGATATCAACCTTTAAAGTCCTGCAAATAATGTCAAAACCACTGTCCTACCCTCGGACTTAAGTTATTTTTTTTCTTTCAAAAAACTGATGTCACAGATCGGGAGCCTAAATTAATTAAGCGAGCCTTCCTTATTATCATCATGTGAAAAAAAAATACACTGTCTACAAACTTGAGCCTTCGAAAAATTGATAAAGCTAGATAGATACGCACAACTAAAATCCCATTAAGTACTGCATAAAAATAAGTAAAAAAAAAAAATTATGCAGCAATGGAGGTGACTGAAGCAACCTCAGCAGCGGTCCGAATACTGTTTGTTGTTGATAATTTCTTTTCATCATCTTCCCGTTTTCTAGACTTCTCCTTAGCTTCCTGTTCTGCATGGATAATTTTATCCAAATTCCAGTAGCTAATCAAAAAGATAACTGCTGCAATAAATCCAGCAATGGCAATAGCAGCAAAAGGATATATCAACCATGGATCCACAAGCGCACCACTAACTGCTTCGGAAATGGCAGCAGAAAAGGCATTCATTAATAAGAACAAGGCCATCACCAAACCCTTAGACTTTTCAGGTGCTCTGGTGTATGCCAATTCATAAGCCTCCGTGTAACAAAAGCACTCACCGGCAGCCACTAAAGCATAGACAATCACATCAAACCAAGCAGAGATTGGAGAAACACCTTTTTCACAATCAGAAGCATAGTATCCACAAGGACTCGTCTCATAGACCCTCCATTGGAGAATAGCAGCAACAACAGAAGAAATAACTCCCAACATAAAGCCAAGGAAGATCTTGTAAGTGATTTTGAAGTTGATGTGATACTTGTATAAAAGTGGGTAAACGATACGGTTTAAAATTGGGATGAGAACAACAATGGTGATTTGATTGAAGTTATTGAACAAGTCATTAGGCACATTTTTTGTTGTCATAGCACCAGCTTGGGCATTAAGCGAACTTCCTAGACCTCCATCATTTAGATTGAAGAAAATCCAGTACAAGAACATAACACAACTGGAAAATGTAATGTGAAAATCAGTGACATCCTGATCCGTCCAAGTAATAGGCTTGCTCTTCTTTTCAACAAAGAACTTCTCACCACGTGCAACCATGTTGGTAGGATAAGCATAATGCCAGAATTCCTTGTGGGTCAATCTCTTAAGGAAATTTCCACGGAAACAGACGCGAAGAACCTTACAGACGTTAGTTAAGATAGAACCTTGAGGATCTTCCTTTCTTAAACGAGGACCTGTAATAACCATAATTATGCAGACAATCAAGTACATAATTCCAGGACACAAGAAAGCTAACCAGTAGCCAACATCCCTTGCTGAATAAGAAGTTGCAATCTCCAAAAAGGCACCAATATTAATACTCCAATAGAATGTCATAGTGATGGTTTCCATGGATCTGTTTCTATCAACGTAAACAACCTCACCTGTAGGTAGCTTCTGCAAAACGTCACATCTATACGGATATTGATCTAATAGAAGAGGAAGCAAGTTTGGCTTAATAAAACCAGTTCCAACCGAAAGAGACAAAATTGCGAACACAATGGCCACGACAGCATGTCCCTGAGCGATAACACTTGGAATGGCAGCAATAACGAAGAGAATATGTGAAAGCAAACCAATCCAAACACCAATCATGATGGCCTTGAATTTACCAAGCTTTGCATCGGCAAGATAACCACCAAACAATGGCATGACATAGGCCATGAACTGCAAAAGCATAGTCAAACCGTTTGCCGCAGGAATACCCATACCAAGTGCACCTGCAGAATCATTATCATGAAAAACTCTACCGGTAGTGGATCCCTCTGGAAGCGGTCTCATAATGAAGTTATTGAGAATACCTTGGGTACCGTAATAGGAACCCCTCTCAGCAAATTCAACCAAAAGAATTAGATAGCACACCAATGGTGGCCTGGTACTCACACTTCTGTATCTGTGCTTATCATCTGGCTTTGCAATTGCAAGACCCAGAGGATTAAGATCATCTGCATACTCTCCAATGAAGTCATGGTCAGCAAGCTCGTTATCACCTGAATCACCCGTAGATTCGGTGATGACAAGATTTTTAGCCGGCAGCTTCTCATCAAATCCTGACATTGTACTTCAAACTAGTTTAGCAGTGCAAAATTAAGCTTCCAACTTTCTTTGTCGTAATCTAAAGTGAATGAAATAGAAATAAATTACCTTAAGTAGGAAGGCTGAGTTATAAGGCTAATGGAATTTCGTATACACCTTGAGTTGATCTTTTAGACAAAGAAAACAAACCAGAAGGGAAATAAAAAGTTATAGCAGTTAAAAACGAAGATCACCTCGCAGACAACAGCCTCATACAAGCATTTACTGCAATGGAAATTGAACAAGTTTTATACCAAATGGAAGTCGGTAAAATCTTTCTGCATCTTCCATTTAGTTGAGCTGTCGATCACCCCATACATTAGTGATACCGTGCCACCACACCTTTTTATTTTTCCGTCATCGGCTCAGTCCCACAAGATCTCTACGGCATTTCTTTGTTTGAAAGGTATATTTTCAACAGTTGTATTGTTATTTTGGAATTCTGCTTAAAAAAAAGAGAAATAAGGGTAGATTAATTGGAGATGGGCTAAAGCCTACCGCGATTCCTATTGTTTTCTGCAGTTCTCTTTTTTAGTAAAAAATTTTCTACCAAACATATTTTAGTTTTTTGTTCTTTATTTTTGTCTGGTTTCGTTCGGCCGGTTTATGTATAGTTTACGCCATAATGGTTACCATGTTTAAAACTTTGTATTATTTGGTTCGGAACTGAACTCACGGAATGATAACCGTTTGCTTGAAAATATTATTCACTATTGACATTTTATTTCCGATCAGGTAGTGTTGACGGAGCTGAGCAGGGGTTCAACAAATAAAAAAAGGAACTTCATGCAGGAATACATAACAATACAATTTAAAATGGCATTATTGAAAATAACAATAAAAAATGCTTCTAGGGAAGTAATTGCCGCAAGGGATGCCGACTGTAATAGTCCTACTAAAATAATATGTTAAAAAAACCGTTGCTGCCGTGTGTTCAAGCGGACGGCTTGGCGTGTAACGGAAAATTTTAATAGGTGGCGTAATAGCAAATACTGCAAATATTCTGCGGTGTCAAACTTTCTGATTCATCCACACTCTACATTAAGGCAGCCAGATTTTTTTCCCCGGAACAGCTTACTAAGATATACAGCTATAATTCTATATGTCATTATGCATTTCTGTAGATAAGAAACACAATATTTTCCAGGCTGAAAGCAATGCACTTAGATGGAGAAGGGAAAGGGGTAAGGAAAGAGGAAAGAAAATAATAAAGATGTGACTTGATAATTAAAAACATTCTGCATTCTGACAATTGTGTAAAATTTGACACAAAATAGAAGAATGCAATATTTTTGCACTCCTTGACACAGAATTATTCTACAACGATTCACGACCTTGGTGAAAAAGGAAAAACATGGGGCAACTGTAAGAACATTCCGCAGTAATAGGAATTATACCACACTTACATGTCACAATATTTCCACCGGACAGTCCACAGGAACGTGTCGAACAGCTCCAGCCGTATTAGGCAGTGTTAAAAAATGTTCGGGCATCTTAATGTTCGGGCATCTTAATGTTCGGGCATCTTAATGTTCGGGCATCTTAATGTTCGGACTTAATGTTCGGACTTAATATCGGTGATAACCTTTAGTTTTCGAACACCGAGAGGGCCCCGAATTTTTTCATCCGCTTTTTTTTTTCCTTGGTTTGGACTTTGTAGCCCGCGCCCACGGCACCGTTGCTTATCTTATCAAGTGTACTTTTGCATGTTACATTTTTTCGAGCTGCATATATTTCCATTGTTCGATTTAAACCCTGAGATAAGATTAAGATAGGAAGGACCCCATTTTCTTTTTTGAAAATAATTATTATTGTATGTCTGCTTTCATTTTTGTCCCTGCTATCGCAGATAAAAACGTCCGAATGTTGCAATGTAGTTGAAAAGTTTGAAAAAAAGGATAAGAAAGAAGGATTCATGTGATTCCGCGACGCCGACCTTTTTTTTTTGGTAGGGAAGTTAAAGGGAAGTCAAAGTTTTCACAATCGTTTTCACAATCGTAAACACATCCGTGCATAATTATTTCTGTGAAACATTTGGGTCTTCAATTTTTTGAACGTAAACGTCATTGTCTGCATCCATGCGTGGTCAACAGCATGTACTACTCCAGTGTTTGTGTATAGCTATAATTAAAAGCGAATTCCATTAAAACAAGATTGAGAAAGTACTACATGAAAGAAAGTATAACCTGAGATGAATACCCTTAAATCCCAATTAAAGTTCGATCACGAAAATATGATCAATGGTGGTGTTAATCGAACAAAAGTTATGAAGTCTTCAATCAGAGATTTAAAGTCATTTCTATATATTCTAAAAAAGCAAGAATCAGCCAATTTTTTTCTTAAAGATATTGTTCCAGTGCTGGGTTGCATTTTGGATTACATGCGCTACGATGATACAAGAAGTTTATCATTAATGATAATTCTGACCTTGAAAGACGCATTTGGCGAAATCAAGTTAGGCAATGAGATAATATCAATATTGGATGATATAACAACAATGGCTGATACACGAGCAGATAGATATGCATCAATTGAGATATTGGGCGTACTTTATTCGGTATTACCTAACGTTTGTACAAATACGTTTCTGAAAGACGATATTATGGTTAAGCTTCTTGCAAATGAAATCACGTTTTTGCTGACAAGTAGAAAGGAACAATTGCTTTTCGATGGTGGAAAAAATTTACGAAGTATTCTGTTAGTCTTTTCAGGAGCTTGCATTGATGAGGCATGCCGGAAATTGATTGCAAAAATGTACCTTGGGTTATTAGTCAAAACGTTAAAGGTTGGCAACAGTACAAACGATGAGCTTGAATTAGAATGCCTTGCAGGAACAGTTGTAATAAAGATATACAAGTGTATTGAAAGAAAATCATTTGAAAAGGAAGGACATGCTTTATCCCTTAGCTTTATATCTGAAATTCTCATAAATGGCCTTTTAAGTCAATATAATCATAAAATAACAGCATATAGTGTCGAAGGCCTCGCATTTCTATCATTGAGTCCGGAAATCAGAAGATTACTTCGCAAGGATGATAATTTTCTTACGGCTTTGATTGAAGATAAATTTTTGGAAGACAGCAATGAGATAAGTTATGGTACGTTGTGCATCGTGAATATTCTTACGATGATTCCGTCGACAAGTTCTGAAAAGCAACAGTCCATGGAAAAGCTTCGAAGCTATGCCGAACTGTCACAGATGGATCCTAGAACAGGAAAAAAGCTCAAAGTATCAAGAAAGGATACAAAAGAAGAAGTAATCAAATTTTCAACAAGTTTAATGAAGTCCAAAGATTTATTAGGGATGATAAGTAAGATCATCAAAAAATTTCAGACATCCGGAATTATAGAGCAGGCTATTTATATTATTCATAATCTCTGCAATAATAAATCAATTCGAACAGATGTTGTCAAACATGGTGGATTGGGAATTTTACTTTCATACTTGGCTTCACATTCAGATGGTATCAAGTATAATCCAGATACCTTTTGTGAAATGAAGAAACCAATAATCTTCCCGCAGGTACGTCAAAAGGCTATCAGCGCACTTGCAAAAATTATTATGAGCCATAATCCAAAAGTTCTTTTCTACCAAAAATTCGATATTTTCACGCCGGTGGCATTCTTATTGGAAGAAATTGTTCAATACGACATTGATACCGGCGGCAGAGTTGGAAAAACCCCATTAGATGGATTACCGGAAGATCAATTGAATGCGATTGATTGCTTCGAGGCTATTGTCGCTCTTACAAACTTGACTTCCGTGGATGAGATGAAAATAAAAAATATCGTTTTACGACTAGGATGGTCTTCTATTTATAATCTTACTTTGAGCGAAAATTATCAGATTCAACGTACTGATCTAGAACTTCTTTCAAACCTTATGCTTTCACCAATGTGCTCCGAAAAATTCTTTAACTGGAATACAAAGAGTGATGAAAATTACCAGCATTTTCGGAGATTATGCCAACTTATCAACTTAGTTGACAGAGACTCTCAAATTGCAGTGTTAAATATCTTTGCCAATTCAAGTGATTATAATATTATTGGACAACTGCTATGCCAATCGGAATTCTTTATGGATCACTTTATGGATGTGATGGTTGATAAAATGGCCGATGAGGAAATTCAGCTACGTTGCTTTTATATTTTAGCAAATTTATTGAACATTTCAGCCAGTACGTCAAAAATTTATCAAACTGTGAGATCTAAATTAGGCTCAATTATAACATATTGTTGTAAGGAAGCGAAAGATCCGAAACTTCGTCAGATCGCCCAAGAAATTCAAAAAACAGTTATTAGCTAAATCTTTCTTTAAAGATTTCGGTTTGAGGGTTCTGGTATTCTTGAACAATACTTGTCTTCGGATCTGCCGTTTGTACGAACGAATGCTCATTAATCGCAAACAAACGATCATATTCATCAGAATCTAACTCGTCGAAAATTTTCAGCATTTGCACGGTATCCGCTTCCACCAAGTCCTCGAAATCTTTGCTTGGTTTGAGAATCTGTTCGTAGTTAAGACCTTCCCAATCCTTGTAATGCTTGTTCACCGATTTCATTACCGCTATATACTCAGGATCGAGATATAAATCAGGATTGCTATGCTGGGTCGATGGGTGTTTGCTATTTGTTAGTGGAACATTTAGAACTTCAACATATTGTCTTCCAGAGAGACATTTATCTAATGCGAGGAAGTTTGTTGGACTCAAGGATCCTTGTGTGCGTGGCTCACTCTTTTCAATCGCACTTAAACCATTTTCCATTTCCAAGTCACTTATATCCAATTCTATTTCGTTGATGTTCTTCGCCTTTAAGTCTGTCTTGACTCGCTTGCTGGAAGAATCATTGCCATCGGAATATCTCTTTTTATTCCAATCAATCTTTGCTCGATATACCACGTGTAAATGCGCGGCAAAATAATATAATGGTTTTAAATGATCTAATAATTCTTGATTTGCTGGTGATCCTAATTCACCATGTTGAATGTCCTTCTTGAAAAACGGCTTTCTGCGTAACAAAAGTTTCGTATCCCCATACTCTGTGATTTTATTTGGCCAGTCATGTGAAAGTAATATAGATTTATTACACTGCTTCAAAAATCTCATTTTCAAGTAATCATCTTTTCTATAATGATACATGGATCGAACTATACGGCGATCATCGTATTCAATGTTTGATTCTGGCCGGAGTTTCATAAAATCTCCACCATTGTAGATGCCCGACCATCCAACGATTCTTAATCCTTTATACCATATACTACCGGTACGCCCCAAGTAATAAATATTAGGAGCAACAAATCCTCCATACTTCAATTCGTCCAAATAATTTGAAGCTTCATGATTACCTCCAATAAAAATTGTGAACACCGGCGCCCGTTTCTTTCCCGTGTAATAATCACGGAAATCTCCCATTCTTCTATACTTGGGAGGAACACTAAGACACTGCATGTCAGCCGCATTTCTCACACTTTGAAAATCTCCACACATTATTAAAAGCTCCACTTTCTGCTTATTAATAGCTTGATAAATCTTATTAAGACACCCATGACCACAACCTTCAACAGCAATCTTCATTGTACTTGTGCGTGAATGATCAAAATGAGTGATGTATACTAATACATTAACAAACGCGTGGGGGATAATGATACTATCTATGTTCAATAATCGATTTCATTTATGAAATTTTATTTGAACATCATCTCTTAGGTGCGAAAAAATAAAGACCGATCAATATTTCAGTTTGCACCATCTACTAAAATGTACTACTTATCACATACATTTAGGGAAAGTTGAAAAATATGAAATTTCATTAGTTAAATCAAAAATATAAGATATAAATCTTCTGTTGGATTAAACTAATTATCAGGTATATAAAGCCAAATTGCGATGCTAAAGCTGTAAAAGGGACCAATAGAAGTATCAAGGACGGTAGGAGAATGGAAATACAATTTTTAAGCGATGCCCAGTCACGATTAGGATAGATCACAGCGAGGAATACAATGCTTCTTTAGCTATTAAATATTCAGCATATAGCACACGTTTCCTTTGAAATCACATCAACTCGATATATCCAGGTTAAATGTGCATTTCGTTAAAATCATCTGAAAGTAATTGCAAATCTTTCCTTTGCTTTTTTGCCTTCGATTGCCATTCCTTATGAAATATATACTTACTTGATGCTAAGATATTATTTTTATGCTTCCTCCATTCCAAAAATTCATTTATCATAGCAGTATTGTAGGCTTTTTCTGCCTTCAACCCTAACAATTTCTTGAGCCTGTAGTGCTTGTTACCAATGTCCAATTCAAATACATTGTGATAATCATGATCTTGCGACTTCTTCATTGATTTCTCTATACCGTCTTTAACCCATCTTAGAACTTTAGTAAGCGTATCCGAAGAGCACTGATATTCAATATAATCTTGCTTAAAATACTTTTTCAGATAAGGAATGACATCACTATCAATATCATATAATTGCACCTTCCAAATATTATAATCTGGACTCCTCAAACCAATAAGAAGGTAATTACTCATACCGTATTTGCATTGCGTCACCCATTGAAACAAGCGGTGACCAAAATTTCGTTTTACGTTTCTTAAAATATCAAGTACGTCATTCCCATATTCAAACGTGGGACAAGCATATGCCATTTTGATCTCTGTGTACCTGCTTGGATCCTTTTTTCCTTCATTCAATCGATCACCTTTAGGATTTAATGAATCAATTTCCGTAACAGTCAAGCACTCTAGAGGCTGATCCCCCGTTTGACTTCGAAATTTCCATCGACCTAAACTTTTGAAATGCTGAAAATTATTTTTTGTTTGTATCGTTGGATCGCCGGTCTCCAAAAGATCCTCAAATCGGATACCCGAATACGAAATTAGAAGATTCTGATTGTACCTCCGATTTGTTCCAACAAATATCAATTGACCATCAAACGGAATAACTTGATACTTAGCCTTATCAGCCAAAATATCTTTGAATAATCCTGAATGGCATAAAACTTGAGGAAGTTGGAAGCTGGGTGATGATCCGTGATCTGATTCATATTTAATTGTCGTCAATAGAAGATTTTTTACCATGGATTCAGCTCTCTTGAAAATTCTGTAAGTGAATGAACGATAACCTTTTTTTACATTCCATTTTTTTGCCTGCAACGTCGCATATGACGGCAGTTTAAAGGGGTTCAAACTTCTCTTGTCAAAAACAATAAAATTACAAGCAACTTGTGAATAACATCCAACCTCTTTCTTTTCAAACAAATTCTCTGGTTTGTGATGTAATTCGTGACTTATTGAACAATCGTAAATCGAAACAGTTTCCATATTAAATTTATCATCATGAATGTATGAAAGAAGTAGAAGTAATCGTACTATAAAGCAAATATGTTATGAATCTATATGGTGAACTATAAAATTTATACGATGAATTGAATTTTGCTTTGTGGTGCGAGAACGCAAATTTCTTATACTATTTGTTTTACTTCGGCTTAAGTTAAAAAATACAAATGAAAAATCACCGGGAGGGAGACAATCCCTTTTTGGCTTCTTTTATTAAAAATTATTAACAGACCAGACTGACTTTCTATTATTTAAAAGAGCTACGTATATAATAATTATTTGATGCTTTTATGTGTATTTAATCCTAACGGGAAAGCCAAAAAATTACGTTGTTTCATTTCCTATGTCAAGATACTCACTTCAGACAGATCGTATTGAAACATATATACAATGACTTTCTTTTCCCAATACCTTTCTTAAGGAGATACTTCTAGCTTGAATACATAATCTTTATATTCCAAATTATTGGAATACCTAACAGAACGTACAGTATTATTAGACTTAATAGTGAATGCAGGCCAAGTAAAATAAGATATGCTAATTGAACTTTAACAGAGTACATCCGTACATATTACAGAGCACTAAAATAGATAGCGGGTAATGAATCCTAATCAATGCTTCTATATTTTTTAGAGCACTTTTTTTTCTCGGGAAAATTTTTCAGGCTAGCACTTATCTAAGCAGGATCAAGAATTTCAATACATTCATTCACATACATTTGTCAAAAAGTGTTACTACAGAGTTGTAGAATATATTGGAGTGGCATCACGAAAAGTTATAATAATGGGTCATAAGAGAACTGCAGAACAAGCAAAGAGGTCTTTAAAAAGGCCAAGATCGACGAAGAAGGAGGAGAAACTCAGTAAGGTAACTTCCGAAACTTCTTTCTCGTCAAATGATGATAACTCTTCTAAGTCAGATTTATCAAGCGAGAGTGATGATAATAATAATATTAATGACGAGAAAGAGAATAAGGAGAACGAAGATGCATCCTCGTCAAAGGAATCACATGAAAATCAGAAGAAATTATTGCAGGAAAGGAAAAAGAATAGGAAGTCGGGTATTGAGGTTGAACAGATCAAGCGTTTATGGGAGAAGTTACGTGTTCGAAACCCCCCTGTTCCAAGCGATGTTAGAAAGAAGCTATGTGATGAAACATGGAAACTTTGCGAAGGTGTGATTGGTGATTTGGTGCTAAAGCACGATGCTTCGAGAGTCGTGCAGACATTGGTTAAATTTTCAGATAAAGAGAGAAGAGATAAAATTTGCAAGGAGCTAGAACCCTATTACTATAAATTAGCGACGTCTGCTTATGGAAAGTATTTATTGGTAAAGCTTCTACATTATGGGTCAAAGGAAAGTCGCGCAGAAATTATCAAATCTTTACATGGCAAGTTCCGCAAGCTTCTAAAACACAAAGAAGGAGCTTATGTTTTGGAGGATATGTTTGTGTTATATGCAACATCCGAGCAACAGAGGAGTATTCTTCGTGAATTTTGGGGAGCGCAGTTCGCATTTTTCAATGAAGGAAATGAAAACGTCAGCATCGAGGAAGCGTGCGCAAAATCACCAGAACAACGCCGCATTATCATGAGAAATCTAGCAGAAACGATTAAGGGATCTGTCGAAAAGGGATCTACAGGGTTTCAGGTGCTTCATGCAGTGATGAAGGAATATGTAGAAGTATTTGAAGGGGAAGAAGTGCGTGATTTCATAGATTTAGTGAAAGATCAAGTTGCAGAAATGGTTCACACCCAGCAGGGCTCTTATGTGGCTTGCTCTGTGATGGCTAAGGCAGATCCAAAGGAAAGAAAAGCAATTTTGAAAGGACTGAAGCCGTTTTTTGTACAAATGGCTAAAAATGAATACGGACATACAGTTTTGCAAACTATTTTCATGACTATGGACGATACTAGATTTGTCAAACGTTCATTTTACAAAGAATTTTCGGAGAATGTTGGTGAATTAGTGACCGATAAATACGCCAGAAGGCCATTTTTGTACCTTTTAAATGGTCTTGACAAATCATTCTTTTCGCCAAAAGCAATAAAGGAGCTGGAAATATACGTTAAGTTTTCAAAGGAAACATCGAAGAAGCCCCAGGAGAAAAGAAGAACTGAGATACTTAATTACTTTCTTCCTGCATTCTACAAGTATTTTGAGGAACATCCATATGAACTTTTGAGTGAGAACATGGGTTCCCAGTTTGTTCTTGAAGTACTTATGAATAATGATGATCTGCAGGATGACTTTTCAAAGGATAGGGCAAAAGCATTGAATATAATAATAGACTGTGTCAGAGGTGACTTGACAAAGGAGGAACACTTAATTCATAAGAAATATACAGAAAGATTACTTAAAACCCTTGTTCAAGGTGGAAAATGGAACAGGGATACCAAATCTGTGCAGACAATCGATGGATTGGGAATTGGATTTGAGTATGCAAAGAATATTACGGAAGAGCTTTTCCTTTATGGAAGCAATCTAGACTCATTGAAGATGTGGATTGCCAACAGTGGAAGTGCATTTGTTATTGTCGGTTTGGTTGATTCATTTAAACATCATAAGGAAGATAAAAATGTCACAAAGTTTTTAGATACGCTGGAGGACCTTAGCACGTTTATTCAAGAACAGGATGAAAATAATAAGGGTGCTCATCTATTAAACAAAGTACTAAGCTAGTTGATACGAACGTATGTAAAATAGAAATAAATGTCTATTAAAATATATAACTACAATTCAATTAATCAGTTTATTTTCTTCTAGGTCTGCTTTATCATATAAAATGAATTGTGGCGGCATTTTGCCAGGATGTTGAATTTTCACTTTGTTCTACTGAGCAAGCACGCATCACGTGATATAGGATAATTTATTGGATACATAAAGGGCTCTTGATGAAGAAAAGGTATAAGAACAGGTCAATGGAAGAGTTCAATTAATTCAGAATCAACATATTTACAAAGTTAATTGTGATTTCTACTAATCAGTAGTTAACATGAGTAAGAAAATCACGTATGCCTGCGGTCCCTGCAGGAAACTTAAAATAAGATGTGACCATAATGTTCCTTGCAAAAATTGTCAAGAGAAAAACAGAGTATCTGAATGCTTACAATTGCCAGCAAAGGCTGTAACTGGCAAAAGAAAATTGTCACAGCCAAACTATTCATTCAAAAGAGTCAGATCTTTAGAATCTGCAAGTGTTGTTAGCGTTTCGACAGTCAATAAGATGAACATGAAGAATACACCTTTAGAAGGATTAAAAAAAGGTGAATTACCACAAAATATAGACACATTAGCATCCGCTTTATCAGCTGAATATGAAATAAACTCTAGATATGCTAACGTCTCAAGTTCTGAGGTGAATACCATGAAAACAATTATAGGATCTGGTCATATAACTGACAAAAATGTTTCCCAATTTCCACAGAAAATAGGGGATTCATTATTACGTCTTCTGGATCTCCTTGGTACAACTACAAAAAATAGAGAAAATTTATCGAAAATGGTATTCATTTCGGCAATACAACTACTTCCATCCAGAAGAGTAGCTACTTACTTAAAGAATTATTTTTTGCAGTACGTTGATTACATTTATCATTCTTTGCATTATACGACATTCAATGAGCAATTTGAAGAGTTCTTCGACGGTTTGGAGACAAAGAATTACGCTCATATAGATGTTTTATGGTTGTCATTGCTATTTCTAATTCTTTCAGCTGCCCTGATTCACCTACCAAAAGATTTTGCGCTAAAGAAAGAAGAGTTGTTTGGATTTCAAGATATGGAGAAGGTCAAAAATATGGTCGAAACATGGTCGAGCTTATCAATAAAACTTTTTTATTTAGGAAGGGACGATAAGAAACCCAGACTGCTTGAGTTGCAGATCTTTTCTGTGTTCCAAATTTATGCATATGCCACAAAGCAGACAGAAAAGCTCTCTCTTTTTTTATCTATGAGTGTGAATACAGCATATGCATTAAAGTTAAATAACGCTGATTATTCATGTTCCAATTCATTGAGGCAGGAACTCGGAAGAAGATTGTGGTGGGATGTATGTGGTTGTGACACTTTTCTTGCATTATGCAAAGGCCGTGTTCCATTGATTAGATCATATCATTCAACTGTGCCATTCCCAAAAAATGCTAACGATAAAGATATGGGTAAGGATTTCATAGAGGTTTCCGACAGCAATGTCCCCACTGATAATTCATTCAATATTCATCGCGCAAAAATGATGAAAATCCTTAATGGAATATTTGAAATTGACGAATTTAATGTAAACAATTTTGAACAATATACTCATAGTGGTCATCTTCTTGAACAGTTAACTAAAATTGATTCAGAACTTTGTTCATATTTAAATGGCTTACCCTGGTATTTCAAATTAAACCATCGTGGTAATTTACCTGAGATGACAAACAACAGACTTAGATTTCAGTTTCACATGCTGCATATTTGTATCTGTGTACATAGGATTAGGATCTACAGGGCATATTTAGATTATGACATTCCAATTGCATGGAATGTCTGTCTGTCGGCCGCTAGTTCTATGCTCAATGTTTATAAAAAACTCAAAGAATCCTTCCCCATTGATCGCAATATACCCAGTACCAATGGTGAATTATTGTTTGCTAGCAACGGCATTAGTCCTTACTATAGTGCAATGATCCATCAGACATTCACCGGATCTGTAAGCCAAACAATGCTACTTTTGAAATTAATAAAGAAGAATCAGTGCAATAGGTATTTTGAAGGCAAAGGAATACAATCATTACTGTTCAAAGATGTTGAAATGTTTTTAAAGGATCTTGGATGCCTAAAAGTTTCTGGCATCAACTTTCCCACACCAGTTTTAGAGCAAAGTTTCAAGGGTCTAAACATGTTGCATAATCTTTGTTTTAACCTTGCACTACAGAAATCTGATCCAAATAAAAAGAATGATCAAGAAGATGTTATTGAAAATGTTTCAGATGTATTTGGAGGTCGGCAGAATACTGAAGGATATTTGAAGAAGTTTTCTGTTGAATACATTATCAATGACGAAAAAGACAAGAATATTAATGAATCAAAAAAAATTATAAACCTTGCGATAAAACAAAAATCCCCGATATATTTTGATTATGCAAACCAATTCGGAACCATGATCTATGAGGATTCTAAATTAGTGGCGCAATCGATTGCAGCAATTTCGAAAGGCGAAAGAAAGAATCCAGGACGCAAAGTAAAGAGTAATTCATTTGAGAGATCATTAGGTCAGACTTCTTCAAATGTTTTAGATACCACAAATTATGCAATAAACCATCAATCTTCAAATTCAGAAATTACCAGCTCCGATGGACCATCACTTAATAGCATAAACGACAATATTCAAAATATAAACGCATTACCAGTTGATTATGCTCTTCCTACAAATGACTTTACATTATCAGATGATGATCCAATGGAATATATGGAGGAATTCTCTAATTTAGATTTTTTCAGGGAGTGGCTTAATTTTAATTGATTGAGGTAACTTATATTTCTAGTATATTTTTATAAACTCTTAATAAAGTTTTCAAGCATTAATGTTGGGTACAGTTGAGGAGGGTTTGGTATTCTTTGCCTAAACTTCTCTTCACCATTGACGTAAACCACAAAAGTTGGCCACCAAACAACATTGACAGATTTTTGTATAGATGTCCCTGGTTCACAATATCCGTTGACTTTATAAAAATTTGCTTTCTTGTAGCATTTTGCTAGTTTTTCATATAAAGGTGAAATAGCCTAAGAGTCCTTTGTGTTAGTAATCAAAAAAATAAAAAGCATTTGTTTGTGCAATTATATTTATACTCACCCTACATGGTCCACAAACAGGAGAAAAGAAGTCTAAAACAGTGATATGATCCTGCTTCAAAACTTCATCAAACTTTTTCTGAGTTTTGATTTCCAACACTAAATTTGTCTTTTCCGAGATACCCATGATAGGATTTTAATTGGAGATGAATTCTACCTAGAGTAATGTCTTTGGGGTGAACAGTAACTCAAATTTGTAAACTACTGAAAGAAAGAAGGTTGATAAAGATTTTTATACTCTTCAAGATTCGACACCCGTACTACTCAGCATGCATGAAATTAAATCTTTGAATGCTTTGAAGACAATTGCGCCAGAGAAAGTGTTCCAGAAAAAAAGGGTGTACTTATCTCTTTCCAGTGTAAAAAATTTATATCAGAGATTATTCCGAATTAAGTAAAAGCCGCTGCTAAGCGATTACGGATATTACCAAAAACGCTGAGACTCTAGGATGGGGTCCGGATGAAAAAAAATTAATTTATGGGACTACTATTAGAATTTAGCGCCACAGTCGGCTTTTACAAACCGTTCAAATTTATTAGCCCATATGCTAAAGATAACGATGTAGATGAGCCATTAAAGCGAACTTAGTCTACAAATATCACAAAAACTGTGGATAATATAAATGCATAATGAAGTTTAATGGTAAAATGTACCATTTCCTCACTTGGATCATCTGAAAGCACAGTATTAACTGAACAACGTCATATAAATACAAGAGTATGAAGCATAAGAAATATTGATGTACTAATTATAAATTAAAAAGAATACTTTTTATTCACCAACAAAAGCATAACCGCTTTATTATATTTCAAAATGAAAGAATACTTCTCAAACTTTTTACAGAAGATTCAAGTGTCAGCCAATGACCAAGAAAAAACATCCAACTGGGTCAATAGGGATATCATGCCCTTACCATCTCGCAGATGTACTTGGAATGATTGGGATTTTGTTGGATTCTGGGCTGTTATTGCCTTATCTATTTCTACATGGCAAGGCTGTTCTTCTTTGCTATCCATTGGTTTGAACGTTTGGCAATCGATGGTGATAATTATTATTGCCAAGTTGTTAATGTTCTTGATAGCTGTTGCCCACGGTTGGGGCGGTGCCGTTTGGCATATTGGATTCCCGATTTACTGCCGATTTACCTTCGGAATCATCGGCTCGTTTTTTGCATTTGCTCAAAGAATAATCCTTTGCATTGTCTGGTATGCAGAGCAGGCATATACTGGCGGAATGTGCTTATCAATTTTGCTAGGGTCTATCTTTCCATCCTTTTATAGGATGAAAAATCACTTTCCCGAAAGCCTCCCGATGACCACAAAGACTTTTATTGGGTTTGTCCTTTACCATGTTTTGTCTATTCCATTTTTATATATACCACCCGAAAAGTTTAAAGCTCCATTCAGATATGTGTCTTTGATATCGTTGGCCGCAATATTGGGAACTTCTATTGGCTCAATGGTTCATGCTCACGGTGCCGGGAACTTGTTGACATCTAAGTCCAGTATTACTGGATCGTCTAATATGGGAATGACCTGGATGTACGGTATTAATATTGTGATTAATTCATACGCGGTTGGATTAGCAAACCAGCCCGACTTTTCCAGGTTTGTAAAAAGACCCGGCCAACAGATTTACGGTCAAGCCTTTTCCATTTTGGTTCTTGGTACGATTATTCCTTTTCTTGGTCTTCTTGGTACTTCTGCTGCATCAAAAAGTTATGGTGATGTCAGTACATTGGGCTTATGGAATCCACCTAATATTATTTCTCTGTGGCTTGAAGAGAAATATGATTCAAAATCAAGAGCTGCAGCTTTCTTTGCGTCGTTTGGTTTCTTCATTAGTACACTTGGTTTAAATACCATTGATAATGGTGTCAGCGGAGCTATGGATTTGACTGCACTTGTTCCAAAGTTCATTAATATTAGAAGAGGTGTTTACATTATTATGATAATTTCTATTGTGATCAATCCTTGGCAAATAGTTTCTAAGGCCACAATTTTCACAAATGTTTTGGGCTCGTATGGTTGCTTTTTGGGACCTATGATTGGAGTTATGATCAGTGATTATTTTTTGATTAGAAAGCAAAAGTTGAAAATTAGTGATCTTTATATTTCGGAAAAAAGCTCAATATATTGGTTCTTCCACGGATTCAATCTTAGATCTTGGGCCTCTTGGATTGCTGGATTTATCCCTGGAATCATTGGATTTCCGTCAGTTAATCCCGCTCTTACAGGCAAAGTTCCAGAAGCAGCAATAAAATTGTTTCATATTTCTTTCATTATTGGTTTCATAATCAGCTTTTTGCTTCAGACTCTTCTTGGTCATCTTTTCCCTCCAGCGGGATTAGGTGAATTGGATGACGTTAATACTTCTTTTAGTGGTGAAGAACTTAATCAAATTTCTACAATTCAAGATATTAACTCTACAAAGAGTGACGAGCTGGGCTCATCAAGCAAATCAGAAGCTGGAATAAAGGAATTATCGGTAACAAAAGCTTAAATATTTTTCTTTTCAATATATATATACATATAAATTTATTATCTTATGTTGTTCTTTTAATCAATTTCTCTTAAAAATCTGGTCATTTATAATGATCGTTCTTATCCGGTTGTTAGAATATTCCCGGGAAAATAACATCTTTGAAGTAAGTTTATTCTTATGAAAACTGAGATTTAAATTTAGCTGAAAATTCTTCAATAACATTTATGTTTATGGTATATATGATAAGATCAATACAAACTTATGTAGCAAACTCCGAGATAACACTTAAGCCGTTCGAACGATGTGACAATTCTTTGAAAAAAGGTTTATAAGTTGTTTCCATTCCAAATGCAGCGGGGCCACCAATTTTCAATGCATATTCTGTTTCGGTCCATTTAGCATTAGGTCTCATAATAAGGACAGAGCAAGAAAGGCCATATCGATAATCAGGTGTACCAATTGCCTCACCGGAATTCTGATCGATAACCGCGATCAAATCCGGAACTGTAGCAACGATTTTGTTTGTTATTTTCCATTTGCAAAGAAGGTTCTCGTTCATAAATCTAATCGTTAGAACGCAACCTTTGTTCGTTTTTTCTTCGGACTCTATTTCAACTTCACCGTAATCTAAGCCTCCTTGAAGTTTTCTGGAAATTGCAATAATCTTCCCTTTCATTAGCACTTTTCCAAAGTTTGGACCGCCAACAGCGTCTACTATGAAATCTGGTATTCTGCTCAATTCAAGATTTTCCTTAGCAAGATATACTGCCCTACCTATTCTCCAAGAAAGAGAAATGCTGTTCCGAATCACATGCTTCTTCAAGAATTGAAAATCCATAGGTCTAGTCACCAATCCGACGTATGATCCAAGTTCAGTTAGAGAAGTACGAATTAGAGTTTCAGCATAATGGTCGTTACTCACCTTCGATAAAAGTATGTCACTTCCAGCCCCATCACTGAAGGCACATGGTTCAAAAAATGATTTATTGTGGTCCATATCTTTAGAGATGACCGGTAAAATTTGCCATATCATAGGATAAGCTCTTCCCATCATATCTGCATCTAAAATTTTCAAGTTATGTTCGGGCAACCCACCTAGTAAAAAGCCCTGAAAGCCGTTGCTTCCTCCTATCTCCATAGGCATGACACTGGTCAACGTACTTTTATTATGTGTTTGTAGCAAGTCCAAGGAATTTGCAAATTCATATCCCTGTAGTCTTTCGGCGATCACACTCGGGGAACCACAGGCAGCCAAAGCGACAGTTCGGGATGAATTTCCACTAAATTTAAAGGCATCATCAACATCAATTACCACCATCTTGCTACCACCTCGGATCATTGCTTTCGACTGCAAAGCCTTTGAGTACGGATCTCCTCCCCCTCCACATCCTAGGATATATGTTCCAACACGCATAAATTCTAAATCCAATTCGCTAAGAATCCATTCCCTTTGATTGGTAATTTCCGGAGCATAATTATGTATATTGACGTAATCAGGATTACTTTTTATCTCTTTCATTGAACTAACAGAGAAAGAATCTGCATGCCTTGCATATTCATTTATTTGAAATTCTAGTGATTCTTTACCGGGCAATATTTTGGAGTAATCGGGTCTTCCAATAACTTTAACACATAAGTGATATACCCTTGAAGTGTATGGTACAGCATCATTTATGACATTCATAATTCGGATAGAATCTGCGTCGACACCCATTTCGATAATCTTTTTTATTGCATCACCTTCAACTTCCTTTAGTTTTCTACCCCTTTCAGCTTCAGAGATAGCCTCGACGAAACGAGTTTCATCTGCTGATATTTCTGTTAGTGCAGCTCCTATAGCATTGGCAATTGAAGCATTTTCAGGTCTTATCAATGATTCACATGAATTTAAAGTTTCATTTGAAGGAACAATATAGGATCCACCTCCCACTAAGATAGCAGGAATTGGATCAGCATTTGTTTTTATTGTATCAACCAATTGATCTATCATAATTTTTATCTGATCATTATATTTTTTAGTCAATGCTTCAGAGAAATTTTGTTTCACATTATCCAGATGAGCATTTTGGAAAATTGGGTTTTTACTACTTCTTATTTCTTTGTCAGACCTTGAAAGCAAAGCAATATCGGTAGTTGTAGCGATTTTTCCCCCAAACACTAGGGCCTTTGTTTCCAAACTACTGGCAACGGAGTCAGGTCCAATGCTCATTAACGTTCTATTATTAACATCTTCTTCAATTCTAACAATAGAACCAGCTCCTAAGCCAATACTTCGAACATCCGGTTTAGAAAGAATGGTTCTCACACCACCAACAAGAGTATGGGTAGAATAATGCCGTGGAAACCCATTGGTTTCTAGCAATCCGGCATCTGTTGTAGTTCCACCGATATCTAAAACCAAGACAGGCTTATTTTCAGTAAAAGCCTGCAGTTCTTTCCTGCACAAAAATGAGGCACCCCGCATAGAATTTGTAGTCCCGGAAGAAAATGTTTTAATTGGAGTTCTTATTGCATCTTTCACTGTTAATGCTGTTCCATCATTTTGAGTTAGCAGGATCTGACAATCTAGACCAAACTCCCTGACTGCTTGTTGAAAAGAATGAATCACTGAGATAGCAAATCTCTTTATGGCCGCATTAATGATTGTTATGTTTTCTCTTTCCAAAAAGCCAATGCCACCAATTTCTTGAGATAAAACTATATCTACATTCCAATCAGTGAATGTATCCTTAATAATTTTTCGAACTGCGATCTCTTGGTCTTTTGCAACCGGAGAAAACATCCCAATTACCGCAATGGTGTTTAAACCAATCTCTCTAATTTTTTCACAATTGGATATTATTTCCGACTTATTTATGTGTGAGATCTCTTTTCGATTGATACGATACCCACCATCGCAATAGCAAGTATATCCGTTGATAAGTGATGCTAAGTCTCTTGGGAAATCAGAAAATGGAGGCAATTCCCTTGAACAAGGACCAACCAACCTAATGACTGCAATTCGATCAAGCTTCATTGGATCTCTTTCAACAACAGTATTAATGAAGTGTGTAGTTCCTATAGTGACTGAGCAGATTTCATCCGATCTAATCTCAGGATTTGAGGCCGTCAACTTTTCAAATAACCCCTCAAGGGACTTCTTTATGCCGGATGTAACATCACTTGTTGTTGGAGTCTTCTCAAAAGCAACAATCCCTCGATTTTTCTCATCTTTTAAGTTTGAGGGGTTTATTATAACCGAATCTGTGTTAGTTCCTCCAACATCAATTCCTATAACATATCTATTTGTTTTCATAGTTCTGCTTTTCCTGGCGCACAGGAATGTGAAATTCAAAGTTCTTCAGCTAAAGAGCATATGGGTGTAATTTGTATAATTTAATGTTCTTTCATTTATAGCTTTCGTAAATCTTTTGAAGGAACATGTAATCAAATATATTTATCAGAACTGGATAGATTCGAACGGGTATTGCCAAAATCGGAAATATGCGTAATTGTGGTTTTATTCAATTTTCTGCTTTTTTCTGAATTCCATCATGTTGATCCCTCTAATTGTGGAGAGTCAATCCTTAAAAATGTACGGATGTTGAAATGAGATCCAGGCGAAAAAAAAATAACTGCAAAAACAGTAAAGATAGATAATTGGAAATTTTGGAGGGGAAAAAAATGCATACAAGTAAAGTAAAATGGCGGGAGGCGTCAGAGATTCCGCAACTCGGTTAAACTATATATTTTCCAAAATCTTCTGCAATAAAGAACGGCGCATGTTTATTCCATCTAAAACTACAGGAGTTGGGAGAGTATTTTGACGAGTACTTGTGGATTGACATAATAGAGAAATATATTAATATAATTTAAATCATCAACCCAGTTTAAGTGTCTGCGAAATTTATAAAGGACATAAAGATGCCAGCTAAAGAAGATTGGGAAAAGTTCAAAAATCCAGACAAAAGTGCTGATGACGAGGTGCAGGAAAAGGAAGTGAAGCCATTAAGTGAAGGAGATATTCAGGTCTTGAAAACTTATGGAGCGGCACCATACAGGGATTCTATAAAGAAAGTGGAGAAAGATCTTAAAATTGTTGAAGGAAGAATAAAAGAAAAGATGGGTGTGGAAGAAAGTGATACGGGTTTAGCAGCTCCTAATTTATGGGATGTTGCTGGTGACAGAAGAAGAATGAATGAAGAGCAGCCACTTCAAGTTGCCAGGTGTACCAAAATTATACAATCGGGTGATTCTGTCGAAAATTCTAGTAGTCAGGTGAACGGAAACGATGAGGAAAATGAAGATTCAGAAATGAACGACGAACCAGATGAAAAATCTAAATACGTGATCAACATCAAGCAGATCGCAAAATTTGTTGTGGGGTTAGGTGAAAGGGTGTCGCCGACAGATATCGAAGAAGGAATGAGAGTGGGTGTGGATAGACAAAAATACCATATAGAGCTTCCTCTTCCACCACGAATCGATCCCACGGTTACCATGATGACCGTCGAAGAAAAACCAGATGTCACATATAGTGATATTGGTGGATGCAAAGAGCAGATAGAGAAACTAAGGGAGGTTGTTGAACTGCCTTTGCTATCCCCAGAAAGATTTGCGAAGTTGGGAATTGATCCTCCAAAGGGAATTCTCTTGTATGGCCCACCCGGAACAGGAAAGACGCTTTGTGCCAGAGCAGTTGCAAACAGAACGGAAGCCACGTTCATTCGTGTTATCGGTTCGGAGCTTGTTCAGAAATATGTCGGAGAAGGTGCAAGGATGGTCAGGGAGTTGTTTGAGATGGCCAGAAGGAAAAAGGCTTGTATTATCTTTTTTGATGAGGTTGATGCAATCGGTGGAGCACGTTTTGATGATGGTGCCGGTGGAGATAACGAAGTGCAACGTACTATGTTAGAATTGATTACACAATTGGATGGCTTTGACCCTAGAGGAAACATTAAAGTCATGTTCGCAACAAACAGACCAAACGTTTTGGATCCAGCATTGCTTCGGCCTGGAAGAATTGACAGAAAGGTTGAGTTTTCACTTCCAGATTTGGATGGAAGAGCAAACATTCTGAGAATCCATGCTAAGCCAATGTCGTGCGAAAGAAATATACGTTGGGAGTTAATTTCTAGAATGTGTCCAAATGCAACGGGTGCTGAACTTAGATCTGTGTGTACAGAGGCTGGAATGTTTGCCATCCGTGCAAGAAGAAAAGTTGCCACAGAAAAGGACTTCTTGAATGCCGTGGAGAAGGTTATCAAAGGTAATATGAAGTTTAGCTCAACAAGTAGGTACATGCAGTACAATTGATTTCCGTGGACTAAAATAAATAATTAAGTGATTTGTTTAGTTTAATATTAAATGTTCATATATTAAGAAAAGATTACATTATTATACAAAGGGGATGTTCATTTTTTGAAGGCATTTGACGTTAAGTTACTCCCACCAACTGACACATCCCATACCATCCGTCTGGCAAGATGCAACTAGAGCGTATGGTGGCGTGGAATGTTTTTTCTTTTGCTCGTTCTCTTTTTGGTCGTCATCATCAAATACTATTGGATTATCTGGCCCTTTTGGCCGAACATCATTGAACACCTCTTCCTCCACTCTAAAATTGATTCTCTCGTTCACGTCTAAATACAACTTATTTTCTTCATCCATCTGCCACACCCAAGCGTTATCTTTTGGTGAATATAATGAATTTTCAAACAGGAGTGATTTTGGAATGAATATATCGTTGAAAAACTCCATGTTTACTTTAATGCCTTCTTCGGAACATGATTCTATCCAACCCGTCAGTACTTCCCCGACAAATGGTTTGAACACGACACATCTAAAAACAACTTTAATATATATGGAGCCATCTCCTGGTTTTAGCATTCCATCATCAACTTTTAGCACGTCCCAGACAGCAATAACGAGCCCTAGTTTAGGAATCACTTTATTTGCATATTTTCCATTAAGTTCCTGCTTTATAGCCACTAATCTCGGGAGGCTAAACATCTTTGGTGGTATGCGTGTCAAATCGGATATTATTGACAGTTGAAACATTTTTAATGTCCTTTATTCACTGTATATGGTTCAGTGTGCCGATTTTCTCACTTCAGATAATTTAGGCACTTTACCGAAGTAATACTATTCAATGTTGACTGGATCAGGAGTAAATTTTTCATGAAGAAGCATTGAGAAAAAAATCTGGTGAAGAAAAAAAAAAATAAAATAAATTTAGCGCAGGCTCGCTTATTTAAATTTCGAAAGTTATCTATCACTGTCAGAGGCTTGGCTTTGTGTAGCAGCTAAATTCTGAGTAAGCTACCCGTTATTATCTTTCTTAACTGTATTGCAAGTTGCATCAATTAATAAATAAATAAGTGAAGAAAACGATAGGCCCAGCAGTATTAAGACATCTGAATGCGGTACAAAGAAAAAGAAAAATGGGGAAAAAATGGAAATGGTACATAGTAGCGGAAACTAATCTCAATATCGGGAAATCGCTTTCCCTAGTACCGCCTAACGGCTGGTGGAACAGACTTACACTCATTCTCATCTAAAGTGTGCGTTATCACATGCCTGTATCCAAGCTTAATTGGTTCACCTGTTTCTGTTTGCCATGTCAGAGAATGCTTTTGCCAGTGCTCATCATCTCTTTCCGGATAGTCATCCCTAGCATGGGCACCTCTAGACTCCTTTCTTGCTGCTGCTGCTGTAGCAGTTTGTCTGGCACATGTGAGCAAGTTTTGAAGTTCCAACGTTTCAGTGAGATCTGTGTTCCAAATCATGGACCTATCTGTTGTCTTGATATTTGGGAATTTGCCCTCGATCTTCTCCAGCTCCTTTATACCAGCGTCCATATTTTCCTGAGTTCTGAAAACGGCAACATGTTTCTGCATGCACTTCTGCATCTCAAGACGAAGGTCTGCAGTTGGCACAGATCCACTGGCTGTTCTGAGTTTATCCAAGTTTTTAATGGACTCAAAGCCAATGTCTGCGGGCAGTTCGTCATGTGGCATTCCAGGCTTTAGCTGTTTTTTAATTGTTCTGGCAACAGCTCTTCCAAACACAACCAAATCAAGCAAAGAGTTTGCACCCAACCTGTTTGCACCATGGACAGAAGCACATGCACTTTCACCGCATGCAAGAAGACCCGGTATGACTTTATCGTTACCATTTTCATCGATTGTTAGCGCCTCACCGGTCCATCTTGTAGGAATGCCTCCCATATTGTAGTGAACAGTCGGTAAAATAGGAATAGGTTCCTTGGTAACATCAACACCTGCAAAAATACGTGCGGTCTGAGAAATACCAGGAAGACGTTCCTTAAGCACAGAAGGAGGTAGATGTGATAATTGAAGATACATATGATCTTGCAAAGATCCAACTCCTCTTCCTTCGTTAATCTCCATAGTAATAGCTCTGGAAACAACATCACGACATGCTAGGTCCTTTGCATGTGGTGCATACCTTTCCATAAACCTCTCGCCTTCAGAATTAATTAAATATCCTCCTTCGCCACGGGCACCTTCGGTAATCAAACATCCGGAACCATAAATACCAGTTGGGTGGAATTGAACAAATTCCAAATCCTCCAGAGGAAAACCGGCACGAGAAACCATTGCATTTCCATCGCCTGTACAAGTATGCGCAGAAGTGCAAGAAAAGTAGGCACGACCATAACCACCAGTGGCTATGATTGTTCTGTGTGCCTTAAACCGATGAATAGTTCCATCTTCTTGATTGTAAGCAATGCACCCAACAACTTTACCATTGTGCTTAAGCAAATCTAGTGCAAAAAATTCAATAAAGTAATGCGTGTTATATTTAAGCGATTGGCCATATAGCGTATGCAACAATGCATGTCCAGTTCTATCTGCCACAGCGCAAGTTCTATATGCTTGGCCTCCCTTTCCATAATCTTTGGTTTGTCCTCCAAACGCTCTCTGGTAAATTTTCCCCTCTTTATTACGAGAAAATGGCAAGCCCCAATGTTCCAACTCAATAATCGATGGTGGTGCCTCCCTGGTCATGTAATGTATAGCATCTTGGTCACCCAACCAATCAGAACCCTTCACTGTGTCGTACATATGCCATCTCCAGTTATCTGGATGTGTGTTTCCCAAAGCTGCATTAATACCACCTTGAGCGGCCACGGTATGAGACCTCGTAGGGAAAAGCTTACTAATGCAAGCAACCTTAAATCCTTCTTTAACTAGACCAAATGCAGCACGTAAGCCGGCTCCACCAGCTCCAATAACCACACAGTCATACTCATGATCAATCACATGGTAGTCTTTTGCCATGGCAAGTGATGCGTCCTTACCGTTGAAATCATTGTACTTGCTGATGACCTGACGGGCAGCTCGAGTTGAAGAAAATTGCCTTGCAAGAACCCTTGCGCCACTGTTTAGTGTACTTGCTCTGCTTATTTCCAACATTTTAACAAATGATATACACACACTCAGTGAGCTTTATTTTATGTGCTGTGTATGCTTGACAGGTTGGTTAGTCCTTCGTTTCTGTGAGAACAATAATGGCCGATACAGATAGATTAGTTTATATCGTACTGTCAGTCTATTATAATGTGCTTTATGGGGCGACGTATGTAAAGTTGTCAAAAAGAAAAAATGCCAATATAGTTAAGATAAATGGTGAACGTTCCCCACACAAGATCCCTAGAAACATATAACTGGGGTGGAAGAATTTTGAGAATCATGATTGAATTTTGGAAAAAAAAAAAAAAAGCATAAAACTGGGGAAAAGTAGCCGATGTTCCTCTACGCCGTATGCGGAAAACATGCTTTTCCCCGGAAGAATACGAGATTTTACTGTCGCTCATAAGGCAGCCTGAATGGAGCATGACTCGCGATCCGACTAGAAGAAAAAAAAAAAACACGGAGGTGACTCGGAGACGTGGAAATTTTGCTGGGTGGCTAAAGATTAGTACAAGCAGCCCAAGCAGCCTGGGTAGGTAGCTAGGCTGGGCTTCCAATGATAAACGAGGCAATAAAATGTCATCGATTTGTAATTCTCACACCCTCGGCGATTTGATCTGTAAAGTCTTTTTATTATTTTGTAAATGAATTGTTACAAATTTTACTACTTTGAGCATAGCATAATTAGACGCTAACAATTTATTCTGCACTTAATTTGAATAAGGCGCAAAATCGACGGAACCGATTTGACTTTAATTTGGGTAAATAGGTACTATTTTATGTTTTTCAGAGAGGAAAAAGCTTTGCAAATCTGTGCTTCCAAGCATTTTTTTATTTAGGGATCTGAAAATAATCACAGCATTATCAGCCGCTCCATTGGTTCAATATTTCAAAAATGTTGTTTGATGATCTGAAATCAAATTAACATTTCTTGTCTGATATAGTTTACCAGCAAGACACTGACTCGTTAAATTATAACAATATTGTTCGGAAATTACTGTTATTGTATTTATTGTTTGATTCCTTTGGCAAGCACTAACCCCGGAGGCTATACAAAAATGATTACTAAATTTTACTTGGACTTGACAAATTAAATTTGCGGGGAAACACCCGACACGGAAATTGACCATTTTTAGCCGTAAAAAAGTTTCGGAGAAACACCTCAAAATGTATTACTCTAGTCGATCGACCCAGATCGAATGTATTGTTTATTTCATTAAAATTCAAAATTGTAAGAGGAATTCTGATGATTCCTGCATGTTCTCTTATATATATATCATTAATTAAATCCTCCCTTTCGACACTATTTATATAAACTCCGAATACTTTATTTCCGGTAATTGAAGACGCGTGAATCGAGTCGCACTACCATAACTGTAATATTATCAGTTGTCATTTGTTCCAGTGCATACTTGCACAATATGGAGCTTGCCTTCTTTGGATCTTTCACGTTTCTGATCAAGTCCACGGCCTGTTGATCTGTACAAACATCCCAAAGACCATCGCATGCGAGAATTAAAAATTCATCATCGTCACCAATCTCTGTTGATGTAGTATACGGTGCGCCAACAACTAAATTCTTCATATAGCAGTCTCCAAGTGCTCTAGTTATTGCCAAAACTCCATTTACCCTACTTTTGAGCATTATACCGCCGTTATTTGCAATTCTTTTTTGTTCCCAACAGTCGGTTGATTTATGATCATATGATAATCTTTTTGCCTGGCCATGTCTACACAGGACAATCCTCGAATCACCCACATTTGCCGTGTATAACATTCGCCTATGCTTTTTCGTCGGTATAAAGTCAAATGGCATAGAATTTGACGCTTCAGCTGAAGGGAGTTGTTTAGTATTCTCAATCTTTAAACCTTGTTCAGCTTTTTCTGGTTCACCAGTTGTGGTTTTATTTTCTTGAACTGTATCCAAAATGTTTCGTCCGCTTTCTTGTATGCCCTCCTTATGAATTTCTTTACTGGTAACATTTTCTTTATCCTGTGCATCGACCTTTGAGGTTCCGCCCAATTCGCTTTCCTCTTCAGCATTTATCTCCTCTTCCCAACGTAACACAGCCACTGCAGCTGTACATCCACTGGAACCTGCTATTTTCAGCTGCCCTATTTTTTCATCCGCATCTCGGAATGCCTGGTTCAAGTTATCTCGGAGATCCATGTCCTCGTGCCTCGAAATATTGTCATACAAGATATTGTGTAAATTTGATCCACACCATCGTGCAGTTTGCTTTCCTGCATGTCCATCGAATATGGCAAAATATCCCCAATCCAATCTTTCTGCAAAATTGGCAACGTAAGTGTGAACGTCCTCCATGCTTTGTCGATAATGACTGTTTCTATTTTCGCTAACGCCGACTTCAAACGAAAGTCCGTTAAATGGGCTGCTAGTTGAGTTTTCGGATTTCTCTCTGCTCCCTTGATCTTCGTTGTCTTCAACTTGTTCCTCTACTGTATCATTAAATTCATCGGTATTGTCCTGATGCTTTAAGAAAGCCGTTGAATGCTTCTTGATAAACTTTAAAACGTCCTTTCCTGGTACTGACCTGGACGTTTTCTTATTGTCTAAAGCCAAAATATCCTTTCCCATTTTAAGATATGCTTTCGTTTGATGTCTTCTAAGCTGATATGATTGTTGTTTTTAACCTAATGATCCTGAGGCTTCGGTGTTTGAATTTTATCACCATAAATTTATAGGTCTGAACACTTTTCCCCCTTTCCTGTATGTAGGTACCAACTCTTGAGTTTCTACCAAATTTAAAATGTTTAATTATAGTATCCCGGTTTCGTATCGCTTTTCTTTTTCAATATGCAGATGCTTTATCAATTGACACAGACGGCGACAAATATTCCTAATACTTGCATGCCAAGCGAAGATAATTATTTTCCTCCTTTTCTTTCTTTTCTTTTATTCCCTTTTTTTTTTCTCTCTCCCCTCCTTTTTATCTTAAACTCCGACCCGACCATCTCTGATTGCAATGAAGCACATATTTTCAGAAATCTTGCTCACTTTTTGACAGCAGTCACTATTTTACGTATTTTTACAAATGTTGGTTACAACTTTATGGTAACAAGAAGTTTTACCTTGCTAAAACTGATTTCTGAAAGCTACATCACTTGTTTCAAGTCTAATTAAGCCACTTATTCTCATATATCTTCTGGCTACTTTATAGACCTTATAGATACAAACTCTCCAAGTTTGTGTCGATTTTATTCTTCATCACTCTTTCTTTACCTTTGACAAAATCTTCGGAGGTGACCTGCATTCTTCTTTCCCTCAAAGCCAATAATCCGGCTTCTGTACATATAGCCTTAATATCTGCTCCACTCAAATCATCCTTTGAGCTAATCACGTCATCCAAGTTGACATCTGGGGCAAGATTCATTTTAGAAGTATGAATCTGTAGAATCTTCTTTTTCGTAGCTGGATCTGGATTTTCAAACTTAATTTTTCTGTCAATACGTCCTGGCCTAATTAATGCTGGATCTAAACTTTCAATTTTATTTGTTGCCATAATAACTTTGACGTCTCCACGATCATCGAAACCATCCAACTGATTCAACAACTCCAAAAGTGTTCTCTGCACCTCTCTCTCACCTCCAGAACTGGAGTCATATCTCTTTGCACCGATAGCATCAATTTCATCTATAAAAACGATTGCTGGGGCATTTTCAGAGGCAACCTTGAAAAGTTGCCTACAAAGGCGCGGACCATCACCAAGGTATTTTTGGATCAATTCAGAGCCGACAATACGAAGGAATGTAGCACTGGTTTGATTTGCAACAGCCTTTGCCAAAAGTGTTTTTCCTGTACCTGGTGGTCCATATAAAATAACTCCTTTTGGTGGTTTGATTCCCATCTCTTCGTATAATTCCGGATGTGTAAGTGGAAGTTCCACCGATTCTTTTATCTCTTGTATTTGCGATTCAAGACCACCAACATCGGCATAAGATTCTGTTGGTGCTTTATCCATTTTCATAACATTTACCATCGGATCTGATTCATCTTGCAAAACTCCAACAACAGACACAGTTTTATGATGAAGAAGAACTTGACATCCTGGTTCTAAGAGACTCTTATCCACAAATGATAAAATGGAAACGTAGTACTCTGGACCTGTTGCGGATGAAACTATCGCATGATCATCATCAACAATCTCCTCAAGTGTTCCAATGGACATCGGTGAGCCTCTAACATCATCAATCTTCTCTCTCTCCTCCGCTTGTCTTTGGTCAGTCGGTTGTAAATTCTCTTGATTTGTAACAAATTCCTCTTCCAATAAAAGATGATCTTTAATACGTTCAAGTTTTAACAACCGAAGCTTACACCTCGTGTTCGGCAAAACTGTTGGGAGCTTCAGTGCGGCATTTGGTCCTTTTCTACTTTTTCTTCCAAACGCTTTTGACTGAACTGGTGGCTCGTACTTTGGCTTCTGCTTCTTCTTATTATGGTCCTTCTTTCTGCCCTTATTAGGCATTGATGCATCCTGACCCATTTTGTATTATTTCTCGTAGTATGTTTCTCTCAAAGACGACGTATCAATGTCTAAATATTTGCTAACTCTTATTTCAAGTTCCACCACATATTATCTTTATATTGCCATCTACTTTTTTTTTTGAAGGACCTGCCTGTCCTACGACCACCAAAAAAAAAAAATCATTAGGTATATTTTTTTCTCTTTCCCTTTCTCCGCGTTCAACTTTGCCCTTTAGGCTGAGCGTCGATCGACACGTCATGTGAATGAAAAATGTAGCCCCGATGAGCGAAAAAAAAATAATTAAATCAAAATTCAAAGCCTTAAATTACATGGTCTTCAGATTCTGTATGGTATCTCACGCTGCATCATCTGGTGTTAGATATCTCTGAAAGATAAACACTGATAATAACACAAGTTAAATTTTGTTATGTCTGAATTGCAATCAGAACTTGTCGCAAGTTCTGACGGTACCAACGTCATACAACTATCAAAGCCTTTTCTAACGTCGAAAGAGATAGCTTATCTTAAGAAAACAAATATAGGGAATAGTGATGAAATTAGAGCATATTCTCTAAAGAAAAGAGAGACATTTGAATTTTTAATACGTTTGGTTAAGCGATTACATTTTCCTGTGAGAATACTACAGTATTGCTCTTATTTATATCAACGGTTCTTTCTTTTTTCAACGAATTTCACCAGAGACTTAAAATGGCACATGGAGATTGGATTAACAGCTCTTTTCATATCAATGAAAATGAATGATTTTATAAAGAAACTCACTTTTGTTCTTCAAGAATCAAACACGGCACGTTCTCTTCATCTAAGCCCTCAAGAATTAGAAAGTCAAAGACGTACCATAATGGGTCTGGAAAAGACAATGATGGAATGCGAAAGTTTCGATTTCAGGAATTATTGTATGGAAGATCTTTTAGTTAAATTCACGAAGTTTTTTAAGCTTTCAGAGATGGAGAGTTATATTTCATGGTCAATTCTTAATGATTTATATTTGACTGAGCTTCCATTAGAGCTCCCCGCGCATCACAATGCAATCATAGCCATGAGAACAGCATTGCTTATCCTTTCATCTATTTCAAATCATAGTCTCCATGAAGTTGATCTGCACAAAATAAACATGAGACCGGATAATGATTCTCTAATATTAGGAGTTCACCAAATGCTTGAACATTATATAGACAACTACCCAACAACATTTTTAAAGGACGCAATGTTAGAGATCCACATTGATGATGAACCAAAAGAATTGGTGGATAAATTTCTCACGGTTAAGATTGATTTTGCCAAGAAATTTCCCTCTCCAAGAGGATTACATTCAAGTGTATCTGATCAGGACCTCTTATTTCAACCGCATGATTCTGAGCTTGGAAAGCATGGATGTATTCGTTTTCTATATAATAAGAAGAAGTATTTAGATGAGGTGAGTCAATAGCCTATAATCTATGTACTTTCCAATGAAAAATCAAGGTATCTTTGCTTACGCATATTATCAATTTTGATTAGCTTTTTCTTCAACTCCGCAAACTTAGATTTTAAAAATTCCGGATATTTGTTAATATCACCACACTTCCTGTAACGCACAAATTTGAATTTCAATAAGTAAAGATTAAATTTGATACACCATTGATTTTCCTTACCCGTCATATCTTCGCGTTCTAATTCAGCTAATTCATTCACTGCTCCGTATGCTTGATCAAGAAAACTGTTTCCAAAATTAAAGTCCATGTCATCATAAAAGCTATCGCTAAAAAGCCATTTCCCATAAATCCAAACGGATGAATTATCTGGATCTGTATATATTGCATTCAGAAATACTTCATATTCTAATCGAAGAAATTCAGCTTTGTCCTTTTGGTTAAATGCGTTCCTATAAAGCTCCTGTTTTGGGTCATCAATTATCTTAGGTAGTTTTGCATTTGTATTAATTAATAAATCAACAAGGACAGATCTTCTATGCCAGGCCGAATAATTAGAAATGTTTCTCTTTATCATTCTAGTAGTGAAAACAAACTCTTTTTGATAAACATTCATCCTGTCCTCCTCTGTTTGCTTAGAATCTTTTATACAATCGGCTATAAACATTCTATAGCCCCATGCATGAAAATTTCTTTCGTCCACTTGGAAGAACATATTAATTAAATTCATCTCTAGATCATAATCTGCTCTAAGATCTTCTTTGAGGCACCACTTCCTGTGATTCCATATCCAATAGCACTTTGGAAAGCTTTTCAGTTGTACTAAGACAAATCTTAGTTCCTGTTCTAAAAAATTGTGCTTTTGGTCGATATTCATTCCCGGAAATTTTGAATTGATTAAAATGTCTCTTCTATAATTCCACACAGTGTATAATTCTGGGTTCCAATTCAATAACTTTGTGGTAAATTTAAATGTCTCATTATTATATAAGTTCTTTTCGTATCCCGTGAAAACAGTATCTTGCAGTTTTCTATAGTTGGCAATTCGTGCAGCCTCTTTATTTCTCCTTATAATTCTAGACTTTTCATCCGTCTTCTTAAATCTTTTTGTCCCATGCTATGATACTTATCCATCGTTAGTATGTAGCAAAAAATCATGAAAAGATGATGCAATTACGTACCAATCGTTGAATTCCCGCTTCAGTTCTGTATCCATCTAAAAAAGTTCCAGTTGTGTTATTCTCGGCCATTTTCTTCTTACTTATAAGGAGATGATTTATGTCTTTCAAAAGGATGTAAGCGGCTCTTTTATATTACACTGTCTAATTTCCATAGATCAATACAATTTCACCCTTTGGGGTTCATGGAGGAAACAGATTCTGTAAATGCGAATGCTCTTTTTTGTTGAAATTCTACCCATTTTCGGCACAAAAAAAGTTTAAAACAATATCGTCCTAACATTCTGTTTTTACACGTTTTGTTTACTTTCGTGTTTCGATAGCAGTATTGTAAAGAAGGCATTTATTGTGAAGTATTAATATTATCACAGTGAGTGCAGGAATGGACGATTTCTCTCATGACGCAAATGTACCAACAAGATCAAAGTTAGCAATAAAGGGTGATGCCAAAATAGTATCTGACTTTTTTGAATATAGTCTTCAAAGTATTCTTTACCAAAGAGGAGTTTACCCGGCCGCTGATTTTAAATTGGTTCGAAAATATGGGCTCAATATGTTAGTATCAATCGATGAAGAGGTTCTCAATTATATAAGCAGGATCATGAGCCAGATCAAACGATGGATATATTCCGATATTATAAGCAAGCTTGTTATAGCCTTGGTCTCCAAAGAGACAGGTGATGTTACTGAGCGTTGGCGATTTGATATACATATTACCAAAAACGATGGAAGTGATACCAAAAGCATAATTTCCAGTTCAAAATCAAAATCCACTAAGGAGATTCAACGAGAAATACAGGCGATAATAAGACAGATCACAGCGTCTGTGACTTTTTTGCCAGAGCTTTCTGGCCCTCATACGTTTAACGTTCTTGTTTATGCTAACCCCAACTGCAAAGTTCCTACGGATTGGGATGATTCTGATGCCAAAAATGTGGGAGGAAAATCCGTTGAAAGTGTGAAATTCAAAACTCTAAGTACGAGTTATCATAGTGTATCTACGTTTGTTACTTATAAAATTCCTGAGTAATCTTAATAAAAAATATGGGGTACTGGTAAGGATATGACAATAGCTATAAAGTAAGTATATACAATCGATTACTCTAATGCAAAATAAGTGTGCTAAAAAATGCGACTTCCGAGGATTGAACTCGGGACCTTCAGATCTTCAGTCTGACGCTCTCCCGACTGAGCTAAACTCGCAAAGCAGAATTGTAAATGGTCGGACTGAAGGTAACAAAATATTATTTTCAATAACCTGAAGTATAAGGATTCTTTAGATGATTA
>ERZ746981.222-NODE-222-length-38153-cov-12.481957_pt1 | contig 38153 bp, 18 predicted proteins | sample MGYA00374948_ERZ746981 | MGnify/ENA primary metagenome ERZ746981 (study PRJEB28757, sample SAMN06711160) | food metagenome | host: microorganism | place: China:Harbin | collected 2017-01-30 | study: EMG produced TPA metagenomics assembly of the Analysis of...
ATTTGGTAATCATCTAAAGAATCCTTATACTTCAGGTTATTGAAAATAATATTTTGTTACCTTCAGTCCGACCATTTACAAAAACGTTTTAAGCCTTGCTAGCTCAATCGGTAGAGCGTGTGACTCTTAATCACAAGGTTGCGGGTTCAAGCCCCGCGTAGGGCTTAATTTTTTGGTTCCTCAGTTTTTCCTTCGAAAATTGAAGGATTACAGCATTCCACGAAGATTATTTAAATCATGTAGCATCAATTTAAAGTGTCAGGAGGGATCGACTTTAGTTCATATGTGCGATTACGGGGGGTTTCGATAACTTCTGATAATTTATTCGAAGTTTAGGTAGGTATGCGTCCATGGAGTAATGACCAAGTTCTTTTATGGTTGAGAAATTCTGGTTACACAGATGAGATTGTTAGCGCATTCCGGTCACATAATATTACAGGCTTGGTACTACCTTTCCTGAATACAGAGGAATTGAAGGAAATGGGGATTCCGAATCTCAGAATAAGATTGAAATTGATGAGGGATATCAGTACTGCTTTATCCGAGTTAAATAGTGGCTTTCTTTCCTTTGAAAGCGATCATCCTGTTATGTCGCAGCTTCAATCCACAATCATGGCTACCTCGTTGATCAACATTCTTTCTCAAAGCATTCGAGATGAGGTTATTTTGGGCTCAGAAAATGATAACAAATCACTTCTGCATCAATTTACAAAATTGAGGGAGGATCTTCTTCCAATTCTCAAGGAGTTGAAAGATAAAAAACCATTACCAACGCCGGCTGGAGGTTCGGATGTGAATTTAAAGTATAACCATGCATCACTAACACGAGAGCAAATTCAGGGTACACTGCAACAGAATGAAATAGATGATCACCAAAAGTATAGAGGGAATACAATGTCTGATGGAGCGACTATTACTAGCTCCCGAAGCGACCTTAGAAACAGTAGATTATCAGAGATAGATAATCAAGACCAGGAAACTATAAATTCATTATCTTCAGCTATATCTAGCGCTGAACTCCTGACTGCATTTACCGCTGTGAAAGAGAAGCCTCGAATTGTTCCCTCTGGAAGAAATGCTCCAGTTAGGAGGACCTCTTCAAACGGTTTATCTGCAGGTAAACTAAATGATATGACACACAGGTCTAGTTACAATTCTTCCAATGAACAGTTAAAACAACTTAGAGCAAGAAAAGAAGATAGATGTTACAAGATATTACAAGCTGCAATGAGAAGTCATGGCTTGGATATTTCTGAGTGGAAAAATTATGCATTGGTTATTGTATATGGTGGTGATCAGGAGCGCATACTAGGTTATGATGAAATGCCTGTGATGATTTTTAAGGAGCTGCAGGATTTAGGCCTTAATCCTTCTATGATGCTTCGTCAGGTTGACGAGGAAGATGGCCTTGATTATTCAAAGTTCGATACCCCAGGTGGCCGTTTGTAAGAGAATGTTTTTACTTTTTCTCTCCTTATGTATAAATTATGCGACAGTGAAATCCTTTTTTTTTACAGTTCAGGTCGAAATGATATCTTCAGTTTATTCTTAAAAGCCATGTATTACCTACCTCAAAATAGAAAAATTTAGAATAAAACTTTATATCAGCGTGGTTAAAAGGGCGCAACCAGCTTATTACAATTACCATTCAATAAGGGTTAAACCTCCTCTTTTCTCTCATGGCACGGACACGTTCCTGGTCATCCTTAAACTTCTGGAGTAAATCACTGACCTCTTGTTTTTTCCTTTCCCTAATCTGAAATCTATAGAAATTATTCTTTTGTCTCTTTTGGACCTTTCTCATATATTTTTCATCATGCATAAGGTCTGCTGCTGTCTTCAAAGATCCTATAATTCCACTCTTAGTTTTTCTATGCGGACCAACAACGATAGTGAAGCCGTCTTCATCAACTTGCTCTTTCATGTCATTCAACTCTAAACTGACTTTATGCTCACGATTCTCGAACTCCTCCATAGATGAAGCAACATTGCTCGCCAATAAATTTGAATCATTCACCATGCCAGTAATTTTAGATCTATATCTGTTTGAACCAATATAAGCATTTCCAAGAATATCCCATTTCGGTATCTTTATATCGGTGTTCACTGACAAAGCAATTTTTCTAATACTATTATATGCCATATCAAGTCCAGACTTATCAAGAAACGTAACTATGCCACAACCAACTGGGATACAATTTCTTTGAACTTTTTCCCCAAAGTCAGGATTGCTGAGTTTGCTTAGATTTAAATTGACACCATAACTTATGATACTCTCAGAGTCATAGTATTCACAAAAGTGAAAGCTTTCTATATTTGCACCAAGGGATATTTCACTTATTAGACGTTTCATGGAAGCAAAACTAGATCCAACAGGTAAGTTCACAAAAAAAAGCGATCGCGTTTTCCCTTCCGGTATCTCTTTAGATACATGCTTCTTTATGAACAAAAAATGCACTAAACTTTTGAACTGTGATGTTGCGTCAAGGCGAACTGGAAGGACAGTATATCCTTTTACTTGAGTAACAGTCATTATAACCCCAAATATAAAATAAGTTCAACGTGTCTTTCAATAGGTCTATAGAACAGGACAGCGATGATTTGAGGGTATTTTTTACGTTCATGCTCAAGCTTTACTTAAAACGTGAAGAAGCTTACTTCCGGGAAGGTTTCGCGAACAAATCTGATTCGCAAGTCAAATTGGTTGATGAAAAAATTTTTATCACAATCCTATTGTGCCCTCCATAGAATATGCGAAGCCTTGCTGAAAATTGGGTGCTTTGTAAAAACAGAGGGATTTCGGCATTTAAAAATCAGGTTTGTTCATTTCTTTCACTCACTTCTTAACTTCAAAAGAATTTACCGATTTCAGATAACGAGATTGTTTTTATACTATTCAAAGATTGTTACTGATATTTAGATAACTTGGAAATGACCACTGTTGCCAAAAATACATCATCATGCCCTTCTGCTGCAGAAGAGAAACACTACTGCTCCTCTCCGTTCTGCGGGAAAGAAACGGAATCAAATCTGAAATGCCCAGTTTGCCTGAAATTTGGTCATAAGATTTACTTCTGTGGAAAAACTTGCTTTCGGAAGGCATGGCATATACACAAAAACTTTCATCCCAAGGATGATTCTGAAACCTACAATCCATTTTCAGAATTTGAATTCACCGGTGATGTGAGACCAACGTACCCATTGAGTATCAAGCCTCGTATTCCAGACAGTATCAAAAGGCCCGACTATGCATTAGATGGTCAGCCGATTAGTGAAATGAAGGCTGATCGTTCGAACAGTGTTAGGGTTCTTTCTGAAGACGAAATCAAAAAGATGAGAGTGGTCTGTAAGTTAGGACGAGAGGTGTTAGACGCAACTGCGGCTGCAATCAAGCCAGGCGTTACTACCGAGCAACTTGATGACATAATTTACGCAGAATGCATCAAGAGAAAGGCATATCCATCACCCTTGAACTACTACAACTTTCCGAAATCTGTTTGTACTTCGGTGAACGAGATCATTTGCCATGGCATTCCAGACAAAACTATTTTAAAAGATGGTGATATTGTCAATTTGGATGTCACAATTTATAAGTTTGGCTTTCATGCTGATTTGAATGAAACATATTACGTTGGAGAGAAAGCAAGAAAAAACAAAGACCTTGTTAACTTGGTTGAAACTACCAGGGAAGCTACGATGATGGCAATTTCAACTGTGAAACCGGGCACACCATTTAGACATTTTGGTGATGTCATAGAGAAGCATGCTAAAGAACATGGTCTTTCTGTTGTCAGGACATATTGTGGACATGGAATTAATAACCTCTTCCATACCTCACCCGAAATTTTACACTATGCTAATAATAAAGCACCAGGTACTTGTAAGGCAGGAATATGCTTTACAATTGAGCCTATGCTCAACATGGGAACATTTAAGGATATAAGTTGGCCCGATGACTGGACTGTTTCAACTGCAGACGGTAAGCCAAGTGCACAGTTTGAGCATACACTTTTAGTTACAGAGGATGGCGTTGAAATTCTTACCGCTAGAAACAAGCATTCACCAGGTGGACCAGTTAAAAGAATAGAGTAATGCACAATGGACTATAAAGTTATATAACCACAACGCAATTCTTTATTTCAGATTACGACACTATACCATTCAAAGAGTAGATAATACTCTTCAATGATATAACACATTTATTCACTCCAAAATTATTTTATTTTCAGGTTTGGTGATTGGGTTTAATTTCTGTACAGATTCAGAATTGTCATGAAATCCACCTTAAAATTTAGAAATGATATACTTCTGATAATAGTGAAAGTAATGCCTAACTACTTTAATAAAAGTATTATGTAACTTGAAGAATAGTTGTATAACTAGCTAATAACTGGCTAATTTACAATGTGCACCTTTGCACCTGACATGAATTTATCTACCATGTGTATGAGTTTAGGAACAAAATTTGAGCGTTTCTGATCCGGCGATCCCCAAAAAACACGTATTTCAAATGAAAGCATTCAGGAGGGAAAATTATTGGCTATTTACCGACTTCATAAATCTGAGCTATAATTTTGTTGAAGTTTAAGCCGACAGAATATTATTAAGGTATATGCTGTAGGAATGTCGTTAATTGAAAGATTACCTTCTTTGAGAGAACGGCAAGTTTCTCGATTGAAGAAAATGCTTCATCTAAATATCCAAATGGATGACAGTCCCGTATCTTCAACGAGCAAAGAGGAATTAACATGGAAGGTTCTTGTTTTGGATAGACGTTCTACAGCAATTGTGTCTTCTGTGTTGCGTGTGAATGATCTGCTAGACTATGGTATCACGATGCATGCTTTAATTGATCAAAGACGAACGTCTTTGCCTGACGTTAATGCAGTCTACTTTGTCAGTCCAACTGTGGAAAATATTGCTAAGATTATTTCTGATGTAAACAACGATCATTATGCCAAGTTTTACGTGAATTTCACCTCCAGCTTGGGTAGGTCGTTGCTTGAAGATTTTGCGAAGAAGGTTGCAGAAACAGGCAATTCATACAAGATTAAGCAGGTTTATGACCAGTACTTAGATTTCATAGTTACAGAACCAAACTTATTTTCTCTTGACATGAAAAATGTTTATGCCCAATTTTATGATCCAAAAACAGTAGAGGACGAAATTAGTGGCCGAGTGAACGAGATAGTTTCTGGCTTATTTTCTGCTGTTTTGACTATGGGATCAGTGCCTATTATAAGATCCAATCGTGGAGGTCCCGCAGAGCTAATCGCACAAAAGCTTGATCATAGACTACGAGATCATTCTATAAATACAAAGCAAGCGTTAAGATCCCCAGGGGTAAACTCTGCCAACAATTCAATACGCAATAACAAGTCTGTTCTTATACTCTTGGACAGAAATATAGATCTCGCTTCAATGTTTGCTCACTCTTGGATTTACCAGTGCATGGTCAAGGACGTTTTTAAGTTGGAAAGAAACACGATTCAAATCGAGACAAAGAGTGACAACGGTGAAACTTCTTTGAAACGGTATGATATAGATCCTCATGATTTTTTCTGGAATGAAAATGCCTCACTTCCATTTCCAGATGCGGTTGAGCATGTAGAAGCTGAACTTTCCAAATATACAGAAGAGGCAAAAGAAATATCTTCTAAAACTGGTTATTCTTCAATAAAAGATATAAATCCAAATGATGGATCTGATACAAAACATATTCAAGAGGCTATAAAGGCGTTACCTGAACTTACAAAAAGAAAAAACATTATTGATATGCATATGTCCGTGCTAACTGAATTGATCAAGGAGCTAGAGGCCAAAAACTTAGATTCATTCTTTGAGGTAGAGCAAAATATCACCGATCCCAAAGTTCAGACTCAGTTTTTGGATTTAATGAAGAAGGACACGAAAGGGGATAACTCAAAAGATAAATTGAGAACATACATAATAATGTATTTGAAGTGTGAACTACCGGAGACGTTTTGCAGTGAATGTGAAGAGATTCTAAAAGCTTCCGGGTTGGATCTTAAAGCGTTGGCATACATAAAAAGGGTGAAAGAACTTAATAAAATGTCAGCCGTTAGTACACTGGATGCTCAGAATATGAAAAAAGGGCAGGGTAGTGCTTTTGGAAATGGCAGTGCATTATTTAGTGGCCTTTCCTCGAAGTTGGTGGGAATAACTAGTGAAGGCTCTTCCAAATTATCCGAGGGATTGGGGTCTTTAATATCTGGAATTAAGAAATTGATGCCGGAGAAGTCAAATCTTCCAATTACCAATATCGTGGAGGCTATACTGACTCCACAGCAAGCAAATCAGGCGTCTCTTGATATGACCGATGATTACTTATATTTTGACCCAAGTTCTACCAGAGGTGCGCATGCTAAACCCCCAAGAAGATCGTCATATGATGAAGCAATGGTATTTGTTGTAGGCGGGGGTAATTATCTTGAATATTCAAATCTGCAGGACTGGTGTAATGGCCTTAATTCGTCATCAGTTGAAGACCAACAGCGAACCATTATCTACGGTTCAACGAAAATTTGCAGTGTCGACGGGTTCTTAGAAGAATGCTCATCTCTTGGAGATAGGAACTGACTTCAATTTTTATTATTTTTAATTTTTTACTCTTTTAATTTCTTTTTATGTATCGTCCAACAGCAGGTTTGACGACAACATTAAAGCCGATTATAATTTAATCAAATAAAAATACAAACTTCGCAAACCAATGCATTTTGATTCTCCAAGAACAGCTGGAACAAAAATGAATAAAGGAAAGCAGAACCTTCCAATTATATATATATACGTGGTAATATCACAAAAATTGCTTGTTCTTTTCAAGAATCTTTGTGCTCCGTTTGACGTCTAAGAAAAGATCCAGACACTCGTCAATATCAGATGCTTCCACTGTGCTTCTTCCATCCACATTAGCTATTATAGAGGCGGGCGACATAAGTTGTAAAGCATACCGCAAGGACGTGGACATGGATGTTGATGCCAACTTATCAACTGCTTCTCCAGATAAAGACAAACCTTCAACCTTTGATCTTTTCAAAATAATAGCCCTTGATTCATCATGATCATAAGGTAATGTCCTCACGATCAACAAACGATCAATCAAATCAGGTGGAATACCATGCGGCGATCTAATATCTGTTCCTCTAACAGTAGTAAGACCCCTATTAGAGGCTAGAATGACAACAGGGGCTATTTCAGACTCTAAAGCTTTGTTCAAAAATGTGAAGCATTCAATATCTAGCATATTGACTTCATCAATAAAAAGAACACCTGGAACAAGCTCAGCAACTCCTTGATCTATATATTTACTAACGACTTTATTGACTTCAGCTCTGAGTTTTTCGGTGATTTCTGTTTTTCTTGGTTTCATCAACTGACCCATCATAGAAAGGATATCCTGCCCACCTTGAGGACTGGCATTGGCAACATCCAAATCATGCAAAGATATATCCTGCACAATCTCTTTCTTCTTGTGAACATCACCTTTAGGAAGGGGAACATATTCTTCAGCTTCTAAGTCAAACTCCGTGGCATAAGCATCAGATCTACCAACACGTTTCACTGATCCGGTATTTGATTCTATATAGATGACATCACCAACGGCAACATGCTCTTTCTGGACAGCTTCATAAATGGATGGGTCAAGCTTAAGGCTTTTTGTACCTTTCGAAGTTTTAAGTCCAATAATGACATGCTTGATTGTCTTTCCATATCCACCCAATGGATTTTCAGCCTCTTCAGGTGTCAAATCAGTAACTTCACCTTCGTAAACCTCCTTTGTTTCCTTGATTCGCAATCCAATAGCTCTCCTAAAGTTCTCCATCAAAGCCTCTGTTTTTTTCACCTCTGCTGAGAATAACTCAGAACCGACAATTGGACAAAAAGGAACCTTAGGACCAAGCTCTTGGGAAATTGCCAATGCCAATGCTGTTTTGCCTGTTCCCGGAGCACCGGCCAAAAGAATGGCTTTTCCGCTCATTTTCTTTGACTTAATTAAGTCGACAATAACACCGCAGGCTTCACGAGCTTCGGCCTGATCAATAAAACCTCCATCATTTTTTTTTGCATGACCTAATTCATCTAATCCAAGCCCTTTAATGTGTGTATGTGCAGCTGTTCTACTTTCTCTTTCATTAGCCATTGCAGTAGCTGCTGCCGTAGCTGAGGCGTTTCCATTCTGCTCTCTCTTTCCTGGTGTTTTTGACACCTTAAGTGCTGATGTTGCTGTGCTATCAGTCATTATTTAAATGTTTGATTGCTCCAGTATTTGCTTGCGTAAAAGTTGTATCTTTATACGAGTAAAGGCACAAATTAGGCTTTTAACAAATCTAAAATTTTTTTGCTACTCTCGTGTTCATCCCATCATTTTTTCTAAAGTAATCTATTTAATTCTCAGACCTTTTCCAAATTTTATTATAATCATGCACACAGTCGATCGACGCGTACAGAAAAAAATTGTTCATTCTTCATGGAAAACGTAGAAGCCAGGCTTCTCGGCTACATTGAACTTCATATGAGAGTCACTCACTTCTTTTCCATTTATTGAGCACCAGCATTCAACAATATCTCCTGGATTAACAATTCCAACTCCCTTTGGTGTTCCTGTAAGAATAACATCGCCTGGATTTAATGTCATAATTGAGGACATACTACTGATGAACTTATGAATCGGAAATATCATTAAATTTGCGAGGTCACGCTGTCTATGTTCGTCATTGACCTTCAAATTCAATTCCACATTATACGGATCAGTTATTACTTCTTTTGAGAGAAGAGGTGAAATAGGCAAGAATGTATCAAATCCTTTGCTAATAGACCACGGAAGCCCCTTTCTTTTCGCTTCTGCCTGAACATTTCTTGCTGTCATATCAATTGCCAACGCATACCCCTGAATTGCATCGATCGCTTCCTTCGGCCCGAATTTATCAGGTCTTAAATTTTGGAGCCTTTTTCCAATAACGCAAGCAAGTTCAATTTCATGATGTGCAACTACATTCTTTGGAATTAAAATTGGCCCCTCGTTCTGTTTCAATATTGCCGACTGCGGCTTTATGAAAAAAAAAGGCTCCTTAGGCTTCAGATTATTAAGCTCCTTGATATGGGCAGTGTAATTCCTGCCAATACATAGGATTTTTCCTATCTTATTCACGTAACTGTAAGACATATTAATATTAACTTGAAATTGTGCCTTAAATTATCTATTTGTTAACTCTCTTCGTCGACAAGAATTAATTTGTTCGTAGTCAATACTGCGACGACAACAGTGAGGCCGGAATAGTCACAGATTAATGGGAGCGAGATCGAGCGAGAGAACAAAAAAAACACGAACAAAAAAGAATAAATTTAATTGAATTAATGAAAAAATACAAAAAAGCTATATAATCGAATACATAAAAATAAAATGCCCAAATAATCTAGGATTAAAACATAGATTACGATAAAAAAATACACATGCTGACAGGAATTACGAAATAAAGTAAATATAACAGGCGCTTGTAAATCAAAGGTATCCAAGTCATTTCGTTGACATAGACTCCAAAATTCCTTTAGTAAACGTATAAAAAATGAAAAATCAAAATGTGCATCTATGCAAGTAAAAATACAAATGAAATGCTTATTTATACAGCTGAATATGCTAATTATGAATTCTAGCATTTTGATGCCTATTTATCAGGCTATTAGCACTTAATGCAACGGCAGCAGCAACAGCAGCTTGAGGAGGCGAACCTCCTTGTAAATTCAGCTCAGAAACATTTGCACTGGCTCCATTAGTGGTATTTGATGCTGGGGTGTTCATGAGGGAATTGTTCAGAGCGGAACTGTTGGAACTAACCACAGATTCTCGAGCAGATACCTTGCTCTGTGATTGGTTATTATTACCCAAGAAATTCCTGGTTGGGAGACGGGAGGTATTTAGATCATTATTATCTAATTTCGCCGGCGAAGCTATTCCTTGCAGCTGTACAGAAGGAGGGGTTGGCACATGGTGAGCTTGGGGGAGCTGCGAAACGTAATTTGTACCATTGAGCAAGGTATTTAAGGTTTCGACTCCACCAACCTGTTCTATAAGCTTTTGGCATCCCTTGTGAGCATATAAAATTGTTCTGAGGGTCAGAACATGCTCTCTGAGGATACTTATATGGGATGTTAACGTGCTATACTGGGAAGTATAGAATTGTAAATCTTCTTTCATTTTCTCAACCATTTTCTTCTTCCGCTGTCTACATTTAGAAGCTGCCAGCCTATTCCGCTCTAAGAAATTCCTTCTTTTTTCCTCCTCAGTCATATCATTACGTGATTTTCTCTTTCTACCAACTTTACCATGCTTAGCCTTTACCACATTTAATTTTGCTTTTCGTGCCTTATCATCAACTTTTTTTTTCTTATTGGCTGGCTCTTTAGCCATCTTACTGACTTCTCTCTTGCGTCTAGGTGTTGCTGAATTTGCCACGTCATCGGACATTTTAAGACCAATAATTGTTTGACCCGTTCCATCGCTGTTAGCATCTGTAGCAGACCCATCCGGGTTGGGTTGAACTGAAAGGGTGGATACGGAACCACCCGGCGTTGTGGTAAAGCTAGGAATAGATCCCATCAATCCGTTGATACTTCCAACACTTGGCAAACGTGCTGGAAGCTGCGGAACAAATCCTGTGTTAGCATTCCCCCCCCTTAGCAAAGACGCGTCATCAGGGTTAATACCTTCTTTTTCCGCATAATATGTCTGCCCTAACTGAACTGCCTGCCTTTGATGCTGTTGCCGCTGTTTCTGGTGTTGAGGTTGAATACCCTGCGATTGGCGTGATGACGAATTTGGCAACATTTGGGATGTCTGTGGCCTAACACCTTGGGCAGAATCTGCCAATGCTGGTATATTAAAGTAAGGTGATGTTGCACTACCTGGAGTAACTCCAGCTCCTAAAAGGGCCGACCAAATACCTGGGGTCCCAGGCAATGATCCTCCACCAGGTGTCAGCATTCCTACCAGCGGTGGAAGTACGCTGGTCGGCGGTAATCTTCTACTTCCACCTGGTGTTAATATTGGCGGCGAAATAGATTGCGGAAATACTTGCTGTGTTATGCCATTTTGATTCGTTCTTGTTGCATGACTCTGCAAAAAGGAAGACGACGTTCCTTGGTTGGAGTTTTGTCCTCGAACGCGACTATTGCCTTTAACCTTATTTTGAGCGAAAGATTGCTCGAAAGGGTTAGGCTCCAAATCTAATGTCTTCTTAGATGACGTTGAATTCTCCCTCGCTGAAGAACCAGAATGCACCTTTGCTGAAAGATCACCAATGGACTTGGCTGTTTTATCTGCAGCTGAGGCACCTGAGGATGATGTCATAATGACTCAACACCTAATTATTTCGCTTATTTAGATGCTTTTGGAAGTGTGCGAAAAAAAAAACGACACCAAAGTTATATATGATATTTTTTGTAGCGTTTACCTAGTTATCTATGTATGTTTGAACTGATATGGGAACAAATGCTTGAAGTGTTGTTGTTCAAATTTATTATCAACATGTTCATTTTAGACCGGCAGAGAGAAGGAAGCATTGGGTGAGGGAAGGGGGAGAAAAAACGGGGAAAAAAAAAACGTTTATTTCCATTTTTAATTTTTGGGAAAACGGAAAATTAATTCAACGGCAAAAAGTCCATTATTCGGCTACAGGAAATAAATTATCTTGTGGTGCTTCAAAAAGAACCCCCAAGAAAAGAAATAAATGTGTGCCAATTAATCCTTGGACACACTCACCTTTTGTGGATGTCGTGATCACCATACGTATGATAGATAATCTAGAAACAATTTGATTGAGGCTTCTTCAACAGATGTTCCTTCATTCACACCGATTTTTGTGACCAAAATCTTTCCAAGTTGTATAGCAGCTAAACTGTACTATCATCAGATGCTTTGGGTTTTGTAACATTGAAAAGGAGGCTTAGATACATCAACTGCTTATTTTTCTCTGACAAGTTTTTAACTTCTCTCAAATAAAAATGGCGACAGATTAATGATCCATTTAATAAAGTTTCATTATGCTGAACCCGAGGACTCCTCCAGCGATTTTTGGTTTAAATCTTTACAGAAGAGGAAAACTCATCTCCGCATATTAATTAATTAGCAATGTTGCCTGTATCATCCAATCCTTATCGACATGTCCCCCATTTTTTTTTTTTTTTTTTTTTTCTTATCGAAAAATTGAACTGTTCTTTCATCACTTCTTTTATATAATAAAGCTGGTTTGTTGAACGGTACATAGTCAAGGCAATTTGGAAGAAGTCTGTTACATAAATGATTCAAAGTTTCTTAATTGCGTTTTTAGGACTGTTAAGCACGATTAGTTCTGCTTCCGTACCCTACACTTCGAGACACGAACCTGGCTACTGTGCCTTGTATGGCATAGGGGGCAAAGAAACATTCATAGATATTCCGGAACCTAACAATGTACCAGCTCAAAAACTTACTGCGTCGGAGATCGATGAAATTGTGGGTATATGCGGTGATTCGTGGAAAAATGTCGACACAACTTGCTGTGACATAGAACAAATTCATCAACTTAAACAAAATCTAGACAAAGTACGACCTTTAATCTCATCATGCCCAGCATGCCAGGAGAACTTTTTCCAGCTGTTTTGCCATTTTACTTGTTCACAAAATCAATCAACCTTTGTTAACGTTACAAAAGTAGGAACTTCGTTAACAGGCAATTATATTGTTGACGAACTTGATTTTTATATAGACGATGAAGAATTCTCTCCAACGTTCTATGATTCCTGCAAAAGTATCAAATTTGGTGCTACAAATGGTTATGCCATGGATTTAATTGGAGGTGGGGCCAGAAATTATACGGAGTTTTTAAAGTTTTTAGGCGATAAGAAGCCAATGCTTGGAGGTTCTCCTTTTCAGATTAACTTCAAATATAAATCAAATTCTGGCATGAAACCTTTGAAAGTATCGTCGCATCGCTGCGATGACAAAGATCCAAAATTTCGATGTTCATGTTCTGACTGTTCCAAAGTTTGTCCTGAATTATCACCTTTGAAGAGAGATCGGCGGTGCACGATTGAGGGCTTACCATGTCTTTCTTTCACCGTATTAATATGCTACTTTGGTGTTGCAGTTTTCTATGTTTTCATCTTTTTATTGGTCAACAAACGGAATGATGAGTTGTTTAAGTTATTTCAAAGGGGTGCACCCCTGCTAACTGAAGACAGTTCTTCACTAGAAGATGAAAATCAAGACCGAAATGCTTGTCACGATATCGATAACTCGCTGGAAGTAGACCCAAAATTTGGCATCAAAACATATAGCATTAATGATAACCTTGAACAAGTTTTTTATAAACTTGGGTTTACTTGCTCTAATCATCCTTGTATTATTGTTGGACTTTCTATATTAATTGCAGCAATATTAAGTGCATTTATGTTAACTCTTGAAATTGAGACAGATCCGGTTAATTTATGGGTTAGCCCAAAGGCCGCAGCTTTTAAACAAAAACAGATATTTGATTCGGAATTTGGCCCTTTTTACAGAACGGAGCAGCTTTTTGTTTCGAATGCCACTAAAGAGAGCATTTTTCAAAATTATGAATTCATCCAATGGTGGTTTTCCAAGGAAAAGGAAATACAAGAAATAGCCGTGAGAACTAGTTCTGACTCTGAGGTTAAATATTCGGACCTTTGTCTAAAGCCTACAGGAAGTGCGTGCGTTTTAGAATCATTTACACAATATTTTCAGGGCGACATTCGATTTTTACCTAAAACGTCGTGGAAGCAAAAAATACAATCATGTGCAGTATCACCAGTTAATTGTCTCCCGCCTTTCCAGCAACCTCTTTCGTCGTCCCTTCTTTTTGGTACTAATGAGAGCAATGCGGTTCTAGATGCACCGGCGTTTGTTATTACCTTAGTATCTAATAATGACGCCGACCCAAACAGTGATTATATCCGGTCGGCAGCTGCATGGGAAAAACAGTTTGAAAGATACGTTTCTACAACACTCATTCCGGAAGCACGGAAATGGAATGTGAACATTTCATATAGTTCTGAAATTTCGGTCCAAATGGAATTAAATAAATCCAGCAACACGGATGCACGCATAATTATTCTTTCTTATCTTGCTATGTTTGCTTATATATCACTTTCCCTTGGTGGATCCGGGGTTGGGAAATTTCTCGGAGGGGATAAGAATTCTACGGGCATACACGATTTCCTAAAACAAGTACTACTAAAAACCAGGTTTGGTTTAGGGCTCTCTGGAATTTTCATTGTTCTCTTATCGGTTATGTCATCAGTAGGAATCTGCAGTATGTTTCATCTTAAATCTACGTTGATTATCGCTGAGGTGATACCATTCCTAGTCCTAGCAATTGGCGTCGATAACATCTTTCTTATTTACAACGAACTTTGCGAGGTAGACTGTTCCACCAAAGGCTTGAATTTATCAGTGGAAAGACGCGTGGCTCAAACATTGTCAAATGTTGGACCTAGCATTTTACTTAGTGCATCTTGTGAATTGTGTTGTTTTATACTAGCAAGCTTTGTTGATATGCCTGCAGTTCGAAATTTTGCAATATATTCCTCATTGGCTATTTTAATTAACACCATCCTTCAGTTGACTGCCTTTATTTCAATTCTGACTTTAGACCAAAAACGGATTGAAGATAATCGCTTGGACTTATTTCCTTTTGTAAAAATTGGCCAAGGCCCTGACAATGCCCTCGAAACAAGTTCCTTGATGGAGCCTAGTGATCAGCAAAACTCAGAAGAGTCATCTAATAAGGGTCGGTCGACGGGAGGTGTTCTTCAAACATTGCTTTCCAAGTATTTGGCTCCAGCAATTTTTCATAATTCTCATCCTAAAGCTATCCTAGCATTTTTTTTTACATGGTTTACAGCTTCTTTATGCATTCTTCCGAGTATAAAACTTGGGCTAGATCAAAGATTAGCAATGCCTCAAGATTCACATTTGGTTGAATATTTTGATGATATGTACAAATATCTCAATGTTGGACCTCCAATATATTGGGTTGTTGATGGGGTTAATGCAAGCTCTAGAGATGGTCAAAGAAGCCTTTGTGGACGATTTACAACGTGTAATTCAACGTCGCTTGTTAATATTTTGCAACAGGAGTATAAACGAAGCAATGAGAGTACAATTGCACAGCCGGTTGCTAGTTGGGTTGATGATTTTCTTTTGTGGCTTAATCCAGACTTAGCATCATGCTGTCGGATAAAAAAATCGACTAGCGGAGGTGGCTTTGCAGAGCATGATGGTAAAGACTTCTGTCAGCCGTGGCAATCATCTCGTCAGTGTCAAACATGCTTCAAAGATCATGAGTGGAAATTTGATATGAGTGGTTTTCCAGAAGGTAATGAGTTTAATACTTATCTGGCGGAATGGATACAATCTCCATCTGATATGTGTGCTCTAGGAGGTAAAGCTCCTTACTCTAGTTCTCTATCTTTTAAGAATGGAAATGTTTTTCGTTCTACATTCAGAAATTCACACAATCAATTACATTCGCAAGATGACTTTATTAATGCTTATCATCATTCACTTAGAATCACAAAAGAGATCAAAGAGGAACAGCCCAATCTTGATGTGTTTGCATATTCCCCATTTTATATTTTCTTTGTTCAGTATGAAACAATTGTTTCACTTTCTGTGCGACTCATAGCTGTGGGACTTGCAGTTGTCTTTAGTCTCTCCAGCTTTTTATTAGGATGTCCAAAGAACGGTATGATATTGACTGTCTCTGCCCTATTTATACTTGTTGATGTTGCTGCATCCATGGCCATTTTTAATGTTTCCCTCAATGCGGTTTCTTTAGTGAACTTGATGATTTGTCTTGGTTTGGCTGTGGAATTTTCTGTCCACATGATAAGATATTTCAACTTTTGCACTAAGACGATTATTCATAAAAATGATCATAACATTTTAAGAGGAACCACGGCAAGAGCGTATTCATCTCTTTGCTTTATTGGTGGCGCCACTTTAAGTGGCATCACACTGACGAAATTGATTGGCATTTCGGTTCTTGGATTTACGAGATCTAAAATATTTCAGGTATACTATTTTAGGATGTGGCTTTCCCTAATAATAATATCATCTTTACATGCTTTGATATTTCTTCCAGCAGTACTCGGACTATTTGGTTCTGGAGATGCGTTCAGAAGCTCCAAACTCTCTGTTAGGAACAATATCGAAATTCGGGAATGACCATTTATTTACGAAAAGACTTAAAACACATATTATATACTTTATTCTTGTAATTAAGAACTTATTTAACTTAAATAAAGATGAAAAAAAAATAATAATAAGAAAGATAGTAACCTGATCTCCACCAAAAAAGAAGATATATACTGGGATGTGACTGATCAGATCAAGTGATCACTGTTGGGGTTTCTGTGTTGATCAACTTTTTGAGTTGCAAAAACTGCAAAACTTCCCGCATTGTCTTTCCAAGATATTTTGCGGTCGGGGTATCCAAGACAGCATCTGAAGTATCAGCTGCATGCTTTTCTAAGTAGAGTCTAATAGTTGCACCGGCTGATCCTGTTCCAGATAATCTGAGAACAAAACGTGCACCAGAGTCAAGCTTGACAACAAGACCTTGATGGTCCGAGACAGAACCATCAAGATCGGTGTAAGAAAAGTCCGATGCATTTGTAACTTTAGCCGATCCTATCGAACTTCCAATGAATCCAGAATCAGAAATTTTAGAGCCGAGAGCATTCATGACACTTTCCCCGGCCTCCTTCGAAAGTCCTTCAAAGTCGTATCTGGTAAAAAACGTTCTTCCATATTTCTTCCAGAAAGCATGCTGAACGTTAGCAATAGTTGGTTCGACATCAGGATTTGTTTCCGAGAAGTATGCTAAAAGATTCCACCATGCCATTATTGCCCACAAACCATCTTTCTCTCTGATATGATCTGATCCAGTACCAAAAGACTCTTCTCCACAGATAGACAACTTCTTTGCATCAAATAGTGCACAGAAAAACTTCCATCCAGTCGGAACTTCATAAAAGTTTAAGTGCTTGTCCTCAGCAACAAGATCAATCGCACCGGAAGTTGGCATTGATCTAGCTAAGCCCCTAATACCAGTCTTCTTAAAGTATGGAATGCAGTCAGCAGCATGCTCTGCGATAATAGCAACGGAATCACCAGGCGAAACAAATGCATTGGCGCCATAAATCATATTTCTGTCTCCATCACCATCGGATGCACAACCAAAAGAGATATTATCTTGGTCCACACGATCAACAAGCGAACGAGCATAAGTCAAGTTTGGATCCGGATGCTTTCCGCCAAAATCAGGTAATGGAACACAATTTTGGATCCATGTATCAGGCAAGCCTAGCTCATCAACGAAAATTGCTTTTCCATAGATACCCGTAACACCATTAAGACCGTCAAACACAAACGTAAAGCCCTTCGGTAGACGTTCCTTTATAAAACGCTTAATCAAATCAAAATCGAATATCTGTTTTAACATCTTGACGTATTCGGCTGTCGAATCAACAACTTCAACCACCAACGAGCCATACAACTTCGTGCCGACATTGGACAGATCAAGATCGGGCAAATTTTTGATGATACTATATGAGGAAAGTTTCTTGGAAATCTCCCAAATCTTATTTGTCACAGGCTCAGGTGCTGGGCCACCATTAGATAGATTGTATTTAATACCGCAATCCTTATCGGATCCACCTGGATTATGGGAAGCAGTAAGAATAATACCTCCATCAACAGTCTTACCTTGCTCATTGTACAAACGAATCAAATGTGACGTTGCAGGTGTGGACAACAAACCATTGTGACCGATGACCAACTTCTTAATACCATTAGCTGCACCTATCTTCGCAATCAAGTTGAGAAAATGATCGTTATAATATCGTCCATCACCTCCAACAACAAGGGTCTTTCCAGATGGCCCGCCAGGCATTGCAGAAAAAATAGACTGGAGAAAGTTCTCAGTGTAATTCTTTTCCTGAAAAACTTTGGTACGTTTCCGAAGACCCGAAGTTCCAGGCTTCTGATCTTCGTATGGGACTGTGTCAACTTTTGTAATTGTAAATTCCATGATTTGCTGATTTATAAAAACAAGTAACCAAACAAAGCTCAAGTTTATATTAAAATAATATTGCGTTCTGTGAATGCAATATCTTACACAACTATGTAAATATTCCTTTCAAAAATTATATTTTGTAGTGTCAACGTAAATTAAAGGAATTTATATACTTTACCCCGTGAAGAACACGGGGCAGCCTTTCAAGTAATTGTGATTCTTCGGGAGGCAGCAGCGTCCCCACATTATTGTTCTTCACTGATGAGCAAAAAAAATTTAAACTGTGAGAGAACATTGTTTGTCCGGTTTTCTAGCATCCGCGACCTATTGTTCTTAATGCTAGTGACCCCTTGTTAGGAGCAGCCGCGGATAATTATTATTCAAATTCCCTCTTGGTATTCTTCCTTTTGATTCGAAATTATTAATTAGAAAATGTGGAGAGATGAGTTTTTTGATTGTCTGCCTTTCAGACCTGACTTAGATGGTATTATAATAGTGTATAAAAGTAACACGGAAAATGATGAAACAAAATTTTAACTTTGAATTATTCGTGATCAAATACAGGCTTCCTGCAGAATTACCGGAGAAGTCCATTGCTCTACAAATATGTAGTTAGCATATATTTCAATACAGACGTGCAGGCTAAATGAACATTCCCCTTGTCAGCGGTAAGTTTCGAGTAGCTGCAATATCATTAGGCCTAGTGCAGTGTTATTTTTTTGAAGTAACATCACATATTGATCTGGCCAAGTAATCCAGATTACTCGAATTTATACCGGCTAATGATATCCTACCATCAGGAGTCATATAAATAGATCGTTCGGATCTAAGTCTTTGGACCTGCTGCCTTGTCAATCCACTTAGGCAAAACATACCTCTCTGTGTAAGTAAGTGACTCCAATCAACATCACTATGATACTTGTTAGTTAAGCTTTCAAACAACATGATTCTAACCGAGTTCAATCTTTCGGCCATCGTTTTAATATCCATCAACCATTCAGAGTATAGGTTCTCGTTACTGAGAATGATACTTACTAATTTGGATCCATGACATGGCGGTGAAGAATATGTAGATCGCACAATTTGTGCGAGCTGCGAGTTCACACGCTGTTTCTCACTTTTATCTGAACAGATGATAGAGAAAGAACCAACCCTTTCGCCATACAATCCCATATTCTTTGCAAAAGATTGCGCTAAAAGATATGTAGGTAAATGTCCTTCAACAACAGCCTTATTAACCATGAATAATGGCTTTAAATCTTTAATTGGATCTCCCGAGCATAATCCCAAATAGGCAGAATCAAAGAAAGGTATGAGTTCTTTGTGATGCAAGATTTCTATAACTTTATGCCAGTCCTCTAATTTTAGATCTGCTCCGGTTGGATTGTGACAGCAGAGGTGAATCAGAACCACAGTTCCCGGCTTGCACATATTAATGTCACCCAACATTCCTTCAATATTAATGCTTTTCTTGTTACAATCATAATAACGATATGTCTCAGTACGGAGACCTGAATACTGCATGATTGATTTGTGATTCGCCCATGTTGGATCCGGCAGCATGACTGGACTCTCGGGATTAAAGCGCCGCAAGAATTCTGCCAGAATTTTAAGAGATCCTGTCCCAGATAGACCCTGAGCAGTGGCTATCCTGCCATCATTTAATAGCCTTCTTCCATAGGCATCTTGACTGAATAACAACCTTTGGACGCATGTGATGAAAGTATTGTTTCCTAGTATTGGTGAATATTCTTTTTCTTTCTCAGTGTTATAGAGAATGTTCTCGGCATGTCGAACAGAAAGGGGAATCCAAGGATTCCCATTATTGTCTCTATATGCACCAACCCCCAAATCTATTTTATTTGGATTGTCATCAGCTTGGAACAAATCTTTTAATCCAAGAATTTTATCGGGTGGAGCTTGCGGCACATTACTCCACGTTGATTGACGAGATCGTTGTCCGATAAGAAAAGAATTGCTTCGTTTTAGTGTGACAGTAAATAGAGCTTTTTGCCGAAGCATACTTTGTATTCCTAAATTTAAGCAAGTTGGTTTAAAAATTATGATATCTGTGTTTTGATGTTAGAGTCGATGAGGGTCTGGTAAACAGTGATCTCCCGACCGTCTTATATACGAAAATCAATAAACGTCTCCTGAAAATTTGGCCGATAGGAATAGCCGAAAAAAAAAAATCCTCGGTGTATTTTCATCTTTTGTTAGAGCCTAGCACTAAGTTCATTCATGATTGCGGGGAAAATATTTTCGAACAAGAGTATGTTTTCTAGTCTTAACTGAACAAACAATAACCTTATTGATATAATTATTTGTGGGAAAGTGAACCTTCACACTCTCCACTGAGGGGTAAAAGCAACGTTAAATGCATTGTATGCTTGTGATTTTTCTGTCTTCTACTCTACATCGGACTTTCAGAGATCTCTGTAAGTCAATGTTCGAATGATCTAGCAATATCATTAGATTACTTACAAAATTTGCTTACTATAGGGCCAAGGATGTTAAAACGCTGGTTCTAAAAGCATATCAAACAAGTAGTAAAAAGAGAGTACGTTACTGTACCATTCTGTTTGAAGCAATATACAAAGCATCAATTTTTCTTAGGGATTTACCTAAGTTAAGTTTAACCTTCGTTCTATACTGTGCAGGATTTTTCAATTGTATAGGGTTTCCCTCAAAATAAACCGTTTCAAGCTTGGGTAGTTCGCTGAGCTCATTACTGATGCTTTCAAATGAATCTATCAAGTTATATGAAGCCCAAAAATCGGTGAGATTTTTGAGATGTCTCATGTTCTCTATTTTGGTTATTTTATTTCCAGTTATGTCCAAAATTTCAAGTTTCTTAAGATTATCTAATCCTTCAATCTTTGTCAACCTATTATGCGAAACATAAAGTTCCTCAAGGCTCTCTAGAGAATCGAGACCACCAATATGATCAATTCTGTTTGACTGTATTGAGAGTATTCGAAGGTTTTTTAAATTCTCTAGATTTTCAAATTTTGTAATGCGGTTTTGTCCAAGCCACAATTGTTCAAGAGTAGGAAGGTCGAGTAGCGATTCAGATATTCTCTGAATCTTGTTTCCTCCAAACTCTAAATTCTTCAAATTTTTGAGACCATCCAAATTTTCAATCACATGAATCTTATTTTGCACAAAGTACAAATTCTCTAACTTTGATAAATTATCCAAATGCTTAATGTGTTTAATATTATTAAACGATAAATCCAACGTTTTGAGATTTTTGAGTGAATTGATATGATGTGATAAGTGCTTAATACGATTATCATAAAGATCTAGTTCTTGCAATGTGCTCTTACAGGAAAGATGTTTGAGTTCATGCAACGACACAATCAAATTATCTCTTAAGGCCAAGCTCTCCACCTTATTAAACCTTGATAATCCAAGAGATTCTAATGAAGCAATTTTCATATGAATAAGATCAATATAGTCAGTATCCAATGGAATATCTTCTGTTAATTCCTTATCAGAGGGAAGTATCTGTGGTGTAGAGTCCGGAATTTCCGTCATTCCATAAGTTTCCTTAATCCTTTTAAATTCCTTTTGTTTAAATGCTGCTTCCGCCTCAACTAGCTTTGACTGAGAATCGTCATTATCATTGTCCTCTTCAGATTCTTCTTCATCCGTATCAGAATTTGCAGACAAGACTTCGGTGTCTCCATTGACTGTATTTATTTGAAAATTTCGACTCTCTACTGTGTTTCCAGAGTTATTATCTTCTTCTAGCTGTAACTTGTTAACAGTATCAGTAATATTCTTAATATCTTGGTGATCAGCACTCATAATTGAATCTTGATTAAATTTGAGAACTTTATCGAACAAAGAATATAAGTTAGAATAAGCAAGGAACACTTGAAAGAAGATAATTGGTGACAGCGAAATAGAATGATGTACGGCTTATAGGCGGATCGGAATACAACGATTGCGCCTAATAAATTATTGGCACGTAATTTTTTTTTGAGAAACAAAAAAAACATCGGAATTGGAACTGCAAAGCTTTATGTAACAAATGTTAGCGTTAAAACCTAGCTGTACTGGATTTGGAGCGGGAGCTAACTTTTACATATTTAACAATTTATACCAGAATTCTACCTCTAGGTTCAACGGTGCTGTAATTTTACTTTGAAAAGTAGTAGTATAAATTTAATAAATAAAGACATGCACGCATCAAATAGATACACCAGAAAATACCTTTCCGATATATGCGCTCCTTTCTTTGACCAAATACGCATATAAACCCGAAAACTAAAATACGGACGAATATCTATCTGGTTAATTATTAAATATAACAAAAAACCTAACAACAATCAATAATGGTAAATTTTTATTTATGCTTTTCAAATCATGATAATGAAGCAAACTTCCTATATATATACAGAATAATGACCGACAATTCTTTAACGGACCTCCCTGTCCAAATCCTGCTGTTCTGGAAGATAATTCTTGAGAACATAGTTCACAGTTTCACCCACAGTCTTAATCTCGTTGGCAGACTTATCATCAAAGACAACGTCAAACTCTTCCTCTAAAGCAACTAATGCGTCATTGTAATCCAAAGAATCCATACCCAAATCTTTAGTGAACTGTGTGTTCAAACCTATCTTATCACCACTGTTCTTCAAGTCAAATGACTTCAATACTGAAACCGTTCTTGCCAAAACATCTTCCTTTGTTAGTGGCGAACCAGTCGAAACAAATCTCGTAAACCTCACCGGGGTAAAAGCAGAAGGTCTGACAGCTCTAGCAGCCATCATATAAGGAAGCCTAGTGGCGTTCTTTGCCGCAATACTAAATTGTTTCAACATTTTTATTTTCTATCTGAGTAAACGAAGCAGTTAGTTGTGCTGAAGAAAGAATATGTGCTGTACAATAATCAAAATGAAAAAAGGGAGAATGCACATATATATATATATAACTACCGGTTTGAGTGAGAATACTCTTCTAAACAATTTTCTATTTCCTCCACCTTCGCTCCCGCACGCCATTGACTTTTCGTTTTAATTTTTCTCCCTTATTATCCCCAGCCTTTTTTTGCTCGTAACAGACGAATGATATCAGCTTACTTACATTTTCCTTTACATGAACGTCATATTTATGTTACCGCCAATTCTCTGCCAGAAGAATTTGAACGTGCTTCTCCAACATTTAACTTATTTTTATTATCTTGTATAATCCTTTCAAAATATTTGCTACCGAATTGATAGAGCTATTACACAACTGCGCTCATGCTTCAGTCCAAATTACCTCCTAATCTAGACCGTAGACCACGTCGATCGACCAATATGTTGTACTATTACCCGGACAATTACTTGGTTGTAGGAGGGCATTAGAACATTCGGTAAAAGTATATGTGTGGACCAAATTTTAATCCTAACTAGTAATTAAATGTAATGCACAAGTGTTGATGAAGTGTGCTATTTTGACTGCTGTTAATTTAACTACGAAATTATTTGTTTATTTACTACTTTCTACCAAAAATCTTAATAGCGTACTTTTTTCTTTTTTTTTCTAATGAATATTTTTTTCATAGTTGAATATTTTTTACACCAAAAGATTTCACGCTTCTTCTAAGGCTATCATTCTATCCTATAAGTGCCTGCTTTATATTTTAGTTCAATGATTCATATACAAGCACACCGCTAAATCAAACGTTTTCAACATTTTAATATAATTAACACATTGATTTTAAGACCAGGGAGAATTACATAATTGATCTGCTTCTTTCTGGTTGAAGGTAATTTGCATAACATCTTCAGCTTTAAATTGTACATAATGCCTTCGTCAAAACGCGGTGATATACCTTCCTTCGAAGATAGGCCTTCGAAGAGAATGAAGAGATCTGATACACCATTAGAGGAGCTTACTGATGGTGGCCTTCTTTCTCAGGATGACGTGGTTTATTATCAAAAAGAAGCTATATACAGGCTCTTGAACACTATACGTCATCGTAACCAAAGACTTAGGAAAGAAGTTAAAAAGATGAACGGAAAGTATACAATCCTCAGCAAATATTACCATATAATAAATAACTGGTGGTCTGAAATCATTGATAATTTTAAAAATTTTGATTTAATCACCAAGATTGAAAACGAGGATGGCTCGGAGTTCAACCAACATCTTCTTATTTCGGTTCCAGAGATGAATGATAGAACATCCGGTGAAACCAAAGCTTTAACAGAGGAACTTAAAGGGAAAAGGGAAAAGCTAATAGCTCTATTGCAGCCCATATTGTCATTACCTGTTACGAACAGAGATGACAAGTTATTGGAGTTGGAAGATTCCTTCACAAACTTGAATGCATTCAAATCCAATCTGGAAGGTGAAAATAAAATGCTTAAGGAAAAAATAGAAGATCTAAATCAAGAGCTTGATAAGTATATCAAAAAAGTTGATGTTAGGAAATCAAAATCTTTGGACAGGATAAGTGATAACCTTCATGACAGGGAAGAACTGAAGGAGGAAGAAGAAGGAAAAAAGGGAAATACGAATTCAAGCTCGAGTGTGGATGGTAATATAGAAGGGGAATCAAGCTTGAAAGAGGCTCAAGCCGTAAAGTATGAACTTGAGGATTTGAAAGTTGCATTTTCAAGCCTTAAGAATGAGCATAAAAATGTGAAAGAGCAACTTCAGAAAGAGCTTACTAATATCTCGGTATTACAAAAGGAAATTAGCGGACTGAGATCTAGGTTGAGCAACCTTTCCGAGGATGATCTCAAGGGAAGTCCGGCTTATCAGTCGGTCATAACTAGAAATTCTGAGTTAACAGCTCAGTTAAATCAAATCAAGTTCAATAGCTCAAAAATTGAATCCCAATTATATGATATGGAGTCGAACCTAACTGCACATAAAAAACAACTGGAGGATGATGCAAAATCACAAATAGCTGCAAATGCTGCTTACATTACCAAGCTAGAAAGTGATATAAATCGAATTCGTGCTGATAGAGATAAGCTTCGTTCTGAGAACAACATTTTGAAAGCTGAAAAGGGGAAGACAGAGCTTTGCGATGAGTACAGACAATTGAATGAAAGTTTACAAAAAAGACTGGATGAGCTCATTGTTACTAGTAAAATCGAAATGGATCCTGAGGATGGAAGCGTTGATGATATTAAAGAGGAAACTCCGGATAAGATCTCTTTGATTAGAAAAAATAAACTTTTAATCAAAGAATTGAAGCAGATGGAAGAGGCTTTTACATCAATTAGAAAATCATTTGCAACAAAACTCTCTAGATATGTTGAATCAGACGCTTATATTAACAAACTCAGCGTTGAAAAAAGTAGGGCGGACGAAAAATATTTTCAAGCTATGAGAGCCAAGGATGCGTTAACAGCTCAGAATAAAATTTTAAAAGGTAGTATTTCGAAGCAAGCTGATCTAATTGATGTGTTGAGGTCAAACGAAAAGAGACTAATTGAAAAGTTGGATGTGGAGAAGTCATTGTACTCTAAGTTGAAGGAAGTTGAATCATTATATACAAATGATTTGACGTATCAGAAGAATGCTAGTAGAGAAGCAGAAATTAAACTCAGTTCGACAAAAAAAGAGTTTGATTCTTTGAAAACCGAACTTTTCGGAAAGCAAGAGGCTCTTGGTGAAAAAGATAAAGTAATCTCTTCTCTCAACTCCAAAAATGAATCAAACGAGTCTAAGGTTCATGAACTTGAAAAGCTCATTGCAAAGTACAGATCGAATTCAAGATCGGCTGAAGATGATGCAATTGATCAAGCTTTGTTAACTATGACGAAATGCCAACTATGTAATAAGAACTTCAAGAACGTGACACTCAAGTCATGTGGACATTGCTTCTGCAGTGAATGCATTCATAATCGTCTTGCCTCTAGGATGAGGAAGTGTCCAAGTTGTAACAAACAGTTCAGCAACTATGACTTACTGTCTATTCATTTGTGAAATGGATTAATCGTTTTGTAATATCCTTAATATGTACTTATTAGATCAAATGTCTGTATATTTGTGAAAAAGTACTTCTAGTTCATGCTTAAACTTATGATAATATGTAACATGTTAATAATTAATATATAAAAATGAAAAAGAGATGGAAAGAAACTTTCTTTTGCAAATAATTGTCTTCAGAGCAAGAGTTTGGATAGGAAAATAGTGTCAACATTTGATGAGTATTAAGTAGTAGTAAAAAGATAGTTTAAAAGTCATTTGATATTCTGCTGGAATCGGAGTGTCCAGTTTCTTCGTGCATCTTTGAAGAAGAATTCCGATCGTTAACCCCTATAAAAGGCTGTTCATCATCAAAAACATCCTGAGTTGTCTGCATTAATGGCATTACGGCAGGTGAACATGAAGGAGAGTAATCGTTATATTCTTTTTTAAAGTATCCGAACACATTCTCACCTTGAGATTTATAAGTACTGCCAAACGAAGGCGTCAGCAAGCCGTAGCCTGTATTAGAACTCGAACCTCCATTGGTAGGGACAGTCGCGTTATGATCAAATTGATTTATGAGTCTTGAATAAGACATACACGAATTCTGACGAGAATTAGAAACCATTCCATTCTGAGATTGTTGTGTAGAAGAATTAGAAGGAGTCATAGAATAAGATCCCAAAGGTGGGCTGCTTATCCGTCGCTCCTGTGTGTTTCTACCAATATTTCCATTGCCTGTTGGCGAATTATTTCCTGCGTATTGGTAAGAACTGGAGAGTGATAAATTATTAAACCGTGCATCTAAATTACTTTCAACAAAATTAGTGAGTTGAGAAGTATTTCCCATATAATTATAGTTAACCATACCGTAATCCTGCGGTTGCGCTGTCAGTAACTGATTGACAGATGAAGATGGCTTCATCTGAGAAACACGAGCCGGATCTGAATTACGCAATCCTCCAAGGGAAGTAGAAGTAAGCATCGGATGTTGAGGAATTGTGCCAGGTTGTATTGTTTGCGGTTCTAGTTGCAAATTCTGTGAACCAAAGTCAGGGGTAAAAATAGCCGGCAAAGGTTGACGGCTTCCATGTTGTATCTCCATATTATTATCTTGATAGAGATTTGTCTGGGCATCTCCAAAACGCTGCTGTTTACCAAAGCTATTTGGCATACCACCTGCTGGAATTGACGAAGAATTTGGCGAAAATGTTGAGTTGGATGTAAAAGGTTTCATTCCAAAAGAGGAACCTCCACGATGAGTACCACCAATAATATGCTGCTCGCCGTTTCCCTTTGATTGTAATATCCTTTGTTGATTACGATTTTGACCCTGAGAAGACATAGAACGTCCATCATTGCGCATATGCAACTGCTGTTGAAATTGAAACACATTATTTGTCGGCTGCTCCATCACTCTGCAATTGTTAATAACCACATTAGAAACATCACCACTATACGTTGGGACCTTTCGGAATGTGCACATCTTAAACTCGATTCTGCTTGAATCCGAAGGAATATGCCCTAAATCCTTGAAGGTACATTTTTCAATCAGAATTTCATCCGAATCCGGAAGCCTGAAGTCTGAGTCAAACAGCGAATGCTCAAAATATAGTTTCTTTAAGTTGGGCAAATTGATAAAATTGTAATCTAGAATAAAATCATTAAGAGAAAGCAACTTCAAACTTTGAGGAAAGTTGATGGCGGAAAAAATCAATGGCTTACCAATTTTGTAGTTATATCTTGATATTCCTTTCAATTTAAGATTCTCCAATTTATTCGTTAATATTTTGTTGATTAATGTCGAAATCTTTAAAATATCGTCCCTGGAAATCGAATATAGTTCTGGTCCTGACCCTCCAGTATCGTATGAAATATCGATACACAAATCGACAATTGATGGAGGTAAAGGCTTAGCTATCTTTTTTAAAATGTTTAGCCGGATACTAAAGTTCTGAACCAAATTTTTAATATTGTGTATGGTAATCGAAAGCTTTTTAGCATTTGGTGGCCATTGAATTTCAGAGTTTATGTCTTCTCCCGTGTTAGTTCCGGATGTATTGCTCTCTTCCAAATCCCCAGAAGTTTTATGATAGGTGAAATGAATTTTGAGTTCTTGCAGCTTTTTGCATTCACTCATGTCAAATCCATTCTTGTCCAAAATAACATAACTTATTTTTGAATAGGTGAGATTGGGAAAAAATTTTAATTTGTTCAAATCTTTGGAATCCAGATATGTATGGAATATATTCAACGTTTTTAAGCTCTCAATTCTCTGACTCACGTCAAAATCAATTATAAAATTTTGCTGGAATTTGATATCACAATTTTTCCGTAACTCCCAGTTGTCAAAGAAAACATCCAATGATTGACAGTCTTTTAAATCATTAATAAAACTCAAGTTATCAATATTCACTAACTTTACTGTTTTGATGGAATTTTTGACTGGAATTTTTTTGAATGTTCCACGGTTAACACCAAACTTCAGGTAATTTAATTGCTTCCCGTATTGGTCAATTAAATCGTTAAACGGCTTCAACTTTGATTCACTTTCTAACGACAAATGAAGCAACTCAATACGAGGAAGTAAAGTTTTTATCAAAGACAGGTCAATGGGCTTCTGCTCATTCTTAAATAAAATTTTGACAACGACCAAGTTTCCATCGTTTAAATTCAAACGTTTAAACTCCTTGTACGGTAGATGAAAATCATGCTCTTTTTTCATCTCTTGAATAGTAAACTCCTTAAAAGACTTGACAATAAAAAGGTCATGGCGAATTTGCTTGACAAGAATTTCAACCGGATTTGTGTAATTTAGGCTGTAAAAGCCATATAACTTGATATTAGATGTAATGTCAAAGATTGAAAAAAAGGTAGAAAAGCCTAGAATATCAATTAGGCGGATAATAAACGGAGTCAATGAATTAAATCCATAAATAAGTTTCACCTTCTCACACAACACTATCCTGTTATGAGGATTTAACCTTCCTGCCAATTTATCAAATTCAGGTGGCGATAATGTTGAGTCAACGTCAAAAAGTTTGAGCTGGATATCATTAACATCGGTGAATATAATCCCTTTTTGCTCAAGAAGCTTTGAAACCACAAATTGCTCCACCTTCTGCTCAAATGGCTTACTCTGTGCGGCACAAGAACAAGATGCTTGATCAGATGACAAACCTTCCATTGAAGAAGAACCATTTGGATTCGTAATCAAATTCTTGAGCTGCAGTGGTAACACATTTATAAAACTCTCCTTATTCATGATTATCCAAAATTTAATAGAATTTAAGGAATGGAAAACAATTTCAACCTAAAGCAACAAATAATATAATAATTGATAACTAAGAAATATATGCGCTGACAATAATATTGACAGAATAACGAACGGCAAAAGATTGTCGAGGACGGAAGAAGTCTGCTTGCTTAGTATAGCGAGTTAATGAGTAGAAAAGAGATGGACACCTGGCCCTGTAACTGATGCCTTGTTTCTTAAAATCAAGTTCAACTGAAGATTTAGTAATAGTAAAGAGACAATCGGGTGACAGTCAAGACACACAAGTGGTAAGAAAACAAGTCGTAATTGACAAATTTACTTGTTCTTTCACTATTAATGTGGAGACAAAGCTATGTACGGTTTGTTCTATAATCGCAAGAGGAATAAACAAATATTGATTAAGCGCTGTCTTATGAATTTCAGTACGAGTGAGATTCGTAGAAGAAAAAGAGGAGATGAAGTTTTTTTTGTTTCCTTTTCTCAGAGACCTGCGAAACGCAACAACTTGTATAAATTGAATCTGATTGGAGCAGTAAAATTTTTTGAGGGGAGGAGGGGAGAAAAAGGAAATAAAAATGGCTAGGAGGGAAGGATTATGGGACTTAAATAGTGTATTTTTTTTCCTGAATAATGGATACAGACAATTCAGACCTTGAATATCGGTATAGATGAACTTAAGCAATTTTTGAAAGTTAGTTCTCAGAAAGACTTAATGGAAAGAGAATGTTTTTAGAATTTGCATATATAAAAAGTTCAAATCAGTTTTGTATTTTCTTCAATGGACAAGATATACAAATCATTTTTGAGATATATTTCATTTCTATCGGTAGAATTGTAGGTATGTGAATGCACGGATCCATACATTTTATTCAAGAATATCAAGTATATACAAAAAAAGCTAATTGCAATGATTCCGTATATATTTTTGTGTGCTCCCTTGTGCTGTATCGATACTGCAAAGTTGTTGTAATATTCAATTTAAACTTATCTTAATGTACCAATAACAATGTAAGAAAATGTCAGACTGGACAGTCGACTTTGAATGCACATTATATGTTAGTTATTCATAAGTATTATTAGGATATACATTATACCTTGCTTAACTTGATAGTCTGTTAAATATTTTAGCGTCGGATTCATGCCCCGAGAATCAAAATTCTCTGAAATTTGCCAAAACCTACACTGCACCACATAATAACTTTTACTTCCTAAAAGAATTTAAGGAGAACAAGTTACTATATTTTAATTTGAATTGATCTTTATTTAATATTTGATTGTATCATAAGCTGACAACATATTCCAGATCGGATCTTGTTATTATTAATTACAACTAATGCCTTAAAGCTTTATAACGTCATGCACCAGTTGATGTACTATCCTTACATAAATTAAAAATTGTCAAATAAAAATATAAGTACTAAAATATTAAAGACACGCCAAAAATTCCGAACTTTTCTTAACAGCAAAATACATTTAGGATTAGCCATTAAACATCCCTACACATTTTATTTGCTTCGCAAAAGTTGAGACAACATTTACCGAAAAAAGAATAGACCGCACACATGGGGACGGACAGTCGTCAAGACAGCAGCTGGTGGTTCCGTAGATTGCACGCATATAATTTGGACATTAAAATTAGCATTTACAAGAGAATTCAAAGCTGATACGACTTCTACTTCTCCAGTGTAGTGTGCACAAACAAGATTTTTACAAGGATATATAATAGTATTAAATGCGAAGCACAATGGATGCCTAGAACCAAAAAAAGGTGTACAAAGCAACCGTGGTTCGATTGAAGTTTTAATAAAGTGACGCTATTAACTCGCGTCACTTGTCCATACAATCGGATTGATTATTTCGGAAAAGATCATATTACGCATGCATATTCTTGGAAATAGCATTTATTCCCCCATTCTTTGTACAGACTTTCTGAACATTATAACCAACACAAGGACCATTCTTGATCCATCAAGTCCTTTTAATAAATGTTCTAATGGTAATTCTGGTGCTAGAGATTAAGTGGATACGCACTTGCAAGAGAGGGGAAAAAGGGTGAAGGGTTACGGAAAAAAATAAAATAGGAATAAAAAATTTACGTTGATCGCTGAGATTTCGGCGAAATTGGCCGCGAATACCACCCGTATTACTGTACTGTTTATTTCCCAAAAAAGAGGTTTCGTTAGGCACTTCTTATAGAATCCAGAAGAACATGGGAAGACAGGACTTAATTGAATGGTTTTAAATTTTTCGGTTGTAACATAAATGATATGTATGTTTGTGTGTAGTTGAGCAACTAGGATTCGCATATTCCTTTGACGTCAGTAATACTGGATATTTTATGGATCTTATAATGTGTTAAAAAAATTTGTACTTATTAATTTTTTGGGGGCATCTGAAATTTTATGATGTTATGTGAAAAATGACAGGGTTCACCTGCGATCTCTCTAGGCTCTGAACGGAAGGGGAGGGGGGAGCCTTTCGCTCAAATCCGAGAAAAAGAAAATTACTCGCTGGAGATAAGAAAGAAACAATAGGTGTTGTGTTTTAAGTCAAGCTTCGATGGGCAATCTTAAGTTTTATAGTGCGCGATTGTTATTATTGTCGTTTTTTTCTCCAATTTGGTTGTCTTCCAGATACCGGTAAAAATATTTTCTGCCTTTATAATTTTTATCAGTACATTTTTAGGATAATAGGATATGAATTTTTTGTACTTTAATATGTGGTGTTTCTTACCTTAGTTATTTATATTGTATTGCGTTCTTCTATAAGCAAATTATCCTAAATATATTCCACTTCGGAATTTTGCGTTATAATACTTTCACCTATGTTTGAACTCCGGAGAGTAAATGACATCCGAATATATATAAAAGTACTTTTTTTTTCATCATTTTTGTACGTTGCTCCTTTAGAGATTAATTTTTGATTTGAGTTCAATAAATTTAAAGCACGTTTCTGTATATTTTTCCTACAAAGAGCACATAGGAACGCAAAACTGACATTACACTTCAACTAGTTGGCTTTTGTATTATCTGCAATCATTGTGAAAGATTCTCTCACACTTTTACATCTTGGCGATAGATTTATACTGAAAAACCGACTCCGCGGTGCCATATTTGATTACTTTTGGACACATACTTTTGATTATCTTATTATTGGTATTGATTTTCGTTCCTTGAAGTTAACATGATGAATAGCAGCACTATTGGATGGACCGTCAGTGATTGGACATCATTCCACAGGGATTCCACTCCAGAGGCTTCTTTAAAGACTCTTTTGGATTTAGTGAAATCTCTCAAGTCAGCTCCAGAAGATCCAGCGTTTATTTCTTTAGCCTCCGAAGAAAACCTGAGACACCAGTGGAAGATTCTTCAGTCAAAATCCGATAAGACTTCTTTGAAACTCTATGGTGTGCCAATCGCTGTTAAGGATAACATAGACGTTCTTGGTTTTGAGACTACAGCAGCATGTCCTGCTTATGCTTACAAGCCTACCAGTGATGCCACAGCAGTAAGTTTACTACGGGAAGCTGGTGCGATTGTTATTGCCAAGACCAACTTGGATCAATTTGCTACCGGCTTGGTCGGTACGAGATCACCTTACGGTGTCACTCCATGCACTTTCAGCGATAAGCATGTTTCCGGAGGTTCCTCTGCAGGTTCTGCTTCTGCTACTGCTAGAGGTATTGTACCACTAGCTCTTGGTACTGATACTGCGGGTTCTGGCCGTGTTCCTGCTGCCCTAAACAACTTGATAGGTCTTAAGCCCACAATTGGTTCCGTTTCGACAGCTGGTGTCGTTCCTGCCTGCAAATCATTGGACTGCGTCTCTATTTTTGCACTTGATTTAAGCGATGCTCAGATTGCTTACAATATTTGCGCTAAACCTGATAAAGAACGCTGCGAGTATTCGAGAGAACTTCCAGCAAACCCTATTAGGCACTTTTCTCCAAATCCTCGTGTTGCAGTTCCTGCCGACATGGCCGGTAAATGGTATGGTGATACAGAGAATCCTAAATTATTTTCTAAGGCGATCAGCACTATGGAGGCTACTGGAGCTATTGTGGTTCCAGTGGACTTTTCTCCACTCTTGGACTTGGCAAAATGTCTTTATGAAGGTACCTGGGTTGCTGAGAGATGGGCAGCTACAAGAGAATTTTTTGCCACAAATCCTCCAGAGGCATCGCTTGATAAAACCGTTGCTTCAATCATTAGGGGTGGTGCGAAGTATGATGCCGCTACGGCCTATGAATACGAGTATAAACGTCATTCCATCCTCAACAAGGTCTCCGAAGTTTTCAAGGATATTGATGCTTTGATGGTTCCAACGTGCCCATTGAATCCTACTATTGTGTCTGTTCAGAAGGAACCAGTGCTTGTGAATTCACAACAGGGAACATGGACGAACTTTGTGAATTTGGCGGATATGTGTGGTCTTGCAATTCCAGTAGGATTCAGGGAAAAGGACGGATTGCCAAACGGTGTTACTCTTCTTTCAAAGGCATTCAATGATTATGCGATCTTAGATCTTGCATCTCGCTTTTTCAAGACTCTCTATCCCGAGGGAAACAGACCAGTTGGCCATATCGCTGGCAAACTTGCTGGCATTTCCGATGAATTGGACCCAGATGTTCCTTCAGCCGATTTATCGTCATCTTTGAAACTCGCTGTTGTTGGTGCTCATTTAAACGGCCAGCCTTTGCACTGGCAGTTGGAGAAAGTGCAGGCAGTGTTTCTACAGAAAACAAAAACAGCAGCCAAGTACAAGTTGTACGCTCTTCCGAACTTCAAACCCGGTGCTTTGGCTAGACCCGGCCTAAGAAGAGTTGACCCTGAGTCAGAAGGGGGTGCAGGTGCAGTCGAAATTGAAATATATGCTATTCCATTGGAGAATGTCGGTAAATTCTTAGCAATGATTCCATCACCATTGGTGATTGGTGATGTTGAGACCGCTGATGGTCAACATGTTAAGGGTTTCCTTTGTGAGGAGGCTGGCTACAAGACCAAGGGTGCGATTGATATTACTGCATTGGGCGGCTGGAGAGGATACGTGGATCGTGCCTTTAGTGACACCGGTAAGGACACTTCAGGCAAAAGAAAGAAGCCTTTTGATACTGTTCTTATTGCCAACAGGGGTGAAATTGCTGTTAGAATAATTAAGACTTTGAAAAAACTTGGTATCAAATCTGTTGCCATCTATTCCGACCCTGATAGATACTCAGAACATGTTTTGATGGCAGACGTTGCCATTCCACTTCACGGAACTTCCTCTGCGGAGACATACATAAACATTGAAAAGGTGGTGAAGGCATGCAAGGAATCTGGTGCAGAGGCTGTTATCCCTGGTTATGGTTTCCTCAGTGAGAACGCTGATTTTGCAGACCGAATTGAAGCTGAGGGTATGACATATGTTGGTCCTACCGGTGACTCGATCAGAAAGCTTGGCTTGAAGCATTCTGCCAGAAAAATTGCCGGAGCCGCCGGCGTTCCATTAGTTCCTGGATCTGGGTTGGTCTCTTCATCCATTGAGGCTAAGAGGATTGCAGACAAAATTGGATATCCAGTTATGGTTAAGTCTACTGCTGGCGGTGGAGGTATTGGACTACAAAAGGTTGACTCTCCTGAGGATATCGAAAGGGTTTTTCAAACTGTTCAACACCAAGCAAAGTCATTCTTTGGCGATGCCGGTGTTTTCTTGGAGAAGTTTGTTCAGCACGCTAGACACGTTGAAATCCAAATGTTTGGTGATGGTAGAGGTAATGCTATTGCAATTGGTGAAAGAGACTGCTCGTTACAGAGAAGAAACCAGAAAATTATTGAAGAAACTCCCGCACCAAACTTACCGGAGGATACTCGCCAGAAGATGAGAAAGGCGGCAGAGCAGCTCGGTGCTCATATAAAATACAGATGTGCAGGTACTGTTGAGTTTGTGTATGATGCTGCTAAGGACGAGTTCTATTTCTTGGAGGTCAACACACGTCTTCAGGTGGAGCATCCAATCACCGAAACCGTTACCCACCTTGATTTGGTTGAGTGGATGCTTTACATTGCTGCAGGCGATCCTCCAGATTTCAATAGGAGTATCACCATCGATGGTGCTTCTATGGAAGCTCGGTTGTATTCTGAAAATCCAGTAAAGGGATTTATTCCATCACCTGGAACCCTTACCGAAGTCAAATTCCCTTCATGGGCCCGTGTCGATACTTGGGTGAAAACTGGTACTGTTATCTCAGCTGAGTACGATCCTACGTTAGCAAAGATTATTGTTCACGGTCGTGACAGAATGGATGCTTTGAAAAAGTTACGTCAAGCATTGAATGAAACTGTGATCTTTGGTGTTGTCACAAATATTGATTATCTTCGTTCCATTGCGAACTCGGCAATGTTTGAAAATGCGCAGATGTTTACCAAGGTTCTAGACACGTATGATTACGAACCAAATGCTTTCGAGATTACTGCTCCTGGTGCATATACTACTGTTCAGGATTACCCTGGCCGTGTTGGTTACTGGCACATTGGTGTTCCCCCATCGGGCCCTATGGATTCATACTCGTTCAGATTAGCCAATAGGGTTGTGGGAAACCATTACAAAGCACCTGCAATTGAAATAACTTTGAAGGGTCCTTCCATTTTGTTCCATCATCCTACTGTTATTGCCATTACAGGAGGTGAGGTTGAAGTTAAGTTAAATGATGAGTCCGTCAGCATGTACGAGCCAATTCAGGTGAAGAGAGGTGATAGATTATCTATTGGTAAACTTGTTTCAGGCTGTAGATCATATTTGGCCGTTAGAGGTGGAATTGATGTTACAACTTATCTTGGATCGCGGTCGACCTTTGCACTTGGAAAGTTGGGTGGTTACAATGGTCGTGTTCTCAAGGTGGGAGATGTCTTATTCTTAGGCCAACCAGGCATTCCTGCATGTACTTTGCCTGCTCCAGTGTCTGCTCCTAAGGCTGCTGAAAAGTCTCTTGTTCCGATTTTTGCTCCCGCTGATACTAAAACATGGGAGGTTGGTGTTACCTGCGGTCCTCATGGTGCACCTGACTTCTTTAAGTCGGAGTATGTTACAGAGTTCTTTACCTCCAAGTGGAAGGTGCACTATAACTCGAACAGATTTGGTGTGAGATTGGTTGGTCCAAAGCCTAAGTGGGCAAGAAAGAATGGTGGTGAAGGTGGCCTTCATCCTTCGAATGCTCACGACTACGTCTACTCTTTAGGAGCCATAAACTTTACTGGTGATGAACCCGTGATTCTTACTTGTGATGGTCCATCTTTGGGTGGCTTTGTTTGCTTCGCTGTTGTTGTTGAGGCTGAGATGTGGAAGGTTGGCCAGATGAAACCCGGAGATCTTATTCACTTTGTCCCTATGAGTTTCGCCGATGCAATCAAGGAGAGAAAAGCCATGGATGCTGTTATTGATAACTTGGCTGGGGAAATGCCAACTTTGAACAGTTCTCTTCCTGCTCCAGAGAAGCCTGTCCTCGCTACCTTCAAACCATCCTCATCTGCACCCCTTGTCACCTACAGACAAGCTGGTGATCGTTACATTCTCGTGGAATATGGTGATAATACGATGGATCTTAATAAATCATATCGTGTTCATAAGCTCATTGAAATGGTTCACACCCACAAGACTCTTGGTATAGTAGAAATGTCGCAAGGTGTTAGATCTGTTTTAATTGAATTCAGCGGTCTAAAAATTGATCAAAAGGTATTAGTTCAGACACTTATTGCTTATGAGGCCGAGGTTGTTTTCACTAACCGCTGGTCGGTTCCTTCTAAGGTCGTCCACTTACCGATGGCCTTTGAAGACTCGAAGACTCTGGGTGCAGTTAACAGGTACAGGGAAACAATTAGGTCATCTGCTCCTTGGCTTCCAAATAATGTTGACTTCATTGCTAAGGTTAACGGAATTACTCACAAGGATGTCGAGAATATGCTTTACTCTGCAAGATTCCTTGTCTTAGGTTTGGGTGACGTCTTTCTTGGTGCCCCATGTGCAGTTCCACTTGATCCAAGACAGAGGTTCTTGGGTTCCAAGTACAATCCTTCTAGAACATATACACCACCAGGTACTGTTGGTATTGCTGGTATCTTCATGTGCATATATACCATGGAGTCGCCTGGTGGTTACCAATTGGTTGGTAGAACCGTTCCTCTTTGGGATAAGCTTTCCCTTGGTGTTCACACCGGAAAGTTCAACGAGGGTAACCCTTGGATGCTAACTCCATTTGATCAGGTCAGCTTCTATCCTGTCACTGAGAAAGAGTTGGACAAAATTTGTGACGATTGGGAGCACGGTTTCTTTGACGTTCAAATGACAAGCTCCGTCTTTGACCATACCAAGTATCTTCAGTGGGTTCAAGAACACACCGATTCCATTGAGACTTTTAAGAAGAGTCAGAGTGGTGAAAAGATGGAAGAGTTTAGTAAATTAATCAAGGTTGCCAATAGTGATTTAAAGAAATCTAGTGTGGACGTTGAAAAGCCAATGGAAAATTGGCCTGATGATGCAGAAATGGTTTATTCCGAATACTCTGGACGTTTTTGGAAACCACTTGTCAAAGAAGGTGATGTTGTGGAGAAAGGCCAGGGACTTGTGGTTATTGAAGCTATGAAGACTGAGATGGTTGTCAATGCTACAAAAGTCGGTAAGGTCTTGAAAGTTCTTCATAAAAATGGTGATATTGTCGAGGCGGGTGATTTGGTTGTTGTGCTACAATGAGGTGTCAATCTTGCTTTATTTTCACATATGCGGTTTAAAACAAATACTATATATTTTTTTAAATATTTTGGGATGTGAGAGTTCCGTCATTATTTTATTGTTTAAATATGTTGTCATTTACAGCGTAACTA
>ERZ746981.223-NODE-223-length-38140-cov-12.281954_pt1 | contig 38140 bp, 19 predicted proteins | sample MGYA00374948_ERZ746981 | MGnify/ENA primary metagenome ERZ746981 (study PRJEB28757, sample SAMN06711160) | food metagenome | host: microorganism | place: China:Harbin | collected 2017-01-30 | study: EMG produced TPA metagenomics assembly of the Analysis of...
CCTTTCTTCTTTAATATATCTTCTCGGTGATTACCTATATCTATTTCTTTCTTTTTTCTAGCCAATCTTCTGGTTTTACTTTCTTTCCCTCAAAAAAAAAAAAAAAAAAAAAAAAAAAAACTGAAATGTATATAATAATAAGTACACAAAAAAGAAAGAAAACTTCTGATAGGGGTGAAATGACTTTTCCGATAGGTGTTTGACTTGAAAACATTAGAATCAAATAAGTAGTGCATGCAAGGACATAAGTAGTATACGACAATGTCAAAGAAAGATAAAAAGAAAATTCAAATCAAGTCCAAAATTGATCGGCTTGAGCAACAGTTTAAGACAGATAAAGATTATCATTACAGGGATGCCCTTATCCAACTACAGTACAAACTTAGCTCCTTACATTCCAGTAGTGATCCACAATATCTTCAGAACGTTCGAGATTTTGAGGAACAACGGGATGCGGAATTATTGAGGCTTCGTCTTGCGGAGGAATATCAAGTTCAATTTATTAACAAACAATTTAAGGAAGATTATGATAAGATTTCAGAAGATACGAAAAGGATTGTTCAGATGGTGAAGCAGAAGCTTCAAAATAGAGTTATAAGTAGAATAAGACAGTTGAAGGAGGACAAAGCTCTTATAGACATAGCAACATCATCATCTTCTACAGGGCATGTTGGTACTAGATATCATCATCCAATGAATATAGGTTCAGCTGTGGGTGGTACATCAAGAGCGGAAAGTGGCTACAACTCTGGGTTTGATTCATCATCATCATTTTTCCTGTCATCAGAACGGCGGTCTCGGAGACACAAGAGATATGATGAAACTGGATTTATGGATAGCAATGCCGAAGATTCATATGACTCCACAGGAGCGACAACCGGATATGGTTCGGCAGGTGGAAGGAAACGGCATAAAGCTAAAAATACATCGTCAAGCAATGAAAAACAGGAAAAACCGATTCTTACAGATAATCCCAAGCTTAATATTTTTTTATACGGTGAAGATTTACTTAAACGAAAAGAGAAAGCCAGTATGAGGTATTCAAGTAAGGGCTACGAGGGCTGTCCACCATTAAAACCGGAAGAAGTGAATGAAGATCTTGACCTTCTTCGAAATGCAACTGGTGCAATACAACTTCATAAAAGAGGTCATTAAATTAATGAGTGTCTGTGTACATAGTTTTAAGGAAGAACAGCTTATTATTGCACTTTCATTATGGCAGAGTAATTTGTTGTAATCCCATACGGTAATATATTTACAAGTTTTTTTTATATAGAAGAACCGCCAATATATCAGGTGTTGTACGCGAATACTGATGGCAATCATGCGCTGATTGCAACTAGTTCTTTGTAAATTTGTAGCATAGACTTTTTAATCTCAGCTCGCTTGTCCTTCAAGGTTGACGATTGGTCATTAAGTGACCATTGCTTATAAATATTAAAAGCGAGTTCGAATATAGCCCTTGTTTCTTGTGCTGCACTAGAATTAATGTTTTTGTGAAGAAATCCACTCAAATACTTTTTGTCATATCTGGAATCTCCCACACAGTTATGGAAGTATTGATTATAATGAGCCGAGTTATAAGCAAGATTCACTATTGTCTTAACCAAATTCATGTCAGTCTCCATACACTCTATGGAATCCACTGGATGTAAATACAAATCGCTTAGCATGCGTAAGCTTTGAGAGTTCAACAATGGTATTTTGTAGGCATTCATAATTTTTAGCACGGAATATGCAGCAACTTTTTGTGTGTCGCTTGTTAAGGTTAGACAGTCCAAAAAATAATACATTAGCATAGGTGAAGGTTTGAACGTATAATATAACAATTGTGAATCGGAATGCTGTGACTCATTCAGTACTTGTTGACGGGCTTCATATAAAAGTACACTATTCAATTCCTCATATCTGCTATCAATTAGTCTCAAAATTTTTGTGCGGTGAATAACCGTTCCTCTTTCAAAGTTGTTAGTCTGGCGCAAACGTTTAAATGATTCAAGCACAGCTTTTACCAAAATTGTGGCATAACCAAACTCTTTGAAGAATAACAATCTTTGAATGATCAATTCAAACAGTTCTGGATCAAGGTGCATGTGCTTCAACTTTATAATTTCTATGATGTTGATTAACTCATTCTTCGAGGTACATCGACAACATATTGTTCGAATTAAGTCACTATTAAGAATTACTTTATGAGACATTTCCTGAAGAATTATATCCTTCTTATCCCAAAACTGACATAAAAGGAGATTCCAAATTGATTGAGAGAATGTAATTCGTCCTTGTAGAGCCATTATTTTATTGAAACATTCTGTATTGCTAACCTTTTGAACATTAAGTAAGTTTTTCAGCACAAAAAATATGTACTTTGTCAATTCAAACTTTGTAAGGGGTATATTATCATCAAGTAAACTGTCAAAAAATGCGATCAGTGCTTCGGTGTGTATTAAATGATCTGTATCACCAACTTTGTAACGTAAAACCAAACCCATAAACTTCTCAAACTCCAAAGATGTCAAATGGTAAGCTCTGGGCCTCGGAAAATTGAAGTATACTTCTAGAAGTCTACCCATATCACGCCTATTGAGGTTCACCATAAATTGATGATGAAGAAAAAGATCCGCGGGAAACCTCTCCGCTTTAAGACGCTTACTAATGATGGCCAAATTATCTCTTGACGGATTAAATCTGCTTGATACAAAATCGACCATCTTCTTCACTCTTGAAAGCTGCTTAATATTCGGCGATTTGTTTTTAAAAGATGTTTTATCGACTCCGAAGCATTCGGGGGAAAGTGAAAAGTTTATTTGACCAAACGCGATCATTTTTCTGAAGAAGCACACTTTGAAGCGACCGTAAAGATCCGGACGTGATAGGTCTGATATAACATGATTCTTAAATATTTCAATTTCTTCTTTTATTTCATCATTGTTCAACTGCCTTGTAAGGATGCCATACCATCCCATAATCGCCTCCGAAGGGATATCTGATGTAAACTGGGAAGTATTATAAGCAGACAAATTCGTATGATTTCGTTCCTGCATAAACATTAATTGCCCCTTATATAATTTATTTGTCTCCCTTAAGTAGATAACATTCATATCAGCTCTAGATCGAAGAAATTCGAACTGCCCTTTGCTTAAGTGGTGCTCCCTTCGGTGTGAACCAACAACTAATCGAGCACATGATACTCGCAGGTCAGAAAAAATATGCCCTAACGGCTGCCATCGTGTAAACATGCGTTACAATAGTACATATGGAAGGTTCCGATGATATTGAAGTTGGACTGAAAACTAAGAACACAGACACCTGAGAGGTAGATCTAACGTTGAAAGAGGAAAATTAACTGAAACGAAAAATAAAATTGCGTTCAACCATACACCACAATACTTGTGAACCAGAACTCTCTAGATGCTTCCGAAATTTATATTACAATATTGGAAGGACCAGCCAATAATCGTGTTTCAGCATTTACCAATACATATATTTGTATCACCGACCTTGGACAATTTTTTATCATCAATTGAAACAAGGTCAATATTCATTTTGATAAAATTAATTTTATTGTATGGTAGTAAGGGCTTTTACTTTAAGAAGTGAGCAGAAGACAAATGTTTGCATCAACTCTAGGAGGACGACCACTGAAGATCGCGCAACAAATCGAGAGCACAAAGTTCACGTTAACATACGACGACCTATCCGTCAAAGACAGATACTATTTATCTCTCTTTATTTTGCCTAATGTTCCATTTGATCCAGCATTTACTGCATTAATATACTATCAATTCCAGGTATTTTCAACGGGATCTACGGACCCGGATCGTCATCCTACAGTAAGTACAGAATTTAAACTCCTCGGTGGATTAAACTTCAAAAAGCAAAGCGCAATATTTAAAGTCAATCCGGGCAATATTGCTGAGAAATATCGGACTCGACGGGCTCAATTTCCGTCAGAAGGTGATATTGATATGGATTTAGGGATGGACGTACCAGGCAACCAGCCAGGATTGACTGATCAACAACAGTCAACAGCTTCGATAACAATTGGAATTTCGGTGGAGCCTACAGAATCGGCATCATCATTGCTTGAGCAACAGAAAACTCAATCTACAGGCAATTCGTCATCTATGGTCGTTTCGAATAAACCAGGAATAAAATCAGGTTCCGGCTCGGCACTCACATTATCAAATGATCTAACACAGTCACAGGTGCTTGATTTTTCCAATAAAATTATTGCCAATGCCTTCAATTTTCTTTCATCGTTTGCGGATGTAAACAACAAAGTTTCGATGGATAAATTTAATGATTGGTGGAACAAATTTAAGAGTAGGATGGCAAATGATCCCGACTATTTAAAACGCTTATGTGATGCTCAGGACTGATTAAATTTCTTAAATATCAATAAAAAATGTGTACGATATGATGAAAAACGGATAGTGATAGAATGTTCTGTAATAATTTACACTTTATTCTCAATTCTATATATGTACAGTGAGGGCTTGGTCACATACACTTCACAAGTGATCAATCACACTTCGGGGCATCTGCGCTCAACTAACAAAATCTGCCAAATTTTGTAATCTCTGTTTGACTTCATATAGTCCAAGAATATCGATAATAGTGTGCATACTGATACCTGATTGTGGGCCACTTAGAGCATATCTAAGAGTTTGATAGACAGTTTTTCTTTTCAGGCCTGAATGCGATTTCGCAATTGCTTTAATTGTATCGCTCAGCTTCTCAGGAATTAAACCAGCTGCCCTCTCATTGAGCTCATTCACAATTACTTTAACCGTATCTTTATCTTGAATTGTATGCTGCAACAACGTGACTAGTGTATATTTTGGTCTCACAAAAAAGTACCAGTACTTCTCCGTGTTCAACTCATTAATATTGCTTAAAGCTGTACCAACTGACTGGAGAACACGATCAACAAGATGATAATCTAAACTGTCCATTTTAAGCGTCGTCTTCAATTTTCGATAAATATCATCAAGATTGTTGTTATAAAAATCAGAAGTACGATCACTTAACTTTACCCCAAGATAATGCTTATTGAAGAAATCAAGTTTTTTGAAATCAACCTTCGCATTCCCCTTAGTCAATCCTTCAAGAGTAAATATTTTTTCCAATTCTTTTAAGCTGTAAATTTCACTCGACTTCTTTCCATACTCTCTTCTCGGTGACCAACCAAAAAGAACACTAAAATTAATCAAAGCTTCAGGTAGAAAGCCCTTAGATTTTAAAGACATGATATCAATATCTCCAGAGCGTTTGGAGAGTTTTCTGTTATCAACAGTTGTTAACAACGGAATATGGATAAACTTTGGAGGATTCCATCCAAAGGCATCATACAATGCAACATGCTTAGGGGTCGAGGCTAGCCATTCTTCACCACGTATAACGTGTGTAATCTTCATCAAATGATCATCAATTACATTCGCAAAATGATATGTTGGCAAACCATCACTTTTTAATAACACCGGATCCTCATATCGAACATCCAATGGATTTATCTGAATTTGTTGATCTATCTTACCATGGAGCAGATCAATAAATGTCGGATATTTATGAGGGGAAACAAATCTCACGGTAAAATGTTCTCCAGCAGATGCCTTTTCATCAGACTCTTCTTTTGAATAATGCTTCAAGCAATATCTATCATAGGACGCAGTAGTGGGCGGCTTAAGAAGTCTCGCGGAATCTCTCAACTGCGTCAAACGGTCTTTGGTACAAAAGCATCTGTAAGCGAGTCCTTTATCCAAAAGCTTTTTAATGTACTTTGAATAAATTGCCGTTCTTTCGCTCTGCTTATAGGGTGCATATGTACCACAATTTTGAGGACCTTCATCAACCGACAACCCTAACCATTCGAGAGTATGGTAGATGCTTTCCTCGGCGCCTTCAACCAATCTTTTCTGATCGGTATCCTCTAACCGAAGAATGAATTGCCCGTGTGTAGAACGAGCAATTAAATAATTATATAAAGCTGTTCTCAAAGAACCAAGATGTAAAAATCCTGTAGGCGAAGGTGCAAATCTTGATCTCACGGGCTTTGTGGGTTGTGATAAAAGATCATGACTAACGTGTTCTTTCTCTCTTTCTCTCAACGAAAACTTGGAATAATGATGTGTCGCCCGAACTCTACTACTCGTTAGTTTGCAAAGCAATCTTCTTTCAATTGTAATACAGTACATATGATTGAGTTAAATAAATAATGACTTCTGTAATGAGCCTTTTGGTTAACATTAAAAACGCTTTGTTTTCAATCTGGATGAAACTAATAAGCAGTAAGTGTCTACCGTTGGTGGAACAGAGAGGGTGCAAAAACAAAAAAACTTTACACCACTTAAGTCGGCAGACAGATACTAGGAACGAAGACTTCAAATTATTTCATCGCCCACACAATAATCAACTATAAAAGCAGACGATGAACTTTAAAGACAAGCACACATCTTTTTGCAGATCTATTTCAAAACTATTAATAAAAAAAGAAGAACTATCACTAAAATGAGAATCGTGCACCAATCACCTCTCTCTCGTAAAGCCTCCCGGAATTTTTTGATGTTTCTTGTACCTCTCATCAAACGGGCACTAGTCCTATCTATGCCATTTTCAAGATCATCTAAAAGTACCATATGATCATTTACTTCATCATTTATTTGTAAAGACATCTCATGTTGCCGTTGTACCGAATCGGATAAGTGATCTAAAGAACGATTTTGCTCAAGCATTTGTTGTTGATTCGCTATAAAAACATCTCTATCGGACATGCTCATGCTGTTATCATCATCAACAATCGGTTCATCATGATATCTTAAATTGTCGCTATCTGCTTTGCGATTTTTTCCTACTTGACCGTACTTTTCAACTTGATCACGATAAGGCCTCAAATTTGTATCTAAAGGCTTATCAGAAACACCGTCTATTAAATGATCCTTGAATCTTACAGACTTCTTGTGTAAGGATTTCGTCCTGGAGCCTTTTTGAAGCTGCGAATAGCTCTGCGAATTCTGCGAGGAGGAAGAATCCGATGTAGATGGAACTGAATAATCTTGCATATGATCCCGAGTAGTGGTCATCATATTTTGAAGTTTAGCTTTTCTATTCTCACTTATGTTGTCTATTTCCACCATATCTAAGCTGGAACTAATTTTAGAAAACTCAGGAACTTTCTCTATAAGATGCTTCATAGTATTTATTATCTTTTTCAATTCAGTAAATTCGTCAAGAGGTTCATCAGATGCCAGCTGTTGATTCGCTCTTCTCGCTGAAATTGGACCCTTCAAACGGTCTTGTAAGTTCGATGATATGTTGGAAAAAAGCGCCAGAAATTGCTCAAAAGTGTGAGAAATATCACTGTCCGAATCAACTGTAACAGGATCATCAGATATTTCCTTTAAAGTGTTGTACTCATCTATGCTTGATTCCAGTTCTTGTAAGAGGGAAGTTAATTTTAACAATTGGTTATGTAACGCCATCTTTTTTGAACTTATTTAAAATATTAAACTGTCTAATTTTCAAACATTCTATAATATTATTGGCATGTTGTATTGAAATAACCAAAGTTAAAGAAGAAAAGAAACTTGCAAACAAACGAATACTTATTTGATCTATCTTATCATAATGTATTTTTTTATTTATATTTTTGAGCGTCAAAAATACCGAACACGAGCACGAGATAGCATGGCCCCTCTAGTCATCCGCATTTTTTCACATCAACCCAGTATCTAATTTAGAAATAAATGTGATATATAAATAGGGGAAACTGATAAGAACTTTCTGCTCATAGAACATTTTTGGGTACAGAAAGGTGAGAAATAAGAAAATATTGGAATAAGCAACATTAGATATATTACTATTTACCCTGTACAGAAGAAGAATTTAATGGATAGTATACGAGTAATTGTTTGCGGCGATGAAGGTGTTGGAAAATCAAGTTTGATAGCCTCACTTGTCAAAGAAAAGTACGTTCCGAACATTCAGCATGTTATTCCTGAATTGATAATACCAAGGGATTTCTCTAATTCTTCACATTCCCCAAACTCAACTATAGTGGTGGACACATCATCATCGGACACATATACTCTTCAGTATGAGGTCAGACAAGCTGACGTGATCTGGCTTGTTTATTCCGATCATTACACTTATGAAAGGATATCTCTTTATTGGATACCAACTTTTAGATCGCTTGGTGTGAACTTACCTATAGTCCTATGCAATAATAAGGTTGACATTGATAAATCCATCAAAGAAGAGACTGTTATCAACGAAGAATTTATTCCCTTGTTGCGGGAGTTTAAGGAAATAGAGGCTTGCATAAGATGCAGTGCCAAAGAGAATTATAATGTTATACAAGCATTTTACTTGTGTCAGCGAGCTGTTACATATCCGATTGCTCCATTATATGATTACAAGGACAGTAACTTAAAAACTTTGGCGGTGGCTGCCTTAAAAAGAATATTTTATTTGTGCGATAAGGACCAGGATGAATTTTTGAATGATAAAGAATTTCTTGAATTACAAGAGAAGTGCTTTCACAAAACAATGGACATTAATGAACTACATTTGATTAAATCAACCTTAAATACATCGATTCCTGGATCGGCTGGACAGAATGGAATTACGGAAGAAGGCTTCCTAGCTTTAAACAAACTATATGTTGAGATAGGGCGGCACGAAACAATATGGGGAATATTGAGGGCTTATCACTATACCGACTCTCTTTCCGTTGATGATAAATGTTTACATCCAAAAATGGAGGTTGGTCAGAACTCTAGTGTCGAGCTTTCTCCAAAAGGATATCAGTTTCTTGTTGATCTTTTTTTACTCTTTGACAAAGACAACGACGGCGGACTTAATGAGCAAGAGCTTACGAAATTATTCTATCCAACACCTGGAATTCCAAGATCATGGAAAGAATGCAATTTTCCGAAAAGTGTGGTGTGCAACGAACAAGGAGATATCACTTTACAAGGATGGCTTGCCCAATGGTCCATGTGTACATTTCTCGACTATAAGACTACGTTGGAATATCTTGGATATTTTGGATATAGTGACAGAGTTGAAAGTTCTGGTCGTCGGAATGGAGAGGAGCCAACGACGACCGCACTACATGTAACAAAACAGCGTAAAGGCAGAAAAAGATACGGAAAAACATATCGTTCTACTGTTGGTGACAGAACAGTCTTCAACTGTTTCATAATAGGAGCAAGAGGATGCGGGAAAACATCATTACTAATATCATTCTTGGGAAGACAATATAGCAGTGCATATTCACCGACAATTCAGCCAAGATTGGTAGTCAATAATGTCGAACTTAAAGGTGGCAAGCAGTGCTATTTGATAATTCAAGAACTGGGAGAACTAGAAGGCGCCATATTAGAAAATAAAACAAAACTGGAATCGTGCGATGTGATCTGTTTTGCATATGATTCATCCGATCCCGAGTCATTCCAATATTTGATTGATTTAAGGTCGAAATATCCCGAACTGGATCATATTCCTGCAGTATATGTGGCTTTAAAAGCAGATCTTGATCGTCAACAGCAAAGGGCCGATTTGCAACCTGAACCATACACGAGGTCTCTTTACCTCGGGCCCCCGATGCATATTTCATCAGGATGGTCATCATCATTAGGCGAGCTTCTGGGACAATTAGTGCAGGCAGCTGCAGATCCAAAAACTGCAACACCTGGCTTAAAGCCAGAACCAGAATCCGAATTAATGATGACCCCGTTTGCTTTGGGCTGTGGTGCACTTGGATTTATGACTCTTATTTCATTGTGGTATCTTAGAGGCACAATTTCCAGGAAGTGATCAAATACACAACTAGATTCTATTTATTAATGCAAATTTATTAATGATAATATTATCGCTTGTTCTGAGTAATTTTTTTTTCCTGCGTATTGTAATACCCCAATACGGCATCATCTACTAATCTGAAAAATTTCTAATTTTTTGTTGAATAATTCCTAGGAAGGGTCCTAGAGAAGAACGAGATATGAAATATATCCAAAGTTTTCCTAACATGATCAATTAATATTACATTAGACTTCGTATGGGGCAATGTATACTACATTACTTTGAGTAATAGCACTTAATATGGGTGCAATTTTAGCAAGCTTGGTATATGTGCTGGCGGCAACACTGGGTTACGTTGCTGTTCTCCATCTTTTTCATCCTCCAGAAGGTAATAGGGATGACCACATAGTTGTAAGGTCACGTATTCATAGGGCACTAATTTCTACCTTAGCAAATGTGATATTGGCTGCTTTTATCATGACATATGCAATTGGATCGAGCGAGAGCATCGGCCAGGCTTTCAATTATTTTGGTCTTGGAATTAATTGGCTTACTATAGTAGATGTGGCGAGAACTATAATCTTATTTGCGGGCTTATTTATCGGACCAATTATGAAAAAAATAGTTGAAGATTATCAGGAGATGAATAGGTTAAAAGAACTTCACAGGTATAGCAGGGATGAAACACGCGAGATTAGAAATCTTAATCACCTAAACGATGACACAAGTGGTAAAACTAACGTAAATACAGTGCAGGGAAAAGCAACTGAAACAGAACTTCAGATGCGAGATTATTTGGTTGCTCCAGGTACAGAAGAGATCACCTACACTGGTATCGCCGCAGGTATATTTCAGCCCTTTTTTGAAAATCATTCTGGAATGAAGGAGAATGTTATTATTTGGACACCATTTCTTTTTGGCACGGCACACTTGCATCACGCATTCGAACTTTGCAAAGAAGGCTATCCCAAGTCTGCTATAATCTTTACAGTTACGTTTCAACTGTTATACACAACGCTTTTTGGCGTCTTAACAAATCTTGTGTTTTTCAACAGTGAATCGATATGGTGCTGTATTGCAGCACATTCATTCTGCAACTTTATGGGGGTTCCTTCCTTAAATCCCAGAACAGAAAATATGGCTTATAAATTTATGTACTGGCTTTTACTAGCCTTTGGTGTTTGGTTCTTTCGGACAAGGTTCAATAGCCTTACCATGCCCATTTCATCTCAATGAATTCATCTTATAGCATGCGCTTACTCGATTATATACATCAGTAAAACAACTCTATATCGCATATTATTTGGATCCTTATATCGTTAACTGTCATAAAAGAGAAAATGAAAAAGATTAATTTAATGTTCAGTAATGACTGTCCGCCCGCTGTACAGCCACTCCATAGCTACCAGCAACCATACCATCCTGTGATTCCGAAATAACTGTCTCATTCGGCATTATTTGTTGCTGTTCATTTCCAGAAAGAGCATAGTCGTCATCATTAGCCCCAATTTCTCTTTGCTGCTGTTGGAACATCTGCTCTTGTTGTTGCTGCTGAAGATACAATGTGTGATTCACCAGATTAAGATATGCATACATGAAGTTACTGAGCAACACCTGCTGGTAAAGTGGCCGCTTTGGGTCGGCAAGTTTCAGATGGGAAAGTCTGTAAACTGCTCTTTCCACGTGGATCGGGAACCTGTAATCCAACATGACAAGCGTAGACTTTGAGACAGGAGGTAAGGGAAAGCCAAAAGCCGAATCACGCATTTCCAATGGCTGATTGGCTCTCGTGTTATGACGTGAAACTTTAAGGCTTCTTTTGAGAGCTTCCGTCGATGGCTCAGGTACCATTGGAAGTTGACTTTTCGCTTTGGCTTCAACCTTAGCTTCTTTCTTAACAGATGTATCTACATTTGCCGTAGAAGCTTGATTTTGAATGTGGTTCTCGTTCTGGCTCAATTGCGTCTTCTGTGATTGAGAAATCGGCATGGAAGAACGAGAGAAATTCATACTGTTAGATCCTGATAACTTCTGTCGAGTTCCAGAACGACGTTGTTCACTCTGTTGCATAGGTGAAATATTCTTCCTGTCCGAAGGTCGACCTCCTTTCCTTTGTCCTTTAGAAGGTCTGTGACGATGCTGACGAAGCACACGCATTTGGTACTTCTGCCTCTTGGATTGTTCCTGTGTTAACATTCCAGAATTAAAACGTTCACCCACATCCTCATCCGAATATCTTCCATATTGAACATTCTGTCTATGCTCTCCATTATTTCTCTGATGATGATGATGCCGGTGCACTTCCATTTGTAGATTCTCCGGCAATTTACGTTGGTCAACAAACTGACCGCTAGTTTGATTCTGCGGTCCAACGTAAGATTGCTGAGATGACGAACCTGAAACAGGAATTCTTTGAGATTGCTGTTGATAAGGGGAGTCTCCGTTTTCCATTGACATTGAATTATCTGTAATTACTTCTGATTTCGTATGGTTAGATTGAACAGGAACATTATGTTCATATTTATTGGAATGCCTGGCATTACTGCTTTGCTGTCCATTCATCGACGATAACCCTGAACGACCGTTAACTTGCTCCGGGGTCGGATATGGCTGTAAACCGGGATTCATCTCTTGATGGATATGATTATCAATATTTGTATCCAATTTTGGATTCTCGTGTATTTGTTCCTTAACCGGCTCCTCATGCTTGTGGTGACGATGCGATCCAAATACCGTTTTAAGTTCCTTAAATGATTTACCAGATTGCGATGTGCTATCATCAGAAGTACGAGATCTGAAATGGAATATACTTGAAAAAGTGGAAGAAGTCGAAACATCAGGTTCACCCGCTGCTTTATCACTTTCAAACGCATTTTTATCAACATACCCTCCTGAGAGCGAAGAAGCTGCTGGTTCGGTATTGAAAACTTCTGTTGAATCTTCAAAATGATCCGAACCTTTCTGATTTTGATTCTCGTTTCGCGTTGATGCTTTCTCCTTCAGCCATTTCCAACCAGAGTGCTTCGAATTAACAGAGGGTACAGAGGAAATAGAAGATGTATTTGCATTCTTTGAAGCATATTCTGGTGCCTTTGGAGAAACACCGCCCTTTTGAGAGAAAGCAAAAGACTTGCTCTCATTAGTAACAGGTAACGGTGGAAGTTTACTCGATGGAGTGCGGCTTAATGGCTTATCCACCGAATTTATTGCCGAACCAGTTGAGGATGGCAACGGTGTAGAAAAGGAGCGAACTGGAACTCTATTTGCTTCTCGTGAAAAAACAGTCTTTCCCGAAGATACTTGTTCATCATGTCTTGAAATATTTTTCCCAAGAGCCGCTTTCTGCTTTTCTGCACTCTTGCTCTGTAGTTTTTGAAGGTTTGGACGACCTCTTTTCCTGTAAGTTGTCCAGCGTGCTCGTCTTAAACCACCACCAATTCCAGAAGTTGGTATAGGGAGATTTTCATCAATAGCATCTGGTGACGAAGAGCTCGATTTTTCACTTTTACTGGAGTTGAGTACATCACTGGATCTGGGAGGACTATCTGTCCTTTTCAACGCAGAGTCCGAAGATGCATAAAGATCTTTCTCCATTTGGGTAAAACCTAACGACGAAGAAGAAAGGGTTCTGGCTAAGGTAACTGCATCAGTGGAATCCATTCCAGCCAAATGAGACAAATTCTCAAGCTCCGTACTCAGCTCTTTCAATGAAGGCTGACGAGACTTTCTTGACGAGCTTGTAGAAGAAGAAGAAGTCCGCCTAGAACTATTATCTGAGGTTCTGTCCACATTCCTGTTTTCACCAGTACTATTATCCCCATTCGCTGATTCCTGAGACAAAGAAGACCGCTTAGAGCGTGTCTTATCCAGCTTTGTGGTAATCTCTTGCACTGTTTCTTGTACATACTTTCTGAAGTTTTCAGGTGCTAATTTTGGGTGTGCAGTTGCCGGAACCCACATCAATTTGTTTGATTCCAATATAACATCCTCTGCATCTACTTCACTTTCTTGATCACGACGCAATTTTTCTTTAGACAGAGCGTTCCGTTCTAATTTACTTCTTGTTAGCTCTTGCGCTTCTCTTTTATTTTCCTTATCATCAAATGACTCTTGTGTTTGGTCATCACCGTGGTCATACTGTCCTCCCATATCTACATGCTGCTCTTCACATAAACTAGACCTTTTGTATGATGCTGATGATTTAGAAGAAGAAGACGAGGCACTAGATGTGGATGCAACAGACCTTTGCGTAGGGCTTCTGTTCAAATCAATATATGCGTTGAGGTCTATCAGGTCAGATTCATCTGGAGGAAGATCTGGGTCATAATTGAAGCTGTTACCTATACTCAATCTTTTGAGGGCCTTGACAACATTAAGTTCCTGCTCCACAGCATGAGATGCCGCAACAAGTTCCTCATGAGTAGACTTTCGCGAACTTATACCACTCTCTTGCGAATTCCTTGCCGATGCTGAGGTTCGGCCTCTTGACGACATAGACATTTTGTAAAAAGTAATATATGCCTATAACAATGGGAGATATTTGCCGGCTCCAAGCACAAAACGTTAGATCCCTTGCCGGAAGTAGTTCAGCCGATTTGAAAATTCCAGGAGATACAAAATGATAAGAGTATGAAGCGAGCAAAAACGGAGGATGCTGCTCTGTGGAAACCAAAAGAACGTAGCGTGAAAATCAAATTATATGATGCTCCACTATATAAATCTGCTTGATTAACACGGGATCCAAAACTCAGGTCCTCAAATTGATGAATGATAGATATATATAAACGATGAGGTCCAAAGTTGATCTCAGAGTTGGCTTAAATATACACTTGAAAACGATTGACGAGACCGAAGTATCGGCCTTTAAAAAAAGTGTGCTGAGCTTGATGCCTTGGTGAAAAATGATAAATTAGCCACCCTTTGAAATCTCACTGAACGCTTTAGAAAGTTTGTGCAAAGCAAATTCTTTGTTTCTTGAACCAACCACGAATTTGTTGCAAAATCAACCAATTTACAGGTGCTAGGATCAAGTGGAATTTTGTCTCCATAATTAAATAAATTTCTGGAATCGTGAGGGAATCACTAAAAAAAAAAAGAAAACTGTATACATACGCGTTGATGAGGAGTGAAGAACTATTACTAATATTTCTCTTCTGAACACGGGAGATAAAGTTTCAAGCAACTGATAACAATCACAATGAATTGTGACTTAGAATTTAAAGACAAATGAAGTATTCTAACATATGTGGATTACGAACGGGTTAGTTGCTGAAACATTTGCCTTGAAAGTTCATTTGTACTATTAGCACGAGTAATCCGGATCGCAGAATAATTAACGACTATTTCCGACGCGCCAATTCCAACATTCATTTAATTTTTTTTTACACCTCCCTCTTTTCTTAATTTGAACCTTGGGAGAGAGAATCCGTAGAGCCTGAAAAACATGGTAGAAATCCTAGAAAACAAAATCGAGCAGACAGGAAGGGAAGGGAGCACAAGAAAAACTATACTCAGTGATATAGTATGAACAGACAGAACTGACGTGGTGTTAGGAGAGACATGCCTAATATGATGCATTGCTAGGTAAATTAGTAAAAGATTACTTTAACTTTGATTATACCTAAAAATTATACTTACTAAAATATCCCTTTTCTTTATGTTTTTAGGGAGGCTCTTATCCTGCCCTGCCGAAGCGTGAAAAAAAAATTGAATGTTTGTCAAAATATCGAGCGACAAGTTACAGAACAGAAACATTACATTTCATGCAGTGACTATTTTTTTTTTTTTTTTTTTTTTTTTCATCAGCATGAAAATTCAGCGAGCAGAAGAATCCTTAATGGCTACGATCTGAAAAATGTCAAGATTGATAAACAACATTACATAAGACCCAAAGAAACCCTATATTTTTATAAATATAGTAGAGATATATAGGCGAGGTGAGTCACGCACATCCGTGAGAAATGGCTAGAGAGTTCGTCATTAGGGTTCCGGCATCTTCGGCTAACATTGGTCCAGGTTTTGACGTTTTGGGTATAGGCCTCAACCTATATCTGACGATAAATGTAAAGATAGATGCGGAACAATTTGGGGAAGAATCCAAGAAGGATCCATTCAACTGTCTAATATCATACGAGGGTGAAGGTGCTGATGAGGTTCCATTTCAATCAGATAAGAACTTTCTTACACAGACAGCACTTTATGTTTTGAGGGTCAATAGTGTGAGAACTTTCCCACTCGGAACTCGTATTTTAGTTCATAATGACGTGCCACTAGGACGTGGGCTTGGATCCTCTGGAACTGCAGTGGTTGGAGGAGTGTTGCTTGCAAATGCCATTGGAGGTTTTGGATTTTCCAAACAAAGGTGTTTGGATTATTGTCTTATGATAGAAAGACATCCAGATAACATTACGGCATCGATGATGGGGGGTTTTGTTGGATCATTTTTGAGAGATCTTTCGAAATCCGAGTCTGAAAGGGTTCACCAACCATTGGAAAATATACTTTCACCAAAGAAAGGTGAAACAAGTACAGACGCTCCTTCAAATCTCGGAACCCACGTTAAGTATCATATGTCTGAGAAGATCAAATGTGTTGCGATTATTCCACAATTTGAGGTCAGCACGAACAAATCACGTTCCGTTCTTCCTAGTTCATACAGCAGAGAGGATATTGTGTTTAATTTACAGAGATTGGCCGTGCTAACGTCGGCAGTTGGTGCAGAAAATTTAGATCCAGCTTTGATTTACAGTGCTATGCAAGATAGATTACATCAACCTTACAGAAAGGTGCTAATACCGGGTCTTTCAGAGGTTATAACGAAGTTTACACCGGAGAATCATCCAGGATTATTGGGTATATGCTTAAGTGGAGCCGGACCTACTATTCTTTGCTTGGCAACAAAAAATTTCAATCAGATAGCCTCAGATGTGATAGAGATCTTCAGAAAGAAGAATGTTATTTGCAAATGGCGGTTGCTAGAGCCAGCATACGAGGGTGCAACAGTGGAGGAAATAAGCAAACTATAAAATACAGCATACAACTACGTGTAAAAACGTGGGCTGTACGTATATAAACTTTTTTTTACTCAGTTAGAGCAAAGCAATATCCTTTTGCTGCAATTTAGGCTTTTTGGATACTTTCATACATCTTCGATTGATCTGAATGACCCGAAGATCTTGAATTTTACCGCAAATACCATCTGGCGCTATCCAGAAGCAAATTATCCGGTGCTATAATTTTGATCGCTTAATGTTTACTAGAATAAACAGGTCCTACATGTTACAAGTTGGCTTCGAACGAAGAGAAGAGGGTTAGAACGTAAGTGTTTAATTTTAGAGTAATGCTAATTAACTAAGAGATGAGCAAAAATAAACAAATAGTCGCCATCCAAAGCAAATAAAATGCGACAAGTGAGCACGATAAAAGAAGTCTAATGGCACATGTTCAAAGCCCCAATAAACACCAAGAAAACCGATTGCAACAATTGCCCTTAATCTTAGCCGTAGAAGTTAGCATCATCAATGAAATTCACCAGCCTTGGCAGCCATCAAAAGACCAACAATTAATCCGAATAAACCAAGAACGGAACCAAAAATCTCGATCACCAAAATTTTAACGAACAAGGAGGAATCCGTGGCGTCGGAAATCGCTGCTGTTGAACCTGTGACACCAACACAAACACCGCATATGAGATTACTTAGACCGACAGTTAGCCCAGCCCAGAATAAGCAGTGACCTGTATACACATTTTCCCTTGTTAGGATATTTGCGGTCGGCGTAATCTTGGCGGAAAAAACAATAGACATAATAAGACCATAGATAGCGACAACCTCACAGAAAATAACGGAAATAAGGTTCTTTGTTGTGATTCTTGGGGCCCTGACACCTGCACCAATAATAGAGGCACCAGTAATGAAAATACCCCACGCTGCACCTATCACAGAGAGGCCTATGCAGCATGCTATACCAAGATTAGACCACATATACGGAGATGTTTTCTGTAGGAAATTTCCCACATCGAATTTCTCCCCTGACCCTGTAAGAATTATATAGCAGGCGATCGCTAACGCCACCGTTGTGACAGTTGCTGTTGTAGTGTAAGACATTATTATGAGACAAAAATTAATGAAGAGCAGAACAGGAAGATGATGCACACCAAGTTGCTTTATCGTAGTCAATCAATTGAGTAAAAAACAACAACGATGAAAACAAAATGAACGAAAACAAAACTTGGTATTTAAAGGAGAATGATGCAGATTGATGTGAACCCTTATGAACCTAAGACCTCTTCAGAACATCTGAGAAGTCCAAGGAACAGGAAATGGAAGGACGACCGATTGAGGGAAAATATGCATTACCGCGATACGGGACATACATACACTTTACTTTTTTTTTAATATTATATTTTTTTCTCCTCCTTCCTTTCAATTGAGCAGCAGTCCTGAAAGTTTTGGTGTCCTGTTTTTTTTTTTTTTTTTTTTTTTTTTTTTTTACTCTGTTACTAAAATCAAAGAAATATATTGTGGCTAGAAATATATGCTTGTAAGCAAAAGCAACATCGCAAATAATTAAAAATCATCCAGAGATAATTAGGCATCCACCTCCATATAATCCGGATTCTTTTTAAGTATCACAACACCCTCAAGGGATGATGCCAAAGCGTAATATTCATCATTCTCTAATTCTGCCCTCTCACCGTATCCAAGAAGGACAGGTGTGGAATGAGTAACCCAACCAGTAATGGTCTTTGGTCTACCAGCCTGTCCAACGACATCAACAGCCTGCCCAACTCTAACATTGACTTTTAATGGCTTTAAGTCAGAATCAACAGTCACCAGCATTCTTGGGTTCATAGCTGGAACTAAATAGAAGAGAAGACTAGAATGATCATTCAAGATGAATGAAGTAGGATCTAACAATGCAATAGAAACAGTGAGTAAGGAGGCTAGGCTCACCTTGGACATGGCTTGACGATCCGTGCTGAATGGTGATAAAGTCAATGTTCCCTTACCTAAGTGAACAAGACCCTGTGCTATTCTTGTAATGAACAATCCGTTCTGATCATTAATATAGTAAGATGCCAACTGACGTAAAAGTTGGGCTAGACGTGCATTATTAGTTCCGGCACCGATTAATCCCATGGAAAAAATGGCATTGTATGCCACATCCAAATCCTGATCATGTGAATATCTAGATAATGTATCGTAAACGCTCATCTCTGGATTTGATGCTGACACTAGTCCCATAGCCAAAGGAACAGCTCTTCTGATAAGTGCCGTACCGTAGTGCACAAGATGATCAAAATGCCGCAGTGACATTTCCTGTCCAATTTCCTCACCCATAGCTATCAAGGCTAAGCCGAGAACACAATAACCCTGGTAGGTATCATCTTCTCCACTATTATCCTGACTAGGTTCACTTGCTTTACCAGACTTAGTACTGGATTCATCTGTGTCCATTTGCGAGTCGTTACCATTCTCATTATCGTTATCAGCATTATCATTGCTTGACTTAACAACAGAAGATGTGGCATTTTCAGACTCAACATTACTAGTTTCCGCACCCGCAGCCTCATTATCATCCTCATCTTCCTCCTCCTCTGCTGCTGGATCAACTTCAGCCTCATCTTCATCTTCATCCTCATCGTCATCATCTTCATCATCGTCGTCATTTCTAGCCTTGACAGTACACATTTGCAGAAGTTGTTGAATTTGAAGAACATTACCCGTACCTGCATATGCGCAAATCGTGACCAAGACTTTAAGAGTCTTAACAATAGGGTGCTCAATGGCATCGATGGTTTCCAAAACATCGTCAATTTGATCATATTTACCCATGTATAGCAATCCCAAACCTAGAGACATAAATCTAATCCACTTTGACGTCAGCTCCAAAGGATCTTCCTCTAGCAAAGCTTGCAAAATTGTAGATGTTATATCTCCATTACATGTACCAACGAAAACATGACCTAATGCTAAAGCGGCTAAAGCTTGAATTTCTAAAGAAACGGAAGGATCTGAAACCAATGGGGAAAGTAAATTCAAGACCTCCTCGTTTTTACTGCCTGCAAATGCAATTCCCAATCCATTTATGGCAGCAGCAGTTAACTTAGCATCCTGCTCAGTATCTGCAGAGACATAATCCTGCAATATCAAAAGCGCAGGCTCAACGCTGTCATGAACGCTCGAAGTTGCAATGCCCATTCCTAATAACGCACCAGCTTTAACGTCCGGTTGATCGGAATAGAGAAATTTATCTAGCTTTTGTAGACCTTCATTGATATCCCACAAATTAACAAGACCTAATGAAGCAGTGGTTGATAACATACCTTCCCCTTTAGTCCTGTATATCCATTTTTCGTCGTCAATTAGCTTCTCCGTTCCATAACCAGCATTAAGGAAAGAGCTCACAAATGCAGCAGCCAAATTTTGCTTAGCACTTTCCAGTCTGGACGTGGAAGCAAAGATGCTGGTCTCCAAGTGCGATTTATAAACATCCTCAGGAACCTTTGGCTTTAACAAATTTAATTCACCAACCAAATATTTGAAATATTCTGAGAGTTTGACATTTGAAATGCAAGCCTGCACGTCCTCATTTTCAACGGTGTAAGATGAATTTTGCTGTGCTAAAATTAAACCCAGCTGCTTCTGGACAAGTTCATCGTTCGTCGCATCGAAAACAGCCTTGATTAGAGAATCATCGTCCAAATGCATAGCCAATCTAAGGGCTTGTGGAAGCTGATTATTGTTAAGATAAATTGTATAGGCTGTATGTAAAAAGGCCAAATCATCAGGTGGTGCCAACAAAGGAACGCATGCTTCTATGTAGTTGCAAACACGGCTATAAGTTTCATGGTCAACATACTTTGGCAACCTTTCTATCTGTTCAATTTCCAGCAATAAGTCGACAGCCTCAGTTTCAGCATTATGCTTTAGAAAATATTCAACAATAATCATGGATAGCTGAATAAGTTCCTCAACCTTGAAAGTAACATGAACATTTTTTGCATTTATCTCAGATTGCTTGCTAACTTCAGAAGAATCAGTATTTTTCTCCTTTTTGATGCTTTGATCGCCTTCGACATCCCGACTTGCAACTTCAGGCTTCGATGAATCTTCATCATCCACTGTTTCATGGTAAGCGTCTCCAATTTCCAATGCCAAATGACGGAGATATTCATGACCCCATTCTCCAATGGCTGAATCGACATTGCTTTGAAGTCTCCATCTTAAACTATCCAAGTGATATTGAGGACCATCAGTGTCTGAATAAGTCATACCAATAATAGAAAGAATATCGCTTAACTTTTGCTTATACTCCTTATTATCCCATTTATCCGTTAGAGAAACCAATGCTGGATAATGTGGCCTTAAAAATTTCAATGGCTTTGGAACAGCTGTCATTGAAGATGTAGACTCCCTTATAAACTTTTTCATGCTTTCTAAGGATGGTAAATATAGGTCCAATTGAGAACCCAACAAACGCTCAACAAGCATATCCAAATCGGACTTCAATTGTAGATCTTCCTCGCTAAGTTCTTCTTCCTCTTTTTGCAACGCCTTTTTGCCCTTCTGTTTCTTGCTTTCGGTAAGTGAAGCAGCAACATCGTGCTTAGCTGCACTCTTATCCTTTTCGTTCGTCATATTCTAATGCTTTATAAAACTACCGTAGTGCCCCTCACAGCTTTAATGCTTTGTAATATGAAGGACAAAATCTCATGAAATCTCTTTCAGGGCAAAAAGTGCTCTCTACTCAGAGAAATATTGATCGCGAGCGAAATCGAAATGGAAAGACGGAAGGCCTAAGAAAAAAAACAAAAAAAAACAAGATCAACTGGTGATCGGATGCGTTCTGATATAAAATAAATCATATACCCATTCATTATCAGGTCTTCTACCTCCATTCTCTTGGAATCCTCTTCTCAACAAAATCTCCGTTTATTTAGTTCTTTTTGATGCGAGAATACCATTCTATAGGAAACAGTTTTCATTTAGGCTGACCCAAATTACATAAACGTTTATTTGCGCACCCTACATGCTCTGGAAATGAAATAATTGGATCCGACAAACAATTCTCGGCAACGTCGATACGTAGCGTAAAAGCATTTAGATCTATTCTACCCGGTTGTTTCCAATTTCATTTTAAAAAATGTCATAATTGTGGGTTTATTTAAAGGGATTACTAATACATAAATTTACTCTGACAAAAGCTCATTAATGACCCAATTAAGGTCATTAGGACTGCCGATGCTTGGATCATGAAGTACTAAGTTGGGCCTGCCTGCTTGCTTTTCTTCATTTTTCCTGACCCCCAGCCCTTTTGGCTTCAATACAAAACTAATGGGTGAATATTCACTGACATGAAATTTACGGTTAATGATGCTTTTCGAAAATTTCATATGGTGATCCGTACTTTCTTTCGAGAATGATGGCCTAACAAATGTTTGTGATCCTTGAGATTCCGTCTTTTTGCCTTGCTTATTTTTGTGCTCTTCTGAGGCATTCTCCGTATTTGTATCACCTTTTGGATTCTCTTCGCTAATAGCAAGATTCATATGGTTGGACCTGTCATTTGCCTTGAATGATTTATCTTTCTCTTGAAGTTTCATGATATCTGTCTGGGTGTCAAAACTATGCGGCATTTTTTTTGCCAACGGTTGCCTCTGAAGATGAATCACAGAGGCATCATCATCATTCTTTAATAATGCATCGTTTAAATAATAGAGAGACCCACTGTTATCTACTGAATGTGGCACCTGTGATAGTGTATCATACATATCTTCAACAGTAAGAGTAACACGCTGACGTTTTGAGCCATTTTTATTTCTTTTCACTTTGGCAAGTGACCTCTCAATGAGTGATTTTAAATGATATTCAAGTCCAACCAAAAGAAATTGTGCGGCACGTGGACTCACACTACCCTCTAGGCCATGCTCCCTTGCAATACCTAGCATGCGTGTTTGTAATGATTCTATATCAGGAAGTTCAAAACTTTCAGAACAAAGCGGTGCTTTAATTGCACGTGAAACATCTTTAGACCACTTACTTGTCTGCTCCAATGTTGCAGCAATAGTTTCCTTCGATTGAACTTCAGCTCCTTTGGGGGCTTTCATAGGAATCTTTGGAAGAATAGCCTGACGGGTAAGAGCTAATGTTGAATTTGTCATTCCCCTTTTACCGGATTCTCGTACAATGCTTTTTAGCCGTCTTCTTTCTCTTATAGGAAGCGAAAGAATATTTCTCTTCAACATATCATATTGTGATGATCGACCTGTTTTTCTTTTTTTGCTTTGTTGTGTTTGACTTCCAAATCTTGCACTTGACATCCCATCAGATGGTTCTGCCCTAAGACAGTTCGCAAGGTTAGCAAGAAGAAGTTGATTATGAAATCGGATTGTTGTACTATCAAGAGTCTCTTCAAGTTTTGCCATCAATTCTTCTCTAGAAAGCTTTCCTACAAGAAAAAGTGAAACTACCATCTGATAGTCATCCCACCTTTTCCCTAGTTTTTTCTGAAATTTCATAACAAGTCCATCTATGTCGACCCTGCTCATTTGGTCTCGAGTGTCGGGTTCAGGTTCAGGTTCAGCAGCCTTAGACAAAGAGCCATTTGTAACATCAGAGGGTTTTTCCTGTAGGTCACTTTTGCCTCTGAGAGTTGGCTGTGTAGCCACTGACATGGTGTTATCTAATATATATGAGTGACTGATACTCCACTTAGTTCCAAATCAACCGAAATGAAAAAAAAAAGAAAAGAAAACTAATAGAATTTAATGGAGTCTATGCTGTTATTACGTGGTTATAACAATTTAGTAATGCTGCAAATGATGAAGATTAAAGCAGAAGCAATACCCTACCTTGAGGAAAATAAGTAGAAGCACTGTTGACTTTTCCTTGAATTTAGGCTTCAAAAAAAAAAAAAAAAAAAAAAAAACTTCTTACTTTATGAATTGATCCTCCGAACAAATTTATATCGACAGAAAGAAGAAACAGCGGTATTCATCAAAATGCAAACAAGGGCAATAAGATAAATATAATCTGCATGCTCATTATTGAGGTCAAAATCAGAAAGTATCACTAATACAAAAGAATCCTTTATACGTAAAGCTCTTCTATCGAACCAACTGTTCAAAAATATAAAGGGTAAAAAAATTATTATGTAAACTAATACAAAGAATATAGCAAGTTCGTTCCATATCCAAAAACTGCCTGGGGTGCTAAGCGCACAATAGATCAAATTAGAAAGAAAGTTGATTGAGGAAAATAAATGCGAAATTAACTCAAGACATAAAAGAGAGTATAAAAATAGCAGGATCGACGTTGAAAAGGGCATTTGAACATCTGAAAAGTTCTACCTACGTCTATCGTCGAGGAAAGAAAACAACAATTTTACGTAAATTAAACGCTTGAACACCACTTTAAAATTTCAGCGTATCTTCTTTTTTTAGTGTTGAGCACATTTTCCAATCTAAGGGGCTCCTCGAGAATAATATTGATTCATGCTTCAGGACTATTGAATTAAAGCACAGAAAAAGTTGAGATCTCGCGATCAAGACAGAGAAAATTTATGTACCTTTATTCGGATTGTTTTAAATAGTATTTTCAGGATATTTTTAGAAGCTTGAACTGGGAATCGAACAAGTACATTGAAAAGTTAGACCTAAGGACATCAATTCTATTATTTCCCTGATGGTAATATGCACCCCGGAAAAGGAATTAAGGAAATGAAATCAAAGAAGATAATCATTCCTGAACCTCAATACATATTTACCAACGTTATAAATACAGACGTTGTTCCCAAGAAGTTTGTTCTGGATCAGACTCATTTACGATTTGATTTACACTAATTATTTGTATATTATTATTTCCATAAGGGGGTTTGGACTACTTTTCTGAGTTAACTTGTTATTACAAAATATCAAACGGTATCGTCTAATATCATCATTCTGAATTTTGGGATATAGAATCCAACTAGAGCTATTAAAACATAAATACTATCAATCCATTTATCGGAACATTAGTCCTGGTACTATCAAAAGACCTTTTTTTTTGCATTGAATGTTAGCGATTCGCGACACGGTGCTACTAATTTTTCCTGCCCTATTCCATACACCAAACTATCCTTTTTTTGAGCTGATCTAGAACTTGTCAAAAAAACGCGGGCTAAGGGTCTTCAAGAATCCAAACAGTTGTTTCAGTAATTTAGGCACTTAAAACCGAGTGGAAAGACAAAGTATTTAGGTACTAGGTGCTTTTTCTTAATTATATCCGAAAGCGTCTTTTACATTAAAAAATTTGGCTGCTTGGCTCAGTTTCTGCTTTCATTTTTACACCACAACAGCATTCTTTCTAAGAGACTATTGAGATACTACGTATAAAATGAATGGAAGTCTAGATCAATATCACGTTTTCCGCGTATTTCAGCAGAATTTTATTGTTGATAAGCGGTTTCAACTGATTAAAGGTCTAGGCCAGGGTGCATATGGTATTGTTTGCTCTGCAAAGTACTTAGACGGAGACGAGGGGGAAGATAAAGTGGCTATTAAAAAGATCACAAACATTTTTAGCAAGAAGATTCTCTGTAAAAGAGCGCTTAGAGAAATCAAACTTCTACGCCATTTTCGTGGGCATAAAAATATTACTTGTTTATACGATCTAGATATTGTTCCAGATGCAAACGGGAACTTCAATGAAGTTTACTTATACGAGGAGTTGATGGAGTGTGATATGCACCAAATCATACGCTCAGGACAACCTTTAACAGACGCACATTTTCAATCCTTTATTTACCAAACACTATGTGGATTGAAATATATACATTCGGCAGATGTTCTTCATAGAGATTTGAAGCCTGGAAACTTACTTGTTAATGCCGACTGTGAGTTAAAGATTTGTGATTTTGGGCTTGCGAGAGGTTATTCCAGTGATCCAACCAAAAATAATGGCTTCATGACAGAATATGTTGCAACCAGATGGTACCGTGCTCCTGAAATTATCTTAAGTTTTCAAGGATACACGAAAGCTATTGATATGTGGTCTGCGGGATGTATTTTGGCAGAACTACTTGGAAGGCGTACAATTTTTAAAGGAAAGGACTATGTTGATCAGCTAAATCAAATACTGAGGGTTTTGGGCACACCTGATGAGAAAACCATAGAAAATATCAAATCACCAAGGGCGAGGGCGTATATTCGGTCTCTACCTTATATGCCAAGAATTCCATTTGAAACTCTCTATCCAGATGCATCCCCTCTAGCTTTAGATCTTTTGAGCAAACTTTTAACCCTGGATCCAAAGACAAGAATTACAGCCGAGCAAGCATTAGAGCACCCTTACTTGGAAGTATGGCATGATCCAAACGACGAACCTGTTTGTCCACGTAAATTTGACTTTTCATTTGAGTCTGTGGATGATATTCATGATATGAAGAAGATGATAGTGGATGAAGTTGCAGGATTTAGAGAATATGTCAGAAAACCATTGGAGGAACAGGAGCGAATATATCAAGAGGAACAACAAAGAGAGGAACAAGTTAACCAGACAAGTTTACAGCAACAGCAACAACATTCGGACTTTGAAAGAACGCAACAGAACTTTCAGATTCAATCTCCTCAGGAAACTATCCAGGAGTCACCTGGAATCATGTCTCCAAGAGCCACATTTGCTTCGCCGGAAGCTACACCTCAGGTAGATTTACACGAACATCCATCAATGCAAGGATCATTACGGACACCAACTGGTGCATATTCAAATGACCCAGATATACCACCAAGACCAGAAGAAGCCACCGATGATGGCGAAATGGATCTAGAGCATGATTTAGTATTTGGAGCCGAAAGATATAACTGATATGAAAAACGAAGATCATCTTGTTCCATCCTTAACTGTTTGCTTCATTCCTATATAAAGTGTAACGACCAATTAATATCATTAATATTTTTTTGTAATAAGTATGTTCTAATTGATTTAAAGTAAAATGTGTATTAGAAGAGTATGTACAACACCATGGAAAAAAGTTTTAGCTCACAAAACATGGAGATCGGGATCGATTGGCCCGTAATTGTCAATTCTGACAGGCTCATAAATCTCATCATAAACACCTGCAAAGGCAAGTTTTAACCAAATGAACAATTTATCATACACGATAGTGTTTGCATTGTGATAGCTGATAGAGTGGTCGCTATCTGGAAAGACATGCACATCATAATTCTCTACACCTGCTTGGTCGAGCATATCCAAGAACTTTAAACTGTTCTGTAGATGAACATTATCATCACCAGTACCATGCATAAGCAAAAATCTCTTCACTGATTTAAAACCTTCAACGTCATGAACAGAACCATTTTTATAGTTTGGATTGTTCTGAGGTGTATTCATATAACGCTCAGTGTAAATGGAATCATAAAACATCCAGTTTGTAACAGGTGCAACAGCCATACCATACTTGAAAACATTCCCCTGATCTTTTTCCAAAGTTTTCAAAGTCATGAACCCTCCATAAGACCAGCCCCAAATGGCTGTTCTCTCGGGATCAATATATGGCTTGGAAATAAAAATGTTTCCAGCTGCGATCTGATCAATAACCTCATAATGAGAAAGATTATTTTTCACAACATTTCTGAATTGTTTGCCTTTAAAGCCAGTTCCTCTACCATCAACGGTAACAACAACAGCGTCTAGTTCTGACGCAATCACAGATGAAAAAGGCTGCCCAAAAGTTTTTACAACCAACTGGGAACCCGGGCCTCCATAAACGAAAAAGAGTAGTGGATACTTATGAGAAGGATTAAAATTCAATGGAAAAGTCTGCTTGTAATTAGCTTTCACACCATCACCCAAATTCAACTCACCATAGATAACTTTTGGAACGATATACTTTTCAAGAACGGCCTTCAACTTTTCATTTGTCTCAAATGAGTCAACTTTCATTGTGTGGAGGTCAATCAAATTTTGATATGGAACATCCGGACCGTTGTAATTCAATAGTAAATAGCGAGAACCCTTGGAAAACGATGCAGAATAAACACCCTCCTTAGAAACATCCGTGACATTTGTTTTATCTTTTCCATCTAAACCGACAGAATAAAGGTGTCTTTCCATTGAAGATTTTTCTGTTGATATAAAGTAAACCTTGTTAGTGATGTAATCAAATGCTCGTGGTCCACCAACAACCTCCCAATCACCTCTAGTTAGATAAGCTTTTGGTGTCGCGGCAGTAGGTGGCGAGAAGTAAGCTAAGTGATCATAGCCATCGACCTCAAGAACATCAATATATCCTTCTTCTGGCCGTGTTTCGGCCTTTGGAATATAGAGGGTATTGTGTTCAATTTCAAACCAACTATTCTTCTTCCGTAAATCTTCCGAGCGAGTCAATGTACTGTTCAGTTTTGAACCAGTAACATCAACTATGAAAATTTTCAAGATATCAGAGACACGATTTGTGGTTCTCACTAGAACTTGCTGGTCTCCGACCCAAACCATTTCTGTAATAAGTCTGGTATCATTTGGAATATCCTTGTCATGATAAAAATCATCATCCTGGTCGATATATTTAACTTCCTCAGCAGACATATCGTAAACCAAGAAGTCAACAACTGGATTTGGATAACCGGCCTTCGGATACTTAATCTCTCGTAACTCTGGATACGAGGAATTTTTGTACTTCTCATCATCCTGGACAAAATATGGTATCGGGTAAGTTGGCACTTGCGTATCATTGCAACGTAACATAGATAAAAACTCAGAATTTGGGGACCACCAGAGAGCGGTATCACTTTCGAAAACTTCCTCTTCATATACCCAGTCTGGCTTGCCATAGAAAATCTCTTTTCCCCCATCATGGGTAACTTGCGTCAAAGTTGGATGAATAAAATCGGAAATATTCTTAATATACACGTTGTTCTCAAGCACAAATGCAATCTTCTTGGAATCAGGGGACCATTTGGCCAAAGCAATTTTCTCATTCAATTCGTTATTTTTATCATACAATGACTGCGTAGTTTTCGTCTCGATATTATAAATGAAATAGGATGCGAAGAACGAATGTCTCCAGTTGTGAATTTTGTCGCACACCAAAAGAACATGCTTCAAATCATTACTGAAGACGACATCCTCAATCTTATACTTTTTATCATCATAAACGATCTCTGAACCATCATATAACAGTTTAGAAAACTCTGGATCTTGCACATTTTTTAAAAAGTATTTCGATCCTTTAGTGACAACAAAGTCACCCGTATCATTGGTTTTAGAGACAGATGTCTCTAACCACTGTATTTCTTTAGTCTCAGGTTTAAAGGTACCTGCTCTAACACTCTTAAAAGTTAACGGAACCTTGCCTTCAATACTTGTGTGCTTTTGTGGAAAAAGCCTGTTGGACAAACTATCAAATTCTTTCATACCGTGAGAATTTTTATAGAATACTGTAACCTGACTTATGAGAAGACTAGAACCATAGATTAAAAGAAGACAAACGATTGAAATTGTTGAGAGTGAAGTGAAGACGCTATTATGAGGTCCCCAACTCCACGCTGATTCTCTTTCAACAACTTTTTCTTCCATAGATTCAATCGACAGACTTCAAAGTGTAGAAGAAATGAATGAATCAAAAATTTGTTAATTGTACCAGGGTATGAAGAAATGGGTTATGCGTACTTATATAATTGATTAGATTAAATGTTTAATGCTCTGAGAAAGAAAAACGCAAAACTTTTTTAAAGAAAAAGAAGTGTTGGTTGCATATCACAGGAGATAAAAAAACAAACGTCCTGGAATTGATTCCTGTTTGAACCGGCGACTGCCAGTAATAAGGAATAAGGAATAATACGATAGCACTGCCATCATGCTTTTTTTGGAAGTTATTATATACCTAGACAGCAAAATGAAGAACAATCAACAAAATTGGAAATTACCGTACAAAGAAATATGTAAATACATGCCATTTACACATACGGAGATATTGTCCAATAAGCCACACTCCCGGTGTTATTTTTATTACTTTGAAGCGACGCGTCTGTGAGTCGTTGGAAGATAGCTATACCTTTTTTTTTGTTGATTCCTTGGCGGGTTGCGGTTTCTTCCGTCTCAAATTTCAAACGATTTGCTTGCTGAGAGGATTGAAAGAATAAAAAGTAAACTACAAGTTTCTGTTTTGAGAAAAAAAGTTACCCCCCGCTTACATGTATCTAGATTCCTTAATATTTGGAAGGCTGAACATAGGTTTTCAAAAGCGATGTTTACTTCAACCTTTTCTTTTCGTCACGCACCTTCTTTCTGTATTGATCTATAATTAAATAATGCGTTCTGATTGTGTTTGGCCTTATATCACTCATCGCATTAAAACGCGGACCTAAAAACACTTCCTTTTATGAAATGACATAATGTTGTAGTTTGGTCGGAAGATATCGTCCGGAAAAATTGCATCTTTTTAACATTGTAAACCTACTTTACTTCCTCGCTGATTTTTCTATTTCGAATCATTGACTGGTTGAACCTGGCTTTTCCGCATTGTTATTTTTTTTACTAGTTCACTCCGCATTGAACCCCATGATTGAAGAGTAGATAGACATGGAAATTTATCCGAATGGCCGAACTTTAACTCGAACCACAAAAAATTTCCCGAATATATAAATATCGGACACCAGAACTTAATTATTTTGAGTTAAGCACAGAGAAAGGCACCAAAAAGTGCTTTGATTTCTTGATTAGAATCGACTTAACTATCCGAATTTTTTGTTAGTCAATCATAATGTCGTATAAAGTTTGTGTTGTTGGCACTGGAATTTTTGCTACAGATGCTCACCTACCAGCATTGAAGGCATCAAAGTATTTCACACCTTACTCATGCTTTAATAGAACAAAGGAGAAGGCTGAGGTCTTTGCAAAAAACGCTGATATTAAGATTATCTATGATGATATGGAAGATGCTTTCAAGGATCCAGAGGTTAATCTCGTGGACGCTCTACTTCCAGTGCAATTCAACTTGAGTGCTGTTAAATTAGCAGTTAAATACAAGAAGAATATCTGCGTTGAAAAGCCAATTGCGGCAGACCTGGAGCAGGCTGCGCAAATTGTTAAACTTTCAAAGGAAAATCCGGATCTTATTATTGCTGTGAACGAGCATTGGTGCTACTTCAAAGCAGTTGATGCTTTGAAAGAGGCAGTCTCAAAGATAGGCAATGTTTATTCTTTTACTTATTCATCCACAGGTCAATTTAACTTTGCCAATAAATATCTCAGTACATCTTGGAGAAGACAACCTAAGCATATTGGCGGCTTTTTATCAGATGGGGGTGTTCACCAATTAGCCCTTTTAACAGGTGTGTTAGGTCAAATTAGAAAGGTCAACGCTCATACTAAAAGGGTCCGTGAGTTGAGTGGAACAGATGATATATTATACTCTCTTGTGGAAATGGAATCCGGAGTGATTGGAACATTCACGTATGGATCCGCTTTTGGAAATACTGATAAGAGCTGTATTTTCAAGATTTTGGGTGATAATGGCTCTGTGTTCTTGGATTTCAGTCCAAAACATCCAGAAAAATTAACATTGAGAGTTGGCGGTCTCACAGCAGAAACAAAGTCATACGAAATGGATATTCCTATCGAGGATGAATACCGGACTCCATCCAAAGAGTTTGATGTTTTAGGTGAAGCGATCAAGACTGGAGATAAGAGTGGAATCATCGCTACTCCAGAAGTCGCTTTTCATCATCTTGCTATTATTGACGCTGCTCTCAAGAGTTCTTCCAAGGGAGGAGACACAGTCGTTGTTGCGAAGCCATAAAATGCTTTCGATGCTTTTTTGCCTTTATTTTTACTATTAATTGAAATGGCTCATTTTATGAACATTAACTTAATACTTTCGTATGCAAACTCACCGTGCTCCCTCACAAGAATTGTATTCATGGAGCCGGTACTATTTAAAAATAAGGATTAAGAAGTGGTTACATTCACACTTTCTTATAATAGTGATTAACTCAATAAATGCAAACATATTTTGGTCGTCTACCTGCTACTACAACAGGACTATTCAATCGATGATAATAATAAATACGTTCTTCCATACCTATTTCCAACGTAATCTAAATATAAAATCTAAATATAAAGAAATGCATTATTAAATGAAATAGAAATTTAATGGTAAAAACCGATATGCCCAACACAACACACAAATCATGAGACTTCATTGAAAACGCGTAGCCGGTACGTACCAGACGATTTCAATATTTCCTTGCTATTGACCCTCATATTATTTCCTACTGATGTTTATACGAGCAAATTTGTTTAAATTACACTCAATCGAATAATGATCACTCAAACTCGTTTGAAGAAAAAAAATACATAATTTCACTTTCCACGCTTTTACTTGTATGTTTGCATTTTACTTTGTTGTAGCAAAGAAACAATTTCAAAGATTAGTTTGGCCTCTTTTACCTAGAATCATAACTAAGCAAAATTGTTGGTATATCTTTATATAATAATAGGACGCAACATTTTCATGTCTTAACTACAATATTCTTAGTTATTCAAGTATAGTGGTTTCCACATTTCTTCCAATGCAATATCTATTAATCAATACTATACACTCATCTTGTGAGAGAGCAATTATTAAATCATTTTATAAGAGAACAAGTATGATGCGCAAGGATGGGTTAGCATTCAACAAATAAAAATGTAAGGGAAATTGTTTCCGAGATTCATCGAAAAAGCGTGTAATTATTAATACTTTTTCGGAATCAACTTCCCCGCTTTTTTATTTGAAAATCCGGGGATTGAATGAAGTGGTTTCGATTATTGGCTGATCTTCGATAATTTCCAATTTTAAAAATCATTTTCTTTCTTACTATTTTTGCATGATTCTTTAGAAGTTAGTGTATTTATAGATACAATATTCCGGCATAAATCGCACAATCAAAACGATAATTTACACGATGCTATTTCATAATTCGACAAGCAAAAATAAGAATGTCAACAAAAACAGTTGAAGAGCATCCAGAAACCAAACCTCAGTGGTGGAAGGAGGCAACATTTTATCAGATATACCCAGCCTCATTTAAAGATTCGAATAATGATGGTTGGGGTGATATTAATGGAATTAGATCAAAACTAGATTACCTGAAAGACCTTGGAATTACGGCTATTTGGATTTCACCATTCTATGATTCACCGCAGAAAGATATGGGATATGACATTGCAAATTATGAGAAAGTTTGGCCAAAATACGGGAAGAATGAGGATATCTTTAATCTAATTAAGGAGGCCCACAACAAAGGTATGAAGATTTTAGTTGACTTGGTGGTGAATCATTGCTCTGATCAGCATGCATGGTTTAAGGAAAGTAGATCCAGCAAAACAAATTCAAAGCGTAATTGGTTTTACTGGAGAAAGCCAAAGGGATACACTGCCAATGGAACTCCAATTCCTCCTAATAATTGGAGATCTTATTTTGGAGGCTCCGCCTGGAAATATGATTCAAAAACAAAAGAGTTTTACCTACATTTGTTTGCCGAAGGTCAACCTGATCTAAATTGGGAAAATATTAATTGCAGGGCCGCCATTTTTGATAGTGCTGTTGGCTTCTGGTTGAGACATGGTGTTGATGGATTCAGAATAGATGTTGCATTTCTCTACTCAAAAACCATGACAATGCCGGATGCACCTTTATCTAATCCAAAGGATGATTATCAACCCTCAGATCCATATACAGCAAATGGTGCAAGAATACATGAATTCCATAAACTGATGCATCATTATATGCTCTCTCAAATTGATGATGGTAGGACAATTATGACTGTTGGTGAAATTGGCTCAGCCGGCATGGATGCAAGGTTAAGCTATACCAGTGAGAAATCACAAGAACTATCGGAGATTTTTACTTTCAAGCATACCGATGTCGGTACTTCGCAGAGTTTTATATATGACTTGTTACCATTTACATTGAAGGATTGGAAATTAGCAGTTGCTGATTCATTCCGTTGGATTAATGGAACAGATTCTTGGGCTACAGTATACTTTGAAAACCACGATAGAGCAAGATCGGTGAGTAGATTTGGCGATGATTCAACAATAACTTCCCGTGTTGCTTCGGCAAAGTTATTGTGTTCACTTTTGATATCCCTCACGGGTACTATGTATATCTACCAGGGTCAGGAATTGGGCTCAATTAACTTTAAGGGTTGGCCAGTGGAAGATTACGAAGATGTTGAAGTTCGTAACAATTATAAAATTTTATGCAAGAAATTTGGAAAGGACTCTTCGGAGGTCTTAAAGTTTAAGAATGCACTTTCTGTGATATCAAGAGATCATGCTAGAACTCCAATTCCATGGTCATCAAAGGGACTTACTGGTGGATTTAGTGACAGCGCAAAACCATGGTTTAAAATGAATGAAGTATACAAGGAGGGAATAAACGTCGAGGATGAGCTGGACGATCCAAATTCCGTTCTTAACTTCTGGAAAAGAGCTATCAGGGTTAGGAAAGAAAACAAGGATATTTTAGTATATGGCTACAATTTTGATTTTTACGACCTTGATAATCCTGATTATTTTGCCTTTACTAAGCAATATGCCAACAAGAGATTTTTTGGAATTTTCAGTTTTTCCGGAAAGGATGTTAAATTCAAATTCCCGGACGATCGAAAGTATACTATCTTCTTTGGTACGCATAAAAATACGGATGGAGCTGCTGACATTTTAAAACCCTGGGAGGGTCGCTTATATTTTGTTAGTGCTTCCAAATGATTACTACAAATCTAAAATTTTATTGTGTATTGCAACCAATATTTGTTAAAAAATGTGTATAGTATAAAATTTACTATCTCCATTATCTTGAACTTTTTTTAAAGCTGGTAGTTTAAGCAAAGCTATATATGAACAAATACTTATACCTCAACTAAGTTGCAAAGTGATTCGCAGTAAATTTATAGGGTTTACAAAAACTTTCGTATTATGATTATTCACCATGATCACATAATTAAACTGTACTCTTCATGGATATACTTGTATTGCTATTTGATTCAGCAACTTTTGATTTGTCGTATGGCTCTTCACTCATATATTTTCTCAAGACTGTCAAAACAATGCACGCCACAATACTCATAGCACACATTAATAGTAGGATCATATTTGAGTTTCGATACAAATTTTTCTCATCGGCAGGCCATCCGGTGTATAGTGCATAAGTAGAAGTGACAGATCCCAAATTTCCAAGTCCAGACACAAGAGCCGCTGATGCTGCACATCCAACGTCACCATAGACATGCGTCATAATTTCTGCTGCCAATGTCATGCATATTGGAACGGTTGGCCCTAAACCAAAACCGCAAATTAACAATCCACCCCATCTGCTCCAAGGACCTTTAGCATAAGTAGTGACGAGCAAGCCTATTATAATGACAAGGCATGCACAAGAAAAGAAAATATACCTTTGCGCTTTAAACTTATCTGCAAAAGGAGTAACCAAAAGAATGGCTGCCAAATCGAATAGCCAAATAGGAGCGTACAATAAGGATACATCAATCCCAGACAACTTTGGGTTATTCACCTTAATCAATGTTGTAGCAAAGACTGCTAGACCATATCCGGTACCAACCACACCAAAGTACATCACAATCAAGGCCCATGTCCGAATATCGGATACAACCCTCAATAAATCAATAACACCCCATTCAACTTTTTTGTATCTTTCGCCCATATCTATAGCATGCAATTTTCTCTCTTCTGATGAGAGTGGCTGTGTTGTAGTAAAGAATTTGTGTATACTTTCTGGAAGAATACTATGGGATTTTGTTTCCTTCCCTAAAAGATGAGCAGGTCTGTCCGGAAGCCACCATATAAGAGAAATGCCACAAGCAATAACAATGGAGCCATAAACTATATAAAGCCATTTCCATCCATAAAATCCACGAACCATGTCCATTTTCTGAAAACCTGCAGCAACCAAACCAGCAGCTGCAGCACTCAACTGGGCTGCGGTAAAATAGTAACCAATTCTCCTGGCAGTTCTTTCTTCGGGATACCATAATGATATGTAATAGGTGAGACCAGGCCAGGTACCAGATTCAGCGAAACCTGTCATAAATCTAATAGCCTCTAGACCAGAAGCATTATGAAGAGCTGCATAACAAATATAACAGAGGCCAACACTCATAACAATTCGACACAACCAAACTTGTGGTGACAATTTAGTCATAACTAAGTTCATCGGAAGATCAAAAATTATATATGCGACATAATACAACGCTGTAGCAGTTGAAAGAGCACGCGTATCTAGATTCAAACTTGCTTGCAACGAATGATTTTCCTCAAAGTTCATTGTAAGCGTATTACCATAAGCGGAAGAACCAAATGAGGTTAAAAAATATAGGCACCAAATTGCGGGAATGATCCTATAATCTAAATGACGATACACTCTATCAAGTTGCTTTTTGGATGGTGAAGGCAAGTTGCTTGTTATTATGCTTTCATCGATATCCGACTTTTTTATATCATCACTTGCTCTCTCTGAAGGAGAAGTTTCCAGGATTCTCTGGCTTTCAGCACTAAGAGATGGAAGTCCCTTAATATTTTCAGCAGTCATATTATGCAAATGGTGTCCCCCAAATTGTTTATTGGATTGTAGCGACGATCGAAATGACTGATACGATTTAATTTATATCATTGACCGAAACAAAAATTGAGAACAAGAAATACAGAAACAAGTTAAAACTTGTTCCCTTATATATCGTTTCAGTCTTCTTTTATGATAATCGACAGGTGACTTATCTAACAAAATTCTTATTGTTTGAAAGAGATTTTCAGTATTTTTTCGCGCAGTTGAATCATCTTGAATCATCTTTAGTGGTCGTGACTGCCAGACGACAAATGGTGAACAATTTTATGTAGAATAAAGAATTCCGAGGGCTGAAAAAAATCTTGCAGCAATTTTTTTTTTTGTCCCAACTGTAATTTCTGTTAGCTGATAGCATATTTTAATAAAAGCTGAAGAAACAATGTAGGCTAATCGATTGCACTAGTATTATTTAAATAGCCACAGGGTTTAATTTGATGCTTACAATTAATCTTTGCTTTACCATTGAATTTTTGCTATATTTTTACCTGATACATATTCTTTTCTCTTCCAGTCGTTGTGGATCCAGCCTCGTGTAAGGATGTATATATTTTTACTCAGTTGGTATCATAAATATTGAGAGAGAAAAGAGTGATCATGGAAAGAAAAAAAAACTCACTTATTTAAACCTGGTTTGTCTATCTATTCTTTAAATAATTTGTTAGACTTATTGCACTCATATAAAGGGAGGCTTTTTTTTCAGAAAAAAAAACCATTGTAGCAGTCATGAATGCTATTAAAAATGCTGGACAGGTACTTGAGAGAACCTCTCAATACTTAGATTCCGGGTTGGTGACAAAGCAACCCTCTTGGTATAAGGTGCTTGCTTACCATCCACCAATGTTTAATAACACCAAAACAGTCAAAATACAATTGTTGAAGAAAATAAAAGAGGAAGAAGACTCACGGTATAATGAAATACTTAATGTTAACAAAACAAATGGCTTTTACAAAACAAGATTAACTCCAAAACAGATGAATAAAGATTTCTTGAAACCGGAGAAACTTCGTTTTGTGGAAGATGACATCAGGTCATTATTTTATAGGCAGCATCCTTGGGAATTAGCGGATCCCAAAGTACTAAACGAAAATGAGCGAAATTTAAACATTGGAAAGCTTGACTGGTCTACAATGAAACAGTACACCAAGAAATTGGACGGCGAGTCTGTTGTTCAGAGAACTCTTTACCTTGTGAGGGTAGAAAATACGCCCCTTTATAATGCCTATGAACAATCAAAATACGAATATTATAGGTTGAAGATTGCAGATGAGACTGAATCTAGTGTGACTGCCGAGCAGAGTGAGATGTTTGGAGCAGTATATAATAAATCGGCAATCGAATATGGATTCGATAAAGAAATGGCAGTGTTGAGCAAGTGGAAGAAGGATGCAATTGCATTAACTAAGGTTATTGAAGCAAAACGGGCTAATTCATCTGCAAGTGGTAGTAATATGGGCGAGAATGATAACTTGAAGGCTGAATTTGAAGGTGAAAACGGTGAGAAGGAAGAGGTTCAAGAAGAGTCTACGGAAGAGGATATATTTAGGAAACTAAGTAAATTTGATGAGGCGCAAAATTAGCTTTTTTGCGGTCGTCACTTGTAAATATTATTTAATGCAAACAAATAGAGTATGATCTGTTGGAATATTTCACCATCAGCGGAATATTGCAAAGACAATTGTTGTTAACCACACAACCTCGAGAAATTTTCTCTTTATTTACATCCTT
>ERZ746981.224-NODE-224-length-37944-cov-14.054612_pt1 | contig 37944 bp, 28 predicted proteins | sample MGYA00374948_ERZ746981 | MGnify/ENA primary metagenome ERZ746981 (study PRJEB28757, sample SAMN06711160) | food metagenome | host: microorganism | place: China:Harbin | collected 2017-01-30 | study: EMG produced TPA metagenomics assembly of the Analysis of...
CTATTCATTTGATCTATTTACTCCAACTATTAATCTATTTATTCCACCTATTAATCTATCTATTAATCTTTTTATTCCATCTATTTATCTATTTATCCCTTCTATTTATCTATTTATTCTATCCTCCCTCTCTGTCCCATCCCTTGTCTCCGCAAGGTCTTTTTGTGGGCTTCAAACTCCTCCACCGTGCTTTTTCTACTACTCTTTGCCGCTCTGGCCTCGAATTCCTCCTTCTCATTATTCTATTTATTTCACTCTCACTTTTTTCTTTCCTGCACAGCCTTACCCCATCTCCTTCCCCAAACCTCCGTACTCCGACACACCCGTGCACCACACACTTTTCGGCATTTTTTTTTCTGTCCCATGGAAAAAGTCGGCAGACATCGTCTTATTCAAGCCCGCGGGTGTCTTATTTAATCTACACATCATTATATTATTTTTTCCCGTGATTTCACTGCCCATCTTCCGGAACCTTCTCCTCAATTAAACCAACAGCCTTTCATCCGCCCACATTGCGTCACTCCTGGCCTCACACGACTGATTATTTGCCTCTGTTCAGTAATCAAAACATGGCGCTTAACTCATCCCGGCTTCTTTCGGACTTGGATAACAAAATCGAACTTTTACTGTCCAAATTTCAGGAAATATGCCAACTTGCCCAAGTCGACGATAGAGAATATGAAACGCAGTCGGTGGAATCTCTTCAAATTGAGTCCAATGCATCGACAATTATTCGTATAGCTGAAGAACTTCTCGGAGTGACTAGATTACTTAAAGAGGAATGGATTTTGGGACAGACGAAGGTGGTTGACCCGGAGAATGACGCTAATCATCTCTCTGCTAAGCAGTTGGTCGACTTATATAGCAAGGTGAACACACTTTTGGACGATGTTACAAGTGTAAAGAAATGAATAACAAACTACCACACGGGTGCGCAGTTGCGCAACCATGCGCTATGCACTCCGATAAGCGCAGCCTGGCGCATGCAGCCTGCCTTTTATAATTACTATTCCTGTCTCCATAAACTTTCATGCTTGTTTACACATCATTCGCTCATGTCCAACCGGTCACAAATCTCCATACCGAAACTACTATTGAGAATTTGGACGATGCTGCCAAATAGAAATTGAAATTTGGCGTCCTCAAGCTCATCCACAGTTAAAAGGCACTCCATAAAGCTCTCCTGAAGTTCGGATAAGTCAACATTGAAAGTATCATCCGCATCCTCTTGATAGTCGTCTTTCTTTCTGAGGCGGCGCAATATCTTAAGTTGCATGTTAACATTCTTTAGAAACTCATAGCTCTCGCTTTTTTGCTGCTTTAAGAGCCGCCCACTTCGAAGAAAAAGATCCAATAGTGTTTTCCACTGCTGATAAGCCCCCTGGTTGTTTAATATCGCTGCTAGAATAAAGCTGAATTTGAACTCCGCCAAATAACGCTGCATAAAGTCACAGGTCACTCCCTGGTTAAACTCCTTTTCTATTATCCATGTTCTGTCGAGGTAATCCTCCATTTTATTTTTACTTTCTGCCTTGACTAATGTTTTTTTATCACTGATGTCAATTACGCTCATTTTCAATGTATTCTCGTTCAATCTCTTTAAGCCAGTCGTTAGATCATCCATGTATTTACGATCTCTTTCGTTTGTATTTCGTCGTTTCATGATTGCCTCATCTAATTTTCGGATCTCCAATGTTGTAGCATCTTCCGAAGTCACATTTCCTGTATCATTACTTAGATATTTGCGATAATCGAATCCATCCATGATGCTTTTAGGGTCTATTCCAAATTCTTCGATACCGCTCTGATAGTTAGCCATTTTTGAGACGTACATCTCTTCGGTAATGCCATACTGGACTCCATTTTGAAGTTCTACCGTCTCGATTTTGATGAATATACTATCAATTGCATCCTCAGAGTGTTCCAGGCTTATGAGAATCACCGTTCCGGATTTTGCATTCACAAATCTGCCAACTCGAGAGCTGTTTATAGTATCTGTTATGTGGATAAGATGACATCCCGGTGGGATTAGTTTTATACCCTGAAAATTTACATATGTATCCGTTTTGTAGAAAAGCGTATCTATTCCCACCTGATATTGTGGTGAATGAAGATTTTGGAATAAAGCACATGCCGTGCCTTCAACCGTGTTCATCGTAACTCGAGTCTGTGGGCTTATATATGAATATTCTTGGTTGTTGTCAGATGGTATCATTGGAAAAACGGCGAAAACCATGTTGCGCTATTCCGCGCATGGGGTGCGAGGAGCTGGCGCCGGAGATCAAAGGGGTGTTAGGATGTACAAAGTCTTTTTTTTGAACCAAAATTCAGCATATTTTATGATAAGGTTAATCACGCACTTCATGTATAGAGATGGATGCTTTTGCTTGAATTATGTTAATCCCGATTGAACGAGTAGAAAAGTTAAGCTTAAAGATGTCACATCAGCTCAAAGTGGGTCTTGAAATACACACGCAGCTTAAAACTGCAAGAAAGCTTTTTTCACTTTCGCATAACAACACATCACTATTAAGTACAAAACCGAACTCTGAGGTGTCATTTTTTGATGTCAGCTTACCAGGAACACAGCCCTTGTTGAATCCAGAGGTTCTATTTTGTGCTCTAAAGTGTGCAGTTGCAATGAATTGCCAAGTCCACCCGGAATCACGGTTTGACAGAAAGCATTATTTTTACGGAGATCAACCTTTGGGGTACCAAATAACACAGAGATACCATGCATTGGCTAATGACGGGTGGGTGAAACTGACAAGGAGGTATGATGGGCTCCCAGAGGACAGGAAAATCCGCATTGAACAGATCCAAATTGAGCAAGATACAGGAAGATCTCTATATCGGCTGGAGGAAGGTACTACAGATATTGACTTTAACCGGTCGAATATTCCACTAATTGAAATGGTGACAAAGCCGGACTTTAGCAGCATTGAGCAGGTGCGTTCCTTTATCAAGAAGTATGCGAGAATGCTTCAGAATTTGGACGTTTGTACAGGTGAGTTGGAAACAGGGGCAATTCGTGTTGATGTCAACGTTAATGTTGATGAACATCCCAGGGTTGAGCTCAAGAACATTCCTACAACTCCAGCAATCGTGAGCGCTCTCAGATACGAGTACACCCGGCAGTGTAAAGTCATTGAAAGTGGAGAAAAGGTGGCAGATGTGGAAACTAGAGGCTGGGATGGAAAGAAGACTTATCGGCTTAGATCGAAAGAAGATGCCATTGATTACAGATATATGCCGGATCCAGAGCTCCCTGCCATTCGTTTAGATACTGAGGATGTGCTGGCGGGTATAAAGAACACGATGCCGCCTACTATTGAGCAACAGATGGACGATTTAATGGAAAACTTTGAGCTTAAGTTGAGAGATGTCAACATTTTGATGTCGAATCCCAAATTACTTCAGTACTACGTGCAACTTTATGCAGAGGTTGTTGGCCATTTAAAGCTCGAGAACCCCATTAACTGGGTGGTGCACGATTTGTTGGGATGCATTTCAAAATCAGAGCTGGACTTTTCCAGCGATATTTTACCTGTAAGGCAGTTTGCAACTCTATTAAGCCTAGTTGCTGATAAAACACTGACGAAAAGAAACGCAAAGCTCTTGTTGATGCATCTGGTAAACAATTCTGGGGATCGCAACAAGCCGCTTTTGGATCTTGTGAACGCATTCAACATGAATTCGAAAAAAGAATCCGTGAGTGGAGACGAGGCCTCGCATGTTGAAGAAATATGCAGTTTAGTGCTCAAGAACAATCAGAATATCGTTCATGATATCATTGACAAGGGGAAAAGCAGCAAGATAAACTTCCTAATTGGCCAGTGCATGAGGGAATGCCATGGAAAAATAGATGCTCAGGAATTCCGTGTGGTATTGGATAAACAGCTTGCAGCAAAGATTTAAACAGAAGCATGCGGGACATAATTGGCTATCGGTGTATCTTCCTATAATGGAAACTTCCATGCATACACGCCCGACCGCCGACATATATTTAAACTTGGCATCGCTTGCCTATACATATTCGAATCTGTAAATACATACATACGTGTATACATGCACAAATGTGAACGAACACAATTTTGTACCTGAACCGTTAATTTTGCATAATAATATACCGATATCGAAAAAGAAACGAAAATCTGGGGATAAATATAAAATAGCCCCTTTTAAGCAGCAGTTAAAAGTATATCCCTCTTCAATCTGCAATTTGAAGCGGTATCCTAGTTACCTAATGAATTTCCAAACGTGTTTTCTCCGCTGTAAAGGATGTATAAAAATCCGTCGTCATCTTTGTACTGGTCATATATCTGGCTCATCAGAGCTCCAGTTGGTGGAAGGATGTCATTAACAAATATGAAAATAGCTTTTTCGGAAGGAAGATGAATGCGGCGTCTAATCACATAGACAAACTGACCCACAGTAAGGTCGGATGGAACAAGATACTTTCTCTTGTCAATTTCTGGAATATCCGACTCTTCCACTTTTTCACAAATGACAGGAACCCTATCCTGGAATTTTGTACGAATTCGAAGCGATTCAGCCTTCCTCTTCTCTGTGGTTAAAAGTTAGTATGAGTAATTCTAAATGATAAAATAAAATAAAAAAAACAATAAAAACAAAAATAAAAAAGAAAGCGCGATAAGGGAAAACTTTAACAGGGCTGATGCCGGATGAGCGAAATGCTCAGTGAAGGGCAAACAACAGAAGCATGATTGGTAAACACAGAATAGATCTGTGATACATCACAATTTGATACCTTGAAACAAATCTTCCGGGCGGCTATATATTGAAATTTGGAACTTACCAAAGGGATGCTCGTCTTTGAACTGAGACCTCATGTTCGTGAATTAGGTGTCAAACTTGTATCTGAGGAACGGATGGTATTTTTCACTAACTGATAGGATCAGAATAGACAATTGACTTTTTATTTGATCCAGAAAGTATAGATGCTCTTCAATTGCTTGTATATGCGCGTAATTGACAGATATTCCAACTATCTTGCTAATTATTAGCACTGATGATTTTACTTCTTTGAGAAGTATAATCTGGAAACTTTATTGCCGATATTAGTGTGATACGTCCACAAAAGCACGACAATGTTCTTTAGTAAAAAACACAGTGTAATTGAAATATGTGTGATGGATATGAGATAGCAAAGTCTTTCTTAGAAATTAAAAAAGAGGAGATTTGATGGGTGGGCATCTGTCCGTTTATATAGCGATGATTATACAGGCAAAAAAAAAAAAAAAAAAAAAAAAAAAAAAAAAAAAAAAAAAAAAAAAAACTTGAACAATAAGGAGCACGCATTGTTTTAAATTAGCGTTGATTAGATAAGCTGTTTAGCACACCTAATCGCGAGATCTGCCTCAATCGAAATAGCTAAAAAAGACCACCTGTAGTAGCATATTATTTCTTCAATAAAACATTAATATGCGTAAAAAAATGTTGGAAATACATGTGTAACAGCTTCTGTCATCAAAATGCACTTTGTCAATTAATATCCACTCTCAGTGATAACTCAAGCCTCAAGAAAATGTGTTGCCGATTAAAGCTAGCAAGAAATGTTATCCATCATAATCTAGGTTTGTGGCTATATATCGCATTAAAGGAGAAAATAATCATGTTCAACGAGCACCTATTTATCATAATATTGCATTTAGGTTTGCGTTACTCTGTATTAATCCGCCAGAAGATAGGAAATGTAACATAATATTGAGATTATGAGAACTACCACGTAACCAGTCTTATATCCTCTAGGTACGCTTACCTTATCATTATTGTTATCATACACCAATCTAGCTTCATCATCTGAAGGTATACTTTGCCTCTCCTTCGTATCTAGTTCAATAATAGCGTGTTGTCCGTTTGCTTCAATACTGTGTGCAGAAATATTTTTCAAATGCTGTTTCACCACCGGTTTCACATATTTTAAGGGAAGAGGACAACCTAAATCATGATACTTCTTTATTCCCTGTCTTTTTATTGCATTTTCCGCGGAGTAACTCAACGGAAGTGGCTGTCCTATGACCTTATTGGGCCCTGAAACTTTTCTTATTTTGATTTTTCTAGTTGGTACCGAGTCATTTTCTGCTGTTTCCACTTCTGGCGGCTTTGAAGTACCCTCAATATTCTTTTTAGTCTTGTTCATTTCTTTCTTCTCGGCTTGAGCTCCCAATTGCTCCAGCATTTGCCGCTTTAGTCGTCCAATAAAATCATTATCATTCGCCACTGCTTTATTCGGCTTGCTTGGTTTAATTGTGTTGTACTCAAGCGGTAACGGCTCACCAATATCGATTGGAGTTGTATCCGACATCATGAATTAATCATGCATTCGCAAATTGTGTGCCTTGAGCACTTTGATTTTGCATGTGGATAAAGTTACGAACTAAGCACCTGTAAATCAATAAACCGACAACCATGGATTGAAATCGAAGCTGAAAAAAAAAGATGTGCGAGGTGCAAAAAAGAAAGAGCGACGGAAAGTAAAGCGTCGATCGACGCAAATCAACCGTTATCTACAAACCCCATCTATTAATTGACAAACTGTACCATTATCTGCGCCGCAAACACATTTATTCATTTCTATATATACGATACACTACCGAGTGCAAATTGCACCAGAGACTCTGCCAGAAAGCCCCCTGCTATTGCCGATTGAGCAAGAAATCGACCTTGATCTCGGTAGCTCTCTTTTTTGGCTCTTTTGGTGATTTCAAGGCTGTCCGGGTGGCACCAGTACCTCCAGGAAACTTGGATGTAGTAAAATCAACGGCCATCACTTTTCCCGTACCGGGAAATGGGCCATTCCGTAGTTTAGAGTACGCCGAACCACAGCTTGTGCCAAATATTGGTGGTAAAATGCGAATACTGTCGTTTGTCGGCAGCTTGTTAAGGGTTTGTGGCATATCTGGAGCAGGATGATCCAGCAAGCTCGGTCGGGATGCCTGTTCTGGTGGCGATGAGTGTGTTTCGGTTGTGTTTTCATCTTTTATGCTACCGGTCTGCTGAAGTGCTTCGTTACTTTCTTCATCTTTGACCGTTTTCATGCGTCTTCTTCTCCTTTTTATGACACCCTTCTTCAAGTTGACTGGTCTGTGAACCCCGTGCAGCCGATAGTACAAGCCACAAGCGTTACAGATAGTGTTCCCACTATCATCCCGCCTCCAAAGTGGAGTAACGGTAGTTCCGCAGTTGTAGCAGGCAACAGTAAGCGAAGAAAACGATTTTCCCACATTCAAAGTATCACCGGAAGCTCGACTCTTGTCTTTTCCACATGTACAGTCGGCACAAACAGCCCGTGTGCCGCAAAACTCGCTCTTAACCTTGGGACACCCCATATCACGCTGAAACGACAATTTCATCACCTTGTTGTTGAAAGCAGGGCACCCCTTGCAGGATTTCGAGCCGCCAGTTCCATTACAGTGACCATATCCCTGACACGTGCCTCCTGTCCTAATTGCGAGCTGCTCAGACTTCGTCATTGACACCAAAAGAGGTGGCTTTTTCAAATTAACAGGCCGATGGCATTTATTCGCTCGGTAATAAAGTCCGCACGCATTGCATGTCAGTTTTCCGTCCGGCGTTCTCCGCCAAAGCGGAGTTTCTGTAGCACCGCAGTTTTCACACACGTGGCTTTCGTTTCTTCCCCGACTTTGACTTCTTGGTTTGCGATTTGGTTTTGCAATCGGTGATTTTCCCTCCTCTTCTCCGTTCAAAGTCGGCTTTTTGGCCTTGCGGGCGCACATTATACTATATGGCTTCTCCGACAAGCCCGCTGCTTCTTTTTGCCGACGGTATTCTTAGAATTATGCCCCAAATCAGGCGTTTTTGTCGACTAATCTGAATAGTCGCTTTGAACCTGGTTGCAAAAATATCGATGTAACCGATTCGAGACCGCCTATTCTCTATATATTTTCTATCTTTTCAGCAGGTGGAATCTTCCAGAAAGCCAGGACTTGTGCCAAACGTGTATATGAAAACAGCCTGTAACCAACACGATTCCAATACCAAGAAAGGTGTATGATGAGATCCAGCTGTAATTTTTTCCTGTATATATTTTTTGCTACGTGCATTTTAATTTTTACCTATCAGTACAGTGAAATTTTTGGGTGCCTGCGAAAGCGATCTTTACCGAACAGTGCGAATCATCGAGCATTATTTGCTCAAACAGGAAATATGGCCGAGCACGTACTTGGCATCATTTGCCATAGGAACGCTTGGCACACGCTGATTCCCACATTTAAAGAATGCTGGTGTGTGCATACTTACGGCTGAATCTTACCACGGCTTTCCAGCCTAATTTTAACAGGTATCAGATATGCTTTTGCCTACTTCTGCGAATCGATAATGTAGCCCTACATACTTAGAAATAAACCCGCGCTTCCAGAATTTCCGGGCTACTGATTTTTGATCTCCAGCCAATAAACACCCGCGAAATGGTCATCCGGAAAATGAAGAGATGCGAAAAGTGGGAAAGGTGTAAGAAAAAGTGCTTGTCAGCCACCATTTTTACAACATGTGGCGCAACATTTTTCGCTTGTCCCGGAATTCAAATGTAGATAAACTCCACCGCAAATTTTGAACCGGGCAATGACAAATTAGTTTTCATGCATTGTTTATTGGGCAAAGCTGCCGTTTAGATGGTTATTTCAGATTTATTACCTGTCAAAATTCTTGAAATCGTATCATTCCTGTATGCCAAGCCGAGAAAAACAAAAAGTACGGATTTACGTGTAACTCCGCCCAACAGTATGGTTGATTTAAGGATTCTTGAATTAAGCGATGCTAACAACTTCTAAAAAAGTTGCTTTCTTGTACGGAGAACTGACTGATTGTGGCCACACAACTATAATGATTAATTGTGGCAACACACATATCTTTTACCCAAATAATAATTGAAAAATAATCGTTGGAAAATCAATAGTGGGCCATCCAAAAGCCGATCATCGTGATTTCTATAATAGAGAAAAAAACTCTTTCATTCTAAATACCTGTATTTGGTTTTTGCGAGATTATGAATTGGCAGTTCTCAATTACGTATATTTGCTAGTTATTTTGCCAAAAATACCATTATTCGTTAATCTATTCTTTGTCAAAGATTTCATATTTTCCCTAGCTATTCGGTTAATTGATTAAATTTCCTCTTAGTTTCTAACAAGTCTTAGTGCATGAGATCGAAAAAAAAAAACTGTTACTGTTCCCTATTTGGGTATTCGGAGGTGGCAAAATTCAAGTAAAATGAATTGATGTGCAGAATAGCATAGTCTTGAGTATAAGATAAAAATATAATGCAAATTAGCAGTGTAGAATTAATACATCACACACTCTAAAATCAGCATTTAAATGTTAAAACAATTGTGGATAAGCAAACTGAGCAAACGGAAATGCAAATGTCATTTTCAGGTTTTTTTTCATGAATAATGAATGGCCGATAGAGAAAAATGCGTGTAACTAGATGTTAAATACTGATGGGATCTAAGTGCGGGATTCGAATTGGATAGTGGGCCACTATTGAAAAGACAAAAAAGAGCGGGGGTAACTTTTTTGTGCAAAAGCGGAACTGTGGATTCAAACAATAGTGATTTTTTAACATTTACGTCCCTTATCTTAGAATTGATTAGCCTTATTCTAAAGTTACAGCCTGAAGAAGATGTTGAAATATATCCCGCGTCTGTGGGCACCCGACACACGGACTAGAGGATCGGGCACATGCCTGCGCAAGGCTTCAGCATAAAGGACTTCCGCATAAATTATCTACACACAAATTGCCCGCACACAAATCGTCTTCCCGAAAATGCCTTCGCATAAAGTTTGCAAAGTCGGCGCTGCATAAAGTACATTCATAAATCAGGAATTGCTTCGTAAAATCATTACATAAAGCTTTCATAAATTTGCCCCACATAAATTACGCTCTGGACGAATTCGCGTGCGTGCTCAATTATGCAGGACACACGCAGAAAAAAGTTTCGAGTGAAAAAATAAAACTAAAAATAAAAGCAAAAATGAGATGGCGATTTGCACAGTATACGTAAAGTTCATCAGGAAGCCGGTTTAAGCTCATAAACAGGTGTAAGAGCATTCAGCAAAGTCGAAACAAGGCGGTGTGAGAGCAGGAAGCAAAGCAATACACAGCAAAAATAGCATGAGTGCAATCCAGCTTTTAAATCCAAAGGCTGAGTCTCTCAGAAGACAGCAGGCTCTTCAAGTGAATATAAGTGCAGCAGAAGGTCTTCAGGATGTTCTTTCGAGCAACTTGGGGCCAAAGGGCACAATGAAGATGTTGGTGGACGGCTCGGGCGGCATCAAAATCACAAAAGACGGCCAAGTTCTCCTCAAAGAGATGCAAATACAGTCTCCAACTGCAGTTATGATTGCAAGAGCAGCTACTGCACAAGATGATGTGACTGGAGACGGCACTACAACGGTTGTTTTGCTTGTTGGTGAGCTTCTCCGGCAGGCGGAGATATATTTGAACGAGGGAATCCACCCAAGAGTGATCACGGATGGATTTGAAAAGGCCAAAAGTGCAGCTTTGGAGTATTTGTCGGGATTCGGAAAGACACTCGGTAGCGAGGAAGACATGCAGGTGGACCGGGAGTTGCTGTTGCAGGTGGCACGGACATCGTTGGGCACGAAGTTGAGCCCGGAGTTGACCGAGGTGTTGACTCCAGTGGTGACAGATGCAGTTTTGGCGATACAAAACGACAAAATCGCTTCGGATGTCGACTTGCACATGATAGAAATCATGCCGATGATGCACGAGACCGCCGAGGAGACCGAGTTGGTCAAGGGCCTCGTGTTGGACCACGGGGCAAGGCATCCAGACATGCCTAAGCGGTTGGAAAATGCCTCGATTCTCACTTTGAACGTGAGTCTTGAGTACGAAAAGACGGAGGTCAACTCCGGGTTCTACTACTCGAATGCCGAACAGAGGGAGCGGTTGGTGGCGTCCGAGCGGAAGTTCGTCGACGAGAAGTTGAAGAAGATCATCGATTTGAAGAATCAGGTCTGCGGAGACGACGCAACAAAAGGCTTTGTCGTGATCAACCAGAAAGGCATCGACCCCATGTCTTTGGACATTTTCGCAAAAAACGGCATCCTGGCCCTCCGCAGAGCAAAGAGACGCAACATGGAGAGATTGCAGCTTTGCTGTGGTGGCACAGCCATGAACTCGGTCGATGATTTGACCCCTGAAGTGCTTGGACACGCCGGTTTGGTGTTCGAGAAGACTTTGGGTGAGGAAAAGTTCACATTTGTGACGGACGTGCAGAACCCAAAGTCCGTGACCATACTGATTAAAGGCGCCCACAACTACGTCGTGCAGCAGGTCAAGGATGCTGTGCGTGACGGGTTGAGGGCTGTCAACAATGTTCTCAAAGATAAAAGACTCATCCCCGGTGCCGGTGCATTCTGGATGTCTTGCTCAAGACACCTTTTGGAAAATAAGATCATAAGCAGGGGAAGATCGAAGCCCGGTATCCGAGCTTTTGCCGAGGCACTTCTTGTCGTGCCAAAAACGTTGGCCAAGAACTCGGGGCTAGACACCTTGGAGTCGATCTCCGACTGCCAGGATGAAATCGACCAGGGTGAGGTCGTCGGGCTCGACTTGGAGTCCGGCGAGCCGATCGACCCGTCGATCGACGGTGTCTGGGACTCCTTCCGGGTCATCCGCAACGCCATCTCCGGCGCCACCGGCATCGCCTCCAATCTTTTGCTATGTGACGAGTTGCTCAAGGCCGGCCGGTCCTCGTTGAAGAACTGAGAGGTGTGTGTCTGCAAGGATTTGCTTTTTATACTTTTGCCGTAGTCCCGGTGTAAGGGTGTGCAAAGATGTGCGTGTAGCCACTACAGTTACAAATAATATCAAATAGCAGTAAGTAACACTCAATAGATCTATCACAACGTACATAACCATTAGGAACGTATCCAACGACAACAAAAAGGCAGAAAGATAAAAAAATCCATGAGCTGGACCTCCACGTAGTAAACATGAAACCAAGTCAGCGTACAGTCAAAAGAAAGCAACGGCAAAAAAAAGGATTAAGGAGAAATCGTCATATCAAAGAGAAAGCAAGTCCAGCCCCGAAAAGCAGTAATCCAACACAAGTAACACATGGGTAATGAGAAAAAAAGAGAGAAAGAGAAATAAAAGCACAAACGTAATTTCCAGGAGAATAAGAGAAAAACAATAAAGATAAGATCGAGCCAAGCAAGGCAGAGCTACATTCGTTCACCGCCTCAACTCCCCTTGCACAGCCCTGCCTAGCCCCAGACGGAAGTATTTGTATTAGTGGTAGCATTAGTTCCCCAGATATTCCTGTTCAGAAGCAGGCCGATCGACCCGTCGGTCGAGAAGGACGACGGAGACGGAGCCTGCAATTTCCCGTCGGCAAGTAGACCCGAGAACCCGCCGGAACCAGTGTGCTGGAGCATCGATCCAGGGCAGGAAGCATCGTTGGCGAAAAGTTGCAAGCCTGGATTTCCGTTCTTGGTGAAAAAAGACGTCCGGTCGGCACCCGAGGAGGATGAGGAAATCGACGAGTTATTGGACGAAATCGGGTCGATCTCCCTAAGTAAGTCGAGACTTAAGGGAGAGCTGGATCTCAAGGAGTTGGCATCGGAAGAAAAAACAGCTGAAGACGACGAATTCGACGAGAACGACCCGCCGCTCGACGTTTTGAGCAACTGGGGCATTTGAGGTGCCATCTGGCCCATTTGATTCGCCAAGAATGTCTCATTGGTCTGCAGAGCAGGTGCAGGGGTACCATTTGCAGTAAAATGCCCACCCGGAGTCTGTGAATAGACGCCGTTGCCGAAATACTGCCGATTCAGCATGTTTTCGGCCTCCTGCTGCTGCTTCTGCTGCAGTTGAAGCTGCATTTGCAGCTGGTACCTGGTCTCAGAGTAGTAATTCTGCGCCTGTGCCACCGGAACAGCCGGAACAGCCCGCTGGAATGCCCGCTGGTATCCCCGTTGGCATAACTCTGCCGTGTTGTTCCCCCGCTGGTAATTGTGACAGTTGCCAACGCTGAAATTGTTCTGGTGCAAACAACGTTGCTGCAACTGCTGCTGTGGCTGAGGAGGCATCTGTGGCTGTGCTCCTGCAACGAATCCGTGCGCAATCTGGTATCTGCGGAATGTCTTCACTGCCCGGTCGATGTCTAAGTATTGGTCTTCGAAAGCTGTGGCTTGCGACATGTTGCAAATCTGGTGTAAGGAGGCGTTGTAGAGCTATCGAAGTGGAAAACGTGAAGTTGGAAGATGGAAGACGTGGAAAACGTGAAAAGGGCGAAAATACAATGTGTCAGGATGTCAAGATGTGGATCAGATGCCCTGTGATGCGTCGCCGAGTCAATATTATGGCAACCTATGCTATGGATACAAGTGAAAAAAAAATGAATATGCAGGAAATGTGAGATCAAAGCAATTTGGGCTCTGGATGGGTTTCAGCAGGTGTCCACAAGTACAGTATTGCACATGGGCTTGGCAAGTGTGAGAAAAATAGAGAAAGCGAAGAATATGACACGCGATGGTGACAATTTGGCAATAAAGATATTGGATCCAGGTGGAGAGCGCAGAGATGATATGTGCATCCTTTTAAGTGATGAGAAAAAAAAAATAATTTACTACCAAAGTAGGGGTCGAGATGAAAAATGGACAACCGAGATTAAAAAAAAAAAAAAAATACGGACAAAAATTAATTTTATGAAAACAACGCTGGCCTCCTTTTGTGTTGTTCGTTTCTAGACTGCTCCCAAGGGGATCTCGAATTTTTACTCGTTTCTGTTTCTATTATGGTGGACTACTTGTGCTACTCGTAAATGTTGTTTAATATGAAAAAAATCCTTTTCTGATGACACTTTGCCCTCTTTTGTGATCTTCCGAATTCGCCCATTCTCATTGTATATACATTCTCGCACCTGCAACTTTAGGAAAGGTGTCTTTTCCAGGATCGCGTCGTCCACGCATAAATTACATAAAACTGGCTTGGCTTGTTATTTTCCTATTTTTTGATTTTATCAATTCCTGCTTCTGAGTTTATTTATTTCCTGCCTCTGATTTTATTCATTTCTTCTTTTTTGTGTTTGTTTCTTCCGGCCCATTTTCTTTGTCTCGCCTTACTTTTTTTTTGTCCTCGTACGTTCTCCGTTTCACCTCCTCTGCCGTTTTTCCCGCGATATGATTGGCCAAACGCGCCCACCAAGCCATCTGCGCCCACACCGTTGGGTGATTTGTCTTTTTTTCTCGTCTAACTGTGCTACGGTACATTCTGGAACGATCGGTCTGTGTTTAAGGACTGTATACCCCAAGTGGGAAATAATAGAGATGCAAAAAAAAATCCAAAAAAAACAGTAAGCAAAGAAATACTTAAAAATATATATGGCACACGGTTTCTGTCACGTGATCCTCGCGTGTCTAAAGCGCACAATGTAAATTCTTTTCTGATCGATGACTTAATGTTTCTGGCCATCTTGCTCGTACAATTTGACCAAATTTTCCAACCTGCGACGTTCCGTGCGCTCCTTCTCGATCTCCTTCTCGAAATCCTCGTTCATCTGCTTTACAATCTTCTTAAATTCCATTCTTAGAATAGGTGCACTGACAGCATTCGAATTGAAAGATCCAGAGTCAGAAGCCTGCGATCTGGGTGATTTTTGTAGATCCAGCTCATCTCCAGATTCGACAGACCTCGCCTGCCCATCTGAAAGTCTGTCGGGCTCCGAAGTTTCGCCTAAATGGTCCGTTCTAAGTATGCTTATTTCCATACTCTTCTCATGCAGCTTTTTCTTGCACTCACCCAACTCAGAAAGCGTCTCACTAAGCTTCGTCTCAAGCTTTAATGACTGCTGGGTCTGGTTTGTAAGCTGCTCGTTCGATCCCGCAAGCAGCTCCTGTGATTGGCTGAGTTTCAACCGGAGCTGATTCAGAGATTTATTGTACCTACTTCTCTCGTCCTCGTATTGCCGTGCCAAGTACACGTGTGCAAACTGTAAATCGTTAAGTGCCGTCCTAAGATCGTCTATTTTCCCTCCACTGCCCTTTGGTTTGGTCTCCAAAGAATTTTGGGCCTCTTTGCCCACTCCTCCGCCATTTTCCGACTTCATGCTTGGCTGCATAATCGGCGATTCGCGTCTTCCGTCCACGCTTGAGCTCGGGGTTGAAGCAAGACCTTGCACCAACTTCGCAATGCACTCCTTACACCAGTTGATCCGACCAATGAAATTCTGCATCGTCTGGAGGTCTGGCTGAGGAACTGTAATCCCGTGCTGTATCGAGAGCGATATCACACACGAAACAAGCTCCTCCAGCGCTTTTTCAAGCCCACCCTGGCTTTTTCGCCCCACAACTTCGATATTTTGCTCTATCGAACTCTGACTCGAAACCAAAAACTCCCTGAAGTATCCAAACTTCATCAATGCAGCAACATGCTGCGAGATCCGCCTCTCGCCCTCCTCAATCTTCCTGCTGGTCCTCTCCAACTCCGAATCCCGCTCCTCACCAATCCGGTTTCGAACCATCTGTTTTAACTGTGTCACGTGACCGCAAACCCTCTCGTACTCCTCATTCGACATCAGCTGCATCTCCTTGTGCTCCGCAAGGTACCTCTCCACGGCTGTGCAAGCCTCCACCGGGTCTACTCGGCCCTTGTTGCATGTAAGTCGCTTGGAAACGCCGTGACTGTCCAAAAAGAGGCTTCCTAGCTTGGAAACAACAACATTTGCATCCGCGCTGATGTCCGTGTACCCGTTTTTCACATCTCGGAGGTACTGGTGAACCAATGCGTTGTATATGCTGTCAGAAGAACTGAGATTATAGCGATGCAAAACGGTGTTTGCGTTCGCTGAGTTCGTTTGTCCGATTACGCGGCATGCTAGCGACATTATATGCTGGAATTGTGCAATATGGCTGCAATATATGTCTCGTTTTGTGCCTGTGTGTGTTGCTCAATGATGCTGGCTGTGAACACTGCAAAATCTTGCTTGAAATGCCCTGGTTTATATGTTGGATCAACAGATCGTCTCAGATTCAGAAATGCATGCCGTACGAAAATTTACAGACTGCTCTTATTTATTATTTTTATTTTTCTTACTCAGCTTCTCGATTAAGCGAGCACACGAAAAAGCGCGTTTAGGAGGGGGAAAAAATTTTAGATAATCATCATTTCTCTATAATAAAATTCTGAATTTCGGATTTTCTGCTACCAGCAATTATTACGTCAACGATGAATAATGCAAATACCGAATTGGAACATCTAGCCAACAGTTCCACAATGCAACACGCGCGTCCTTCGGTATTGTGGGCCTGCGGCTGACCATTTCTGATACATGATTGGCTGTCTGCGCATTAAATAGATACCAAAAAAAAAAAGCAGACCTTCATCAGAGTTAGCAATAACTAGTGCTTTTACTAGTGTGTAGTGAAAAGCCGCATTGTCTGCACATTTCGGCCTGAGGCACACAATCCGCCCATAAATGCACTTGCCGCATTCGGCTATTTCCCGATGCTACAAGCAGTATTTCACAATTGGCCCTTTTCGCTGGTTCTTCCTCCTTTTTCCGGGTATCTCCCACTAACCCAGCAAGGCCTCATATTTGTGGAAGCACTTGTCGATCATCGTATAGAGGTCTTTTTTTCTAGAATCGTCGATCACAGAACACCTCACAGAGTTGCGTGCAATCGTGATCCAGTTCTCAACACTTAAATTAAACGCATTCTGCACGGCCAGGTAATTATCCAAGATGTAGCCACCAAAATATGCCGGATCATCACTGTTGATTGAGAAGGGTACACCGCTTTCGAGAAGCTCTCTGATTGGCTCCTCTGAGACATCATCCACAACCTGTAGACGCTTGTTGGAAAGTGGACAGACCGTGAGTAGAATATCTCTCTCGGCAAGAGTCTTCATAATGACCGGATCTTCAACCGAGTGGATTCCGTGATCAATACGGCTCACCTTCAAGTATTTGAGTGCTTGCTCCACATATTCTGGGCCACCCTCCTCACCCGCGTGAGAAGTGTAGAGAGATCCTTCTGGGTAGTTCTCCCGGCCGTATTTGTAGCACTCGGTGAACTTTTCCGGCAAGTTTCCGATTTCGGTCGAGTCCAGTCCCAAACCGTGAATCCAGCCTTTCTGGTAGTATGGCTTGAAATCCTTCATGGTTTGCAAGCTGTTGGCCACCGGCAAGTGCTTCAAAAGACACATGATGAGCTTTGTTGATATTCCAAGCTCCTTCTCTGCTCTGGTCAATGCATTTCTAAATCCATGAATCACAACATCCATACCGATTCCTCTCTCTGTATGTCCCTGTGGGTCAAAAAAGCACTCTACATGCTCCAAACCCTCACTGTGCGCTCTGTTCAAGTACTCCCAGGCCAAATCCTCAAAGTCCTGCTCCTTCTGCAAAACTGACATGCCAACATAGTACAAGTCAAGAAAATCCTGGAGGTCCTTGAAGTGCTCGTATCTGTACGAGAGCTCTTCAACTGTCTTGGGGTAGCCCTCCGGAAGTTTCACGTTGTTCCTGCTGGCGAGTTTGAAAAGAAGTTCTGGCTCCAATGTTCCTTCCAAGTGAACATGATGCTCACACTTAGGAAGTTCTCTGAGAAAGCTTTCCATTGTACTGTCGACGGTCATTTTTTTTCTCTTTCCTGTTTTTTATTTTCTGTCTCTCCCTGGTATTCACACTTGTTGTAATGTATTTTCCTAAATGTATCGAACACTCAAGGCAGATCTGTCCGCATTCGGGGAAACACCTGGCTTATAAAGTTTTTTAAATTTTTTTTCTTAGGCATTGACCGCAAGAAAATTTTATCTAATGGAAAAAAAAAAAAATAAAAAAATTTAGTTGGTCGCTCTTCCTATTGTCTCTGTGCGTCTAATCTCAACGGTCGAAATTTTGGGGCAGCATTATATAGTATATTGCTATTTACTGCATTTGGTTGTGATTTTATTCCGTTTATCATCATTTTTATCGTGTTTAATATATAATTGAGCATGAGTATTCTTAATTTTCCCCGTGCCTGCTTCCCAATCCCACATAATCACGTTAGCAATATCCAGCAATCTGTATCTTGTTGTAGTCACCATTTCGGCTTTCGCCGTGTCTACCTTATCAATGTGTCTTTTGACATATTTTATTTTCCCGCGGAATCCCCCGGATCCCGCCGCTTCGTGTTGTTGTTCTCTTCCATTTACAGGGCGGGGTATTTTCGCCACGTCTTTTCATAAAAAAGGCCAGCCCCTCAGGTTTAGCCAATTGCAATTGTTGAACATGCCTGTTTTGATGTTGTCAGAGTATTGCACTTTAATCGATGGCCCATTATCAAGTATTCTTTTTCTGCAAGTCATTTTCTGTATTTTGCGTCAAATGGTCTTGTACAGGGTTACTTTCGACAGGCAGCAACTCAATCATGCCCTGTTTCTTGCTTTGAAGTTCCAACCCCTGCATGTAGGCAATTCCAATTTGATTTGTAAACCGGAAAAATAGTGTTCCAATTACAGGAATAGACTCAAGCACGTATATGCACACCCCTAGCATGAGCAATTGCCCCTCTTTTTGCTTGAGATGGTAGTATTCTGCTTGGCGACGCCGAAGCCGCTGAAGTCGGTACAATCTGGATGATCTTGAGTGTATATCTGCGAGAAGGTTATTGTAAGCGGATATAACTGGGCCTAAAATAGGCAATATTTTGATAAAAGTGGCTGTAAGCAATGCGTAAATCGAAGAGACCCACCCTGAAATGTTAAAAACTTCAGCCGTGGGGGATGGAGGAACAACCCGCTGGAGTTTCCCCGGTATAACCACTCTTTCGTTACCTGTCAGGCATAAAATGTGGTCAAACAGACCGTTCATTTTTGGGGGAAGAATTGCATCTGAGGGCAAAACGCAGTTTGTGATTGTCTGAGCCGCTTTAGATGCCTCGCTTCGTGTAGTTGTAAGGGCAAGCAAAAATCCCATCGGGCCTGCAGTGCAACACATAAGCAAAAAGTTGACTGGAAAAAGATAAAAGAAGCTGAAAAGTTCAAGGATGGTTTGTAAAAGGAGTGTGGGGAAGAAAGCTGAAATGTAAATGGGAAGAATGTTTTCCCAGTCCTCAAAAAAAATGACTATCCCTTTGAAAGGGTAATAAAGGCAATCTCCCTTTAGTAGAGAGCTATATGCCCCAAGGGCAACTCTAAAAGGCCTAAGGATTTCCATTTGTGCCCTGGTAACACAAGCATTAATCCAATCGTTGTAGAATGTGTCCATTGTTGTTATGTGATATAATTTAATTGTGAGTAGAGAGGGAAAAGTGTGAGAAAAGTGAATATGAAGGAGAAGGAAAGGGATTTTAAAGAAGACATTTTAACTGATTATTTAAATTAATTTGAATTTATGGTATTTAGTTTTATTTATATTTAATTTTATTTTATTTGGATTCAGTTCTGTTTGTATTTAACTTCATTTGAATTCTACTTAACTCTAATTTAATTTTAATTCATTTTTATTTAATTATGAGTTGTTTCCCATTTCTAATTTATTTATATCCTATTTCCAATCCATTTCTATTCTATTTCTTTCTTTTATCCCTTTTATTTTTGTATATTTATTTCTTTATGTATTTATTTTCCTGCGTCTATAATCTTGATGCCTTTATTTATCTTGTTGACTATTCTAGCAATTTCGAAATAGAAGTCCTTGTTGCTTATATAAGAAGGATTTTTTTTGTCTTTTTTTCAGTCCTGGTAATTAATTTAATTCATGATGCTTTTTTCCAAGTAATGGTCTGCAAAATAACTTTACGCTTTTTTAGACAACCACCATAACATATATGAAATTCACATTTAACCTACTGATACTAGCTGATAGCAGCTAGACAACAAGTGAATATTTTCATTATCGCAAGAAAGCTGTGTTACATATCTACCGAAGGAAAGCAAGACGCTATTTGAAAATAAAATGCATTGCAATCATAAAACGCATTACAATCATAAAACGCATTACAATCATAAAACACATTGCAATCATCATATACAATTTCTACACGCACACCCCGTAATGGATACTTTTAAAACATATATTAAGTGCTAATCGCTAACAGATACTGATCACAAGCTTTAACCGAACAAGTCCATACCCATGTCCATGTCATCATCTTCCTCTTCCTCCTCTTCAGCATCCTCCTTTTCCTCATCTGCAGCATCATCACTTGATTTTCCATCAGCAGAAGCGGCTGGGGCAGCAATCGAAACTGTAGAAAGCTTCTCCTGGCCCTGAGCAATAACATCTTCCACCTTCTTGTCTTTCAAAGACTCGATAAGACTGTCAATCTTAGCCTCATCAATCTCTGCACTAGCAGCCTCGAGGACCTTGGTGACGTCATCCTTGGAAGGAGCCTCTTTTCCGGCCTTCGTCAAAAGAAGATAAGCAGCTAAATATTTCACTGAATATTTTTTAGATGTTAGTATCGGTTCTTTATATCTGCGCGCAATTTAAGTGTGTTTGATACATGATTGGCACTTCGTCCGCCTGTATTCCTATTTATAACAGTCTTGCTTCTTGCTTTCTCTCCTGATTCTCGCAAACTTCATGTTCCTCGTGATCTTTCGCTATTTAGTCCCCATTCCCATAAATGTCGTCTCCGTTTAAACATTTGTCCAACTCCTGACGATTCAAAGGCCAATAATTACCCCATTTCTGAAACCATTCAGCCTCATTTGCTTTTCAATTTCCTGTCCCCTAAATATTGTAACTTGATGTACCTAATGCCGCATAACGACCAAACCTAACAAACAAGAAAATTCAACAAACGCATCCACCAAACTCGCCCAAAAACATCGTTTCTACTTACTTGTTGCTATATTATATCTATATGTGATGCTTAAAATGTGCAAAACAGTCAAGCTTAGTTTCTTCTCCAGCTTCAACTTCAACGAAACATATTCCGTTACACTTTAAAGCGCACTTTTTTTTCATCCTGTGTATTTTTTATTTTTGTTTTTTCTCTCTCTTTCTGCCCCCTCCCTATTTTTGAACATGATCTTCCGCTTGCCGGTTTCCGCACCCTAGTCCCTTTCGAGCTTCTTTTTCCCGGTATTCTGAATTTTCATCTCTGTCATTTTTCCAATCCAGCTCGCGCTTTACTCGCTTAATAAAATTCCCACAAGGTGTGAGGTGTAGATTGCACACGAAACTTTTTCTTACAGTGAAAAATTTTAGCTTCAGCCCGCAAGTGTCCCAGACTGCCTTCTTCCAGACGCAAAACCGCGAAATCCGTACGTGAGGACACTGGAATTTGTCTACTTACCGCGTAATGCACTTTTTCAACGTAGACATAAAAAAAATCTTTAGGGTAAAAAAAAAGCTGAAGGAGAAAAAATAAAAAATTTGGATAGCATCAAATTGAACCACAAGAGACTTAACGCTTTCTGTTTTATAGTTATCGTGTTTTAAAGTTAACAACTATTGCCCATACATCACACATATAACAAAATGTCTACCGTTGAGGGTATGTATAGAGAGGATTTGGTTGAAGGTATTGTTGAGTTTTGCTTTGCTGTCTAATGAAATTGGTTATTATTGCAATTTAGATACGGTTAGGATGATAAATCAGATGTTTGTGTTCACATGCACAAGAAATGAATAGCAGTTGCAAGGACACAAGTGCTGTGCCTCTTTGGGATGATGGATAGCATTATTTATCAACCGAATGTAGAATGAATTGGCAGGAAGAGGACAGTTATGAGATCAAGCTTCATATATATCATATATTGAACAGGGATATGGAAAGGGGTGAGACAGGCTTTGGGACAACAGAAAGGTGTGAAGAGTGTTGTTTTTCCAGGTGTGAATGCTTTGAACAAGTGTCTTTTGCCTGGAAAGCGACAAACTTGACATGCTATTGGTAGTATTTATTATGCTTAGTGTTGAGGAAACCAATCAAGATGGAATGATAAACTGAAAACATATCTTGCACATTACAGATGTGAAGAGGTTAAATTGAAATGAAATTTACAAATATTGATGTAGGAATGGCATTGGCATACTCAACAGCAAATACCCAAAGGTACAAATAATACATTGAGTGCGAATTACTAACATTTCGTTCCTTTACTACAGCTCGTAAGAAGAGAAGTTTCAAGTCATTCTCATACAAAGGTGTTGAGTTGGAGAAGTTGTTGTCGATGTCCACTGAGGACTTCGCCAAGCTTTGCGGAGCCAGAATTAGAAGAAAGTTCTCCAGAGGTTTGGACTCCAAGCCTATGGGACTCATCAAGAAGATGAGAAAGGCTAAGTTGGCTGCTGCCAAGACTGGAAAGCCAGTTCTTGTCAAGACCCACTTGAGAAACATGATCATTGTTCCTGAGATGATCGGATCTCTTGTTGGAATTTACAACGGAAAGGTTTTCAACACTGTTGAGATCAAGCCAGAGATGGTTGGTCACTACCTTGGAGAGTTCTCTATTACCTACAACCCTGTCCAGCACGGTAAGGCCGCTACTGACTCTAAGTTGAGGTTGTACTAAGCAAAGAAAGGAGAACAAACTGGATATTTCACTTATATACTAATGCTCTGTGTTCATGCGTGAGTGAAGGTTGCTTTTTGTGTTCGTGACGCTGGCACTTTTTTTTATACTTTTTCTTTGTATGTACATCAAGAAAGTGCGTTTAATTATATTTACTGTGTGTAGTTTTGAGTCTGTGGCTACGTAGCTTCGCCTGGCTGTGCAGAAAGAATAGTTGAGGAAACATTAGAACTGGAAAATTGAAAAAAAAAAAATTTATGTGTGCACTAGTTACTATTTACATCCGTACCCCAGTTGTATCGTCCGCTCTGTATCGTAAGGCACCAACTGCTACCTAATATAGCTTTTTGCCCCATTTGCAAAATTACTGCCGTTATCAATGTAGAATTCCCATCCGAGCCAAATCTTCCTCCATCTCTGGACCATTGCACCCCGTAATGTTGTTCAAAGAGCTTGGAAATGAGCCCTTGAACTTCACTATACCTTTGAGCTGGCTTATTTCCCTATATAGAGCATTCCGTTGCAGAACAAGGCCATTTAAAACCTCCGGGCTGTTCACATTCGCCGCCGTCACGTGTTTGTTGTATTGGTAGTACTCGGGACTCTGAATACTGGCTGTGTCCAAAGCTCTCCTCTCCTTATTAATCTCGTACCACTTGGATGTTATTTCTCTTATTCTCCTGTACTTAAGATCCTCGCAGTTCTTGATGAACTGTTGATGTATCTGCACTCTGTAAGATTTTGTCTGGTTATCGAGACACTTTAGGCGGTCTTTTTGAAGCTCTATGGATTTTTCTATTTGACCTTTGAAATTCTCGTCAATCAACTTCATGAAGTACAAAAAATCGGGGTGCCGATTCCACTCGCACAGTTTGAGCTCAAACTCTAGTTTCTTCAATTGTGTTTCGTACAGCTTGTCCTTCAACTTCGCAAACTCGATCTCGATATTTTTTAATTCATTCATTGCTGCTATTCGATCTTTTTCCTGGTTCTCCATTTCCATTTCTTTCTTCTTCTCTTCATCCATATGCATCATCTCACCTTCCACTTCTGGCTCTGCCTCATCTTCATCTGCGTCTTCCATCTCCTCATCTGAATCTTCTTCTATTTCATGTGACTCTTTGCTTTTTCCTTCTTTCTTTGCCTCAGTGCTGTTTTCCTGTTTTTCTTCCCTCTTCCCGTCATCATTTATAGGCTCTTTAGGCTTTTCCTGTTCTTCGTTCTCTCCTCCTCTTGATAATTCTTCTAAATTACTCTCCTTATTGTCCATATCATCCAATTTTTCGGTCTCCACATCTGAAGACGGTATTATATTATCATATCCATTCTGCTTATTCATTTGCTCTATTTTGTCTGTGCTGAGTCCATCACTTTTGTTACTGCTCATTTTTTTTGCCTGTCTGTGCACTTTGCTGCAACTTTGTAGACATCACCCATGTATAATTGCAAAAGGTGTATGCTATCAGTTCGACCAGGATATTTTTCTCCTGACTTTATCGATAATAGAAGTGCGAGATTTTTTTTTTTTGTTGTTGTTTCTGCTATCTCGGGCTTGCCTCCATTGTTCATCAATTACCCAAACTTTTATACTTTACGGTGCACGGATGTTATGATGATTGTGGCTGTGTAAGCTTAATGTTCAGCCACGATGGTGCAAGAAGCCGTTTACAGTCACATTTAGTCCTTTGAAGTGTCTGGGCAGAATTTTGAATTTGTAAAGTTTTAAATTGTGCAATTTGATGTGCAAAGATGCACCATGCTCGGTTGAGCCACATTATTTGGTTGAAGTACATTTCTCTGTTGGAGTAATTGGTGGGTGGATAAGCAAAATAGAAAGCATAGGAAGAATAGGAAGAATAGGGAGAATAGGAAGAATAGGAAGAATAGGAAGAATAGGAAGAATAGGAAGAATAGGAAGAATAAAAAGAATAGGAAGAATAAAAAGAATAGGAAGAATAGAATAAATAAAGAAGAGGGAAAATGTACTCTGAATAGATGAAAACAAGGATCTTGAATATTTGCATTGCACGCATTGCATGTTTATACTAAAAATATGGAGAGCAGCTATGCACCACAGAGACATTTCGGCAATCGACAATCTGGAAAGTGTCCGAGAATATTTGAGGAGTATGTAGTAATTTATTTTATCTAGTATGAAATATTTCTGATTTTCTCCAGCCTGCACATTCTCCTGCCGGGATTTTTTTGGATGCCGATTTGTGCTGGTTTGTGCGTCTGCATGTGGCCGGCAGGGTCCAGTTCGAGGCTTGGCCGTGTTAAAGTTAGTGTTACCAGATTTATATAGTATTTCGATGTCTATTGTAGTATGTAAAGAGTATGTATAATGATATACAAAAGGGAATATCTTCACTTTATATAGATGTGGTTCTCGTATTAATCAGATGATATAACAATATCATCTTTCCTTACTTGAACTCTATTGTTGGAGAGCTTCATTGTTTTGACCGTTCTTTTTTTTTAAGCTTTTTTTTTTATTCTTTGACTTTTTCATATCCGGGGTCCTCACACAATTTTTTTCGCGATCTCTTCAAAGCAGATGCGTAAATGGGCAAGCTTCCCCAGTATCTATCACTCAATCCTAGCAGTAAACGTCTTGAAAAACTCCCCCCGGGCGTTTTTGAGTGCCGCATTTCGCCAAGTTTCACTCGAACAACATCGTATAGATCAGATCTGACCACCCTGGAATTCAAGTGTGGGGCCATCGTCAAATTGTCATAGTTGCAATTTCCTCCCCCACTCTGGCATGGCCGTTTGGAGCCAACTTAATCCTAGCAAGCCTCATGTTGCCTACTGCGTGCTCTCAGTTTTTGCGGCATTCTACTCAGTGTGCTCGTCCATAGTTAAGGAGAACCTCTACTTGGGCGAGGCGGTGCTGGCCGCCGTTTATGGTCTTATAGTGGGCCCGCACTGCTTGAAGTGGTTCGACCCGTTTTCGTGGCTGAACAACAACAAAATTCTCACTTTGGAGATCAGCCGGATCCTCCTCTGCCTCGATATCCTCACGGTCGGGGTCGAGCTCCCGAAAAAATACATGTATCACCACTTCTGGTCGGTGATCTCGCTCATGGTGCCAATCATGATCATGGGGTGGTTGGTGATCGGACTTTTCATCTGGGCCATCTTCCCACACATGAAATTCACCTACGGGTTGCTCATCAGCGCCACCATCACAGCCACAGACCCCGTGTTGGCCCAGGCGGTCGTCGGCCAGGGAAAATTCGGCAGAAAGATCCCGGCCCACCTCCGTAATCTTCTCTGTGCAGAATCCGCCTGCAACGACGGCATGGCAGTCCCCTTCGTCTACCTCGCACTCAACCTCGTTCTCCATGCCGGAAACAGTGCCGAGATCGCCAAGGACTTCATCTGCAAGGCCGTGCTGTACGAATGTGTCTTTGGAGTGATTGTCGGCACGGCGATCGGCTACTTGGGCCGCAAAGCAGCCCAATTCTCGCACAAGCACGGCTTTATCGACCGCGAGTGCTTGTTGGTCTTCTACTTCATCCTCGCAGTCATGTGTGCGGGCTTCTGCTCAACTCTAGGGGCCGACGACTTGCTCGCGTCATTCGCCGCAGGATGTGCATTCGCCTGGGATGGATGGGTCGCCGTGAACACGGCCGACTCCGACGCGTCGACCGTCCTCGACCTGATCCTCAACATCTCCTACTTTGTGTACTTGGGCGCCATCATCCCCTGGCAGCAGTTCAACGACCGCGCCTTGGGGCTCGACATCTGGCGGCTGATCCTATTGGCCATCGCCGTGATCTTTCTCCGCCGAATCCCCGAGGCACTTGTCATTCTTCCCTTCTGCCCGGACATCAAAAGCTGGCAGGAGGCCGTTTTCGTCGGCCATTTCGGGCCGATCGGCGTCGGTGCCGTCTTTGCCTCCATTTTGGCCATCTCCGAGCTCCAGGCAAGCTCCATGAACATTCCCTCGGGCCACGGACCCGTCTCCGGCTGGCCTGATGAGAACACTGCCCTGGGTTCTGAGCTCTACTACATAATCCGTGTCATATGGCCAATCGTCTGCTTCCTCATCGTCACAAGCATCATTGTCCACGGTTCGAGCCCCGCAGTCATGGCTTTTGCGAAACACGTCCGTGCCGTCTCCTTCACAAAGCTCGATCACGCCCACGAGCAGTCCCGCCAGAGCCAGCTCGCCGCCTCCTTCAACGGCGACGCGTCGATCGACCGCACCCGCCAGCTCCTTGCCCGCTACTGCATCTCCGACGAGGACCTGCATCCTGTCCTGGACTCCGACGGAACGCTCAGAACCCCATACAGGGGCTATGAGGACGGCAAAAATTTCATCATCGAGGACCAATTTGGCGAAATTATGTCCACTTTGCCCGCCAGGCACCCCGCCCCACCTAATTCCGACCTTGCCGCAATCAGCCTGAACTCTCTCGATGCTGTTTCCAGCATCCACCGCGTGAAAACTTGGACCTCCAGTATTTTCGAAATGGTTGCATCCAAGGTCACCCGCCGTCACCCGCCGGACTCCGGGCTCCAATTGCATCCCTATTATGCTTCTGCCGTCCCCAATACGACCGACACGATTCTTGATTCGTCGCACTTGAAAAATTCTCCGGCCACCGTCTCCTCGAGAGTCCGACGCGACGACTCCTCGGACGATGACGACGCGACAATCGACTCGTCTGCCTGCTCGCAGTCCCATACCGACGCGTCGGGCCTCCAGGTGCACCCGCTCGTTTCGCAGTCTGTTTCTGTGCCTTCCGTTAGAATTTCCTCTTTAGGCAACTCCCTAGAGCTCTCGAAACTCTCAGATGGCTCTTTTTCCGTTATCGGGTCCAACGGCGTTTACTTGGGCACTATCAAGCCCAATCATAACGCAGGATCCGTCTATGCACAGGCTGTCGAACTTTCCAGAATCCAGGACCAGGTCGATGCTCTCAAAGGGCAACTCAGTGATCTTTCCAGCAATGTGCTGTCGGCATTTTCCAGAAAGGACAAGACCAACTGAGTGTGCTTCAAGTGTTTATTTTGTATTTGTTTTTTGTTTCCAAGTGTTGATGTAATATCAAATGTATTGAATACACACTTTATGCTACCTGCTAAACCACGCTAAGTCTGTATTTTCACCTCTTTTCACTACTTATTTTCCATTTTCTGGCCCTTACCACCTATTTTCTATTTCCTGCCTCCTAGTACCTATTTTCTATTCCCTAACTCCTACTACCTTCTTCTTTCTTAGTACCTACTAACTCCTATCGCTGGAATGCATCTATTAACTCTACTCATTGCATACTATCTACTCAAATATGCCCACAATCCCTCATTTATGCTCTCTTCCGTCTTTTCGACCACCTCAACTTCTTCCCATCCTTACCCCTCTTTTTCCCTCCCCTCCCCTTAGTCAATCCTCTAATTGGTACACCCTCCTGAGCACGCTCACCTTCAACAACCGGCATTCCAACCTCGCTTCTGTCTCTTTTTCCTAACACATTGTGTGCCCTGCCTATCACGCTTCTCTGTTTTTGTGTAAGATTACTGTCAAAGTGGTCACGTGCTCTCTTCTTGCGCTTTTCTCCCTGCTTCATGGTCTTTTTGATCGATTTGCAGCGTGCAATTCTCAATTTCCGTGGCTTTTCACCGCCCGCCAGCTTTTGGCCATTTAGTAAAAGAGCCTTTTCAACATAATTCACATCCTTAAACTGGACGATTGCAAAGCCCTTTCCGAAGTTTGTTTTCGTGTCTCTCACAATTCTAACATTTGTCACAACACTATCTGAGACTGAGCCCTTCTCCTTGTCCTCTGAATCCTCCAGTTTCTCGCTGAAAAACTTCCATAGCGATTCCTCATTTTCCTCAAAGCCAAGATTTCCAACAAACACACAGAGCTTGTTCTCCTGCTTGCGGGGATGTGTAAGATGATCAATTCTAAGATGGTGATCCATGAAAATGACGCCGTTCAACTCGATGGCCTTCAAAGAGTCCTCCTCGCTTTTGAACACAATGTAACTGTTCACAACTGCATTCTCGTCCACTTTTTTCGTAATGTATGCTGCTTTTCTAGAAGCTCCTGTCTCCGTGTGCAAAGATCTGAATCTGAGCGATTGGATTGGCTGTCTCTCTATGTTTGGGTCCCCCTTCACATAGTCTGTAAACACCCGCTTGAATTTCTTGATGCTTTGTTTGTTCTTCATTGCAGCACTTGGAACATTACCAACAAATATTGTTCTTTCTGCCTTTTTCATCTCCTCCGTTTTCATAATGATGTTTTTCGCCTCTGGAGCTGGTTTTGTCTCTTGTCCATTTTCCTTTTCCTGTTCCGTCCTTGATGCTTCATCTTTTGCTCCTTTAACTTCTTCTTTGTCTTTCACCTCTTCCTTGTCTTCCTCCTCTTCCTCTTCTTTCTCCTCTTCTTCCTCATCTTCTTCCTTACTCTCGTTCTTCTCTAACTTTGCAAAATACCTCGCTTCCAAATCAGGATCCTCCTCATCTTCCTTTTTCTCCTCATTCTCCTGCTTCATCTTTGCTTTCTCTTTACGACTCTTCTTCCTCTCCCTCTTTTCTGCCTCTTGTAGCTCTCTCAACTTTTGTTCCTCCAGACGCTCCTTCTCCTCTTCTTTCTGCTCCTCCAGCTTTCTATCAACGTGTATCACATGCCTTTTATTCTCTTTCTTCTGAATATCCTGCTTATTGAGCTTGGAAGACTTTCCAAACAATCCTCCCAGTGACTTTCCATTCTCTGCTTTCTTTCCCTTGCTTCCTCCCCAAAACAAACTCGAGATTATTCCTGACATCACTGTTGTATTCAAATATACGTGCTTCTTATTTATCTCAATACTTATGTTATATATACAGGTTATAGTCCTATGCCGGAGCTGAAAGCTAGGATAGAAAAAACAATTTCTGAAAAAAGAAATACCTGAAAAAATTTTCCCCGTCTTTTTTCCCTCGAGTATCTCTATCTATCTATCTCTCCATACCAACAAAAAAAAAAGAATATAGATCACGCCCTAAACATTTAAATATCTAATCTTCATAAATCCCAGTAATAGATGAAAAGAAAAGCGGAGCGTTCATACATGGTTAGGCAATGGAATTTTTCTTTAGTTCTTCTTAAGCATCCTTCACTTCTTCTTTAGTATCATCCTTCACTTCTTCTTTAGTATCATTCTTCACTTCTTCTTTAGTATCATTCTTCACTTCTTCTTTAGTATCATCCTTCACTTCTTCTTTAGTACCATCCTTAGCATCTATTTCTTCTCCTTTAGTGTCATCCTTAGCATCTGTTTCTTCTCCTTTAGTGTCATCCTTAGCATCTATTTCTTCTCCTTTGGATTCCTCCCCACTATTGCTTGCCTTGGCCAATTCAGGATAAATAAAAGTCCTGACCAACTTCTGAAAAGGTTCTTTGTTGTTCTCTAATCTAAACGAAATGCCGTCCTCTGTCCATTTTAACGTATAATTGATCTCCCTTGCAAATGTCTTGTCAATCTCCATCTGATTATCGTTGTTGGCAGCATATCTTGAAACTGCATACCAAAATTTAGGACTGGTGTACTCGTTGATGATCGCACGAACAGAGTTGTTCTTGTGAGATCTTTGCAATAAATACCTGAAAAATAGCACTAGGAACTCCTTCTCACTCTTGGTTCGAGAATCGTAGTTGCAGTTTTTCACATAGCTCAATAGCATCTTCTTGTAAAGCTCCTTTCTAATTCCCTGGCTCAAATCAAGGTTCAACCAACTGGAAAGCTGGATGATGGCTATCGCATTGTGAATCTCGTTTTCGTAGCAAAACCTGTTGACGAGAGTCTTGAGCTGTGATATGTCAAACGATCTGTCCCTGACACATTCCTTGAATAGCCTTTCTGCCTGGTCCATCTCACCATAAAATGTGTAGGTCTGCATGTATTGATCATGGTTAAGTTCCCCAAACACATCTTTGTTCTCATCGATGAAGTCCAAAAAGTCGTCACATGTCTCGTATAGGTACTTGTTGTTGCCCATAATCTTGTAGAACATCTTTTGCAGTGGGAACTTGTTCTCCAACATCACATCCAACAACTTGCGGCCTGGTGCATAGCCAACAAGTTGATAAATGCACTGCCAGGTGGAAAATTTCACCGGAATATGCTTCGAGATAAACGACAAAGTCGCATCAAGCGTCATCTCCACAGTTGAGAGCCTCTTGACGCGGCGGTTCGTGCTCAACGTGAAGAAAAAGTAGTTGTAGGGCAAGATGTCTTTTGCCAAAACCGTGTTTTTCCCAACTGTGTTGATGAAATGCCTGATACTGACAAAGTCTCCCTCACGGCGCAAGTGCAAAAGGTAAGTATTCAATGTCTCCCTCGATATTTGCTTTGCTATGTCATCTCTGGCCAAATACGACTCGACCCTCTTCACAATTTCATGACTTGCGTTTCCATGTGCAGTACCGCGGCAAATCATGTTAATGTATGCCTCTATCCTCGAGATGGCCTCCTCATTAACATCTCCAACTTCCGGAGAAATTGGAATTTCAAACATCTCCCTTCCAAGTGTCGATGGTGGAGCTCTTGACTTGAAAAAAAAGTCATCCACAAAGTCTGGTTGGTTTGAAAAATCGTTCTCTGGGCTGTTCGCATAATCAATAAACGTGTTCACGATCTTCTCCATGATACGCATCGTTTCAGCATTCTCCATCTCTGGACTCTGTATATCAGTTCCCTGATATCTACCGAATGATTCTCTGACCTTTGTTTTCCTGCTCTTTGGAATAAACGGCATGTCCAAATCCGAGTTTTTGTTTATCTCCTTGAGCTTGTGAAGCACACTGCTCATCTTTTCAACTGTGTCACTCTCATCTGCAACCTGAAGTGTGCCTTTGAATGGACCCTGGACATATCCAACTTGGGAAATGTGCCGTCTTCCCATTCCAGGTTTGGCAAGTCTCTTCGCATAGATGCTGGTTATACGTCCGCATCTGGACAGCTTTGTGAGTGCGTTAAACATTTTCTCCTACTCTAATTTTGATAGTTCAATGCAGACAAATGGTTATTTGCTCGGAAAATAATGAAATAGTGAAAAGCATACTTTATCTACGTGGGTGGGTTGGAAGATCTTTTTTCTTTCAGTTTTATTCTCGTTTTTCCCTCCGCAATTCTTCTCCCGCTTTTTCACTTTCCAGAAATAATTCTGGCCTGTTATGTATTCTCGTCGATCGACCCTGTGAGTCGCGAGGCGTGGATGTCAGGCTGTGGCTTAAGCTGTTGACGTTACTTCCAAATGCATGGTTTCAGACATCTATTTCAAAATGTTACAAGCACAAAAAGCATGTTAAAAGAAAATACAAGGTTAAAAGAGATGTCTTGTTAAAAGAAATGTCATATTAAAAGTAATGCCATGTTATAAGTAATGCCATGTTAAAAGAAAACACCACATTAAAAGAAAGTTGCCATATTCAAAATTATCATTGGTTAAAATATCGTCATCATAGCCTTACCTAAACGAACTCCATCTGCACCCACGATATTCATATAACGAATGTTACTGGTAAAGTAGTACAAGCTTTAATTAAATTTATGCCGTCTAATAATAATTTTTATTCCTTCCCTACCAGCTCTACTCCGCTTGCTACCGCGGCAGCTTTTTTCCTCCACCCCGCCTTATCGGACCCAGCCGCCTTCCTAATCGGTACATGCCTAGGGCCGGCAACCCGTCCACTTTCCGCCAATGCGTTTCTTCCCCACTAACACGATAGTAAAAAAAAATACTTCCGATCTTTTTCCCTCATAATCCAGCATGGTGGTGGTGGCTTTATTTTTTTCCGTCATTTTCCCCCTTTTTTCTTATCGGTTATAAATCTAATTATCGTCTTTTCTGTATTTATCTGCACCCGCTTTTCCTAATCTCCATACACTTCCTTTCTCCTCCACACTTACCTTATCTTTTGAATAAATTTGCTTTCTTTACATCACACAAATACATTAACTCTATTCATTATTTACCTTATCGCACATCAATTATGGGCAATAACACTTCGAAACCTGCAGACCCTTCCTATACTTACTGCTCTAGGGCAACTGCATCCAACGGAAAAGAAGATGATGAACTCGTCCTCAAATTGCAGAACATGCTCTTGAATGAAAATCCTGTTGATGCTTCGGATGAAGAGGGGTTTTCGGGCAGTGCTGGCTCTGAATCATCCAGCGATCCAATCTCAGTTGATACATTGAATGAGTGGAATGAGGAATTGTTGTCAGACCCAAAGAACAAGCTTGCCCTCAACTGCTTCACGGGAAACGACATCAGAAAGATCATCTCGAAAACTGCCAAGATGAACAAAAGCAACCAGGACTTGTTTAATGTGACTGTTAAGTACGAAGGAAAGCCAATCACGAACCAGAAGTCTTCGGGAAGATGTTGGTTGTTTGCCTCAACAAATGTGTTCAAGGAGTTTATCAAGGCCAAGTTCAACCTGGAGGAGTTCGAATTCTCACAGAACTACCTCTTCTTTTACGACAAGTTGGAAAAGTGCAACTGGTTCTTGAACAGGATCCTTGAGTCGTCCGATGAGGATATTGACTCTCGTTTGGTCCAGTTTCTTCTCCAGATGCCAGAGAACGATGGCGGTCAATGGGACATGGTCGTGAACCTTGTCTCCAGGTACGGACTTGTGCCTAAGACGGCATACAACGACTCTGCATCGTCATTGAATTCCAGCCCTCTAAATTACTTGGTGAGTGAGAAATTGCGCGAGTATGCACTAATCTTGAGAAAGCTGAAGCGCGATGAGAGCGAGAAGTTCGAGGATGGAGAGGAGGGACTAGCTGCGTCGATCGCCGCCGCCAAGAAGTCGATGTTGCAGCAGATATACAACATTCTTGCACTCACGCTTGGTGTTCCTCCTAAGCCAGACGAGAAGTTTGTCTGGGAGTACAAGGATAAGGATGGGAATTACGGCCGCATCAACACCACTCCGGTGGGATTCTACACGGATGTTTTGGGCTTTAAAGCCGACGAGTACTTCTCGTTGATCAACGACCCAAGAAATGTCGAGGGTTTGTACACTGTGGACAAGTTGGGCAATATCGAGGGTGGAAAACCCATCGAGTACGTCAACACGTCCATTTCGAACTTGAAGCAGGCAGCAATCGCCATGTTGCAGGACAATCATCCTGTCTTCTTCGGTTCAGACGTTGGAAAATTTGAAGATACATCGATCGGTCTTTTGGACACCAAGTCTTGGGACTACAAGCTTGGTTTTGGAACAGACATGAACTTGTCCAAGAAGCAGAGGTTGCTCACCGGCTCCTCCCAGATGACCCATGCCATGGTCTTGACAGGTGTCCATCTTGTTGATGGAAAGCCAATCCGGTGGAGAGTTGAGAATTCCTGGGGTGAATACGGCCCACATAAGGGCTATTTTGTGATGAGTGACCGCTGGTTCAACGAGTACGTTTTCCAGATTGTCACAAGTGCCAAATACGCCGACAAGAAACTCGTCGATTTCTGGAAGAGCAAGGACTACAAAGTTCTTCCATACTACGACCCAATGGGTGCACTCGCTTGATGTGCTTGCACTGCCTGCCGTTGGTTCTTCTCGTATCATTTCCCCCCCCCCCCCATGTGGTCTCTTTTTTTTCTTCTTTTTCCTGTTACTGCTTCCATTCATCTCTATTAAATAAAATACTACCTTACTATATCTTCCCCACCACTTTGCTCAGCATCTTCTTCCTCATGTGGTGCTTCAACCGCCTGGCATCAAACGCCCCTGTAGACTCCACGCTGTCCCAAACGCTCAGCTCGATCTCCTTTGGAAGCTTCCTGCCATAAAGACACTGATCCACCATCCACATTCCTACGAGAAACTCAGTCTCGGTGAGCGTCCCGTCGTCGAATGTCGACGCGTCGCTTGTATCGCTCTCCGTTATTCCGGGTTCGAACCTTGCTGTGAGCACTTTACTCCGGTGAGCCATAATCATGTTCCAAATCTGCGCCAACATCTCGTCACTGAGCCTTGATCTCCGCCAAATCTCGCGGACCACAATACCTACAATGCGGTCTTTCGGGAGGTACTTCGAGAAATCCGGAATACACCGATCCTCTCCTGTCTGCCTCGTTTCTCTTAGCTTTTCGTATTCTTTTAAATATGCGTTCTTATTTGCTTTCCATACCATGTCATACGACTCCTTCTCCTCCTCAGTCACGTAGCTCGATGCCTTGTGATGCTTCCAGGGCTTACGCTCATCAAATTCCTTTAGATGGCTTTTTCTGTGCCTCTTGCTTGGTTTTTTGCTGTCTCGTAATGTTGTACGGAATACAAGTGGACTCTCTTTACTGCCGTCAGACGGTTGTTGGCCGCTATCAATGGAAATCACACTCGACTCTCTTCTTTCCGGTGAACTTCTTCCGCTGTCATAACTTAAATTTTCTTGCGAGTCGCCTTTCTGGAAGCCAAGCATCCTGGAAAGCCCCTGTGTGTGGTAATAATGATGGTGGTGATGGTGTCGCTTGTAGACCGGATCCTCTAGGATCATGCCGGAGACTATAGTATAGTTGGGGACATCCATCTTCGAACCCACGTCCGATTCCTCGTCGCTGTCCTCATCCGAGCCAGTCAAAAGTTGCTGCGATGAAATGTTGTGCTTGCCATACTCGTAAGGAGACGGTGATAGCAGCTTCTCCGTTCCCCTTAGTGTCAGTAACGGTTTTCTCTGGGCCTCGATCAAGTTGTCGGCCCTCCCTATATCGTTAATCGTCTCTGTAGAGTCAACTGGAGGTGGCTTTCTTCTGGATCTCAAATTTGTACTTGAACCCCTCCGGCCACTTTCCGGCTCTATTATGCTTGACCCGGACCTACTTTGACTATCGTGCGCCAATTCATCCGATGATATAGCAAGCATCTCCATCTGGCTGCCCAATTCTTCGTCATCAACAGGGATTTCATCATTAAAATCAGAACTGTCTGTTGAGTCTGCTTCCACGGCACTTTCGCACTTTATTGTAGGTCTGCAAAGGTTTTCCTTATCCGGCGGAAGATCCCAAAGGGTCTGTAGCATTTCTGACGAACCCACAGACTCATTCTGATACTCATGTTGCTTGCTTGCAGTAATATAGGCTCTTCGGACAGTCTGCCCGTATCTATACGAGCTGTTTTCTCCTCTACGATCATGTTGAACACTTTGCCGTGTCTCCTCAGATTTTGCAGCGCATACTCTTGCCGCCAATGATGCCGCGGTCAATGCATCAGATGAACTTGTCTTGTTTAGCTCATTCCAAGTCTGTCTCTTGCCAGATCGAAATCCACTGAAATGTAAGTTTGGCGTCGAGATGTTTCTAGAATGACCCATTCTTGGCCTCGTCAATCCCGAATACGGCACTCCATTGTCAAAAGATCTATCGGCTGAGGTCCCCATATGTTTTTTGGAACGGTTTCTATGTTTTGGTCAGTGTTCTTTTGCTTGGCACATTCAGATAACCCTGGGATGAGAAATAATGTCTTGTGTAGACTTGCCAAGCACTACTGAACCGGTTAAGACTGAAACAAATACACCTGCTTATGCAATTCAAGATTTATAATGTATTATGGTGGCACAAAAGTACGAGCTTGCATCAAGGTATGGGCATGTGTGAAAGGACGTGCCCGCATCAGGTTTGTTACTGATCTGTAATATTATGGAATGAGGAGAAAGGAGAAGAAATCTGTAAGGTTCCCAGCATTCCGCGTCTATCGACCCGGTCTCTCAAGGAGAAAGAAAAAATATAATAAAAAGCCAGGCGCTCAATAAAAATAAAAAATAAAAAAAGTGAGAAATCAAAACGGTGAAAATTCTTCAGCCAACATCTTGATGCGGTACATAACTACACACATTCTTACAAAATTTACTCGGCCTTCTTCTTTTCCCCAGTGATTTTCTGTGTCGCAGTCGATATAGAATTCACCAACAATAGTTTTCTAACAGAAACCGTGTTCGCAGCAGTCATGCCCGCTGAGACTTTGGAAAGTGTTACAGACCCAAGCAAGCTGCCCTACTGGGAGCAGCATTATTTTGGATCGTATGATCACTTCAGTATTCACGAAGAGATGCTCAAGGACAGAGTCAGAACTCTGTCGTACAAAAATGCGATTATGCGCAATAGACATCTTTTCAAGGGCAAGACTGTCTTGGATGTGGGATGTGGAACAGGTATTCTTTCCATGTTTGCTGCACAGGCTGGTGCTAAGCACGTTTATGCTGTTGATATGTCCAGTATTATCGAGATGGCCAAGAAAATTGTTGACTTGAATGGGTTTTCTGGCAAGATCACTCTCTTGAGAGGAAAATTAGAGGACATGGAGCTCCCTTGTGGAAAAGTTGACATTATCATCAGTGAGTGGATGGGTTACTTCCTACTTTACGAATCCATGCTGGACACCGTTTTATACGCCAGAGACCACTTTCTCAAGGAAGGAGGCCTGATCTTCCCTGATAAGGCCTCTATTCACGTTGCTTTGGTTGAGGATGGTGAGTACAAGGATGATAAAATACATTTCTGGGAGTGCAAGGATCGTCTTTATGGCTTTGACTACTCGCCCTTCGTTGAAATTGCAATGGAAGATCCCCTGGTGGATACAGTCAACAATAGATCGGTTGTCTCGACACACCACAAGCTTATAGAGTTTGACTTGAACCATGTCAAGAAGTCGCAACTTTCTTTCAAGCGGAACTTCCAGGTTAGAGCAAATAGAAGAGATATGGCTCACGGATTATTAGCATGGTTTGACATTGTCTTTCCTTCTGACTCCCCAAAGAACGTTGTTAGATTTTCCACGGGTCCGCATGCCTCCTACACGCATTGGAAGCAGACTTTGTTCTACTTCGATGATGTTCTGGAGCTTGACAAGGGTGATATTATCAGTGGCTCTCTTTCGTGCAAACCAAATAAGCATAACAATAGGGATCTTGACATTGAAATCAACTATGATTTCAAGGCAAATGGAGACCAGAAAAGGTCTGCCAAAAATGGTCGTATATACCGTCTTCGTTAAATCTTTCCAGTTACTTTCTCTTTCTTATAAATTCCGTGTTATTATTAAATTCTGTTAGAATTCACCTTCTTTACTACTATACCATTGAATTTGTTTTTTAGGTTTTCTTATAGATTCTACAAATAGAGCGCTTTGCTTTTAGGGAGTTACTTTTTAATTTGTTGTATTACGACGCTTTGTTTTGTCGTACTCCCCAAATTTCGTTTTATTGGGGCTTTCTTGTTTTACTCAACTGTTTTTGAAATTTCCGTTTTAAAAATGGTATGCATATGTACTTGGACTATTGTTATTTAGTATTAATCCTGTTAAAGTTAGTGTTGCCAGATTTATATAGTATTTCGATTTTTATTGTAGTATGTAATAAAGAGTATGTATAATGATATACAAAAGGGAATATCTTCACTTTATATAGATGTAGTTC
>ERZ746981.225-NODE-225-length-37741-cov-13.213068_pt1 | contig 37741 bp, 22 predicted proteins | sample MGYA00374948_ERZ746981 | MGnify/ENA primary metagenome ERZ746981 (study PRJEB28757, sample SAMN06711160) | food metagenome | host: microorganism | place: China:Harbin | collected 2017-01-30 | study: EMG produced TPA metagenomics assembly of the Analysis of...
ATCACTGTAACAAGCTCCCTTAATCGAACTAGCAACCTAATTCTCATAAGTTAGCTTGCTCGATTTTCTTCAAAGATTAAACAATGCCGGATAAAGCCAGCACAATTTTCTCTCATCGATTTTCCCAACGCTTCGACTAATATCGACGCGTCTATCGACCAATTCAGAAAGACGAGGTTCTTCTCCGCTCAGATCTTACTTTTTTTCTTCTTCGTTGTTACAATTTTCGACTTCGCTAGTAATGAACGTCTGTTCGAATCCACTTTTGGGAGTGTTTTTCCACTTTTTAGACTAGTCGCGGCAATCGACTGGAAAAATATTTTCCATCACTATCTGGTGTAAGGATGATAAGTTTTGCTTTTTTGAATATCCGGCACTTGATATGAAGAAGTCATATTCAGTGACGCACTGAATATTATATTCCCTCAAAAAAGTTATCAATGGAATGATGTATATGAAAATTAAAGAAAAATAACCTTAGCTTCATCAAGAAGGAAGAAGAGATAATACAGGGAACAAAGCTTTTTTTCTAGTGGCAAAAATTCCGTATTCGATTGCATTAAATTCACCCTGAAGGAATCCCATTTGCCTCTTCCCCGCGTTAATTGCAACTTTCATGATTCGGCAAATTTCACGCTGAACACGGCGCAGCACCGTGATGTTGGTGTACAGGTGTTGAAATATCTTAAATTTTATTTTGTAGGATGCCGCTTAAACTTTGGTGAGCGGGACAGAATTTAAAAATGAAGACGAATAAACTACTATTACCGGCTAATCTTGTCAGGAGAAAATAATACATTGCCTAGTTTATTAGTATGGCTATTGCTTTAACATAATATATGCGTATTTTATAGCTCCGGATATTGTCTATTAACTGCAGGTCACATTTATCAAACACCAATAAATGCGTGATTTCCGGAACCAAAGTCCACAAAGCACACATAAATCCCGAAAAACATCCTTCAAAAAACAAAGCATTGGATATGTGGCAAATAGTTTTCCAGCTGCATCTAAGTCGTTACTTAGTATCCAGGGATTATCCACAAATTCAAGAAGGCGGAAAATTTCTTTGACTTTTATTGCACCAGGAAAGAAATATCGGAGCTTTTTTTTCAGGTATAGAACACCTAATTCGCAGGATGTAAGATCATTCAGAAGTCTTGAAAATCATATTGGTGACAATAATTCAGCAATAGTAGAAGAAGAAGAAATCTTTGGTACCGATTCGGAATCTGTTTCGACCTTTCGTTCTTTGCCATCGACAATTGAAGAAAATGACAGTGGCAATCAGATATTAGAAAATTGGCATGTGCAAGGCCATGACGTTGATGCGGAAAATGAATATAACCATACTATATCTACATCAGGGTTTCCGAATTATTTTTCGGCGAACTTTGGTTCGACACCAGGGAGGGAATCTAGCATTAGTATAATAGAAGATGGTGGTGAAGATTTTAACTATGAGAAAACAACGGCAACTTATGAATCGAAGAAGCTGATCAGATTTTCATTTCCTCTAATATTGAACTTTATTCTTGAACAGACTTTCCCACTGGTATGTGTTATATTTGCAGGCCATTTAGGTAAACAAGAACTAGCCGCAGTTTCCCTCGCATCGATGATATCTGCAATTATTCTTTCTATCTATGAAGGTATGGCCACTGCACTTGATACATTATGCCCACAGGCTTATGGAGCTGGACAATTTTCCCTTGTCGGAATCCAGACGCAGAGATGTGCATGCTTTTCGCTATTACTGTTTGTACCAGCTGGATTGTTTTGGTGGAACACGGGCCCATTTTTACGTTATATAATTGAAGATGAGCGTGTTATACAACTCACAGAACAGTTTCTTCGTGTTTTGATCTTTGGAGCACCACCTTATATACTTTTTGAGGATGGAAAGCGTTTTCTTCAAGCCCAAGGCATTTTTGATGCAGGAACAATTATTCTTTTTATTACTGCACCATTGAACGTGCTACTGAACTGGCTATTTATAGATTCAAAAGTACTTGGCTTTGGATTCATTGGTGCAGCAGTTGCGGCAGCTGTTAATTATTGGCTCACGCTTATTTTTTTGGTGCTTTTTGTGATGTTCATTGATGGAAAGCAGTGCTGGGAGGGCCTTACTAGACAAGCTTTTACAGATTGGGCTGAACTGTCAGCACTAGCATTTCCTGGCGTTATAATGCTCTTAGCAGAATCTATGGCTTATGAAGTCTTGACGCTTCTTGCATCATATTTCGGCACTAACGAACTTGCAGCACAATCTGCACTTTCATCGGTGGTTTCGCTTTTATACATGATCCCATTTGCTTTGTCCGTGGCTTCATCGACAAGAATTGCTAACTTTGTTGGTTCTGGCAACATTTCTTCAGCTAATGTTGCTGTTCACGTGGGAATGACGTCCGCAGTTCTGTCAGCTCTTGTAAATTCGACCGTTATATTCCTCTTTTCTAGGCCGATAGCAAAACTGTTTACAGATGATGCGACTGTTCAGGATGAAATCATTTCCTTATGTCCACTTATGTCATTATTTGTTGTATTTGATGGTTGGGCTTGTGTTGCAAGCGGAATATTAAGAGCTCTTGGCTTACAGGGGATTGGAGGCACAATTAATATGGTTGGATACTATCTCATATCACTACCGTTGGCACTTTTGTTAGGATTCACCTTGAGGATGCAATTGGCTGGTTTGTGGATAGGAAATGGCGCTGGCCTTTTGTTAATAGGAATAGCAGAAACTTGGGTTATATATACAGCTGATTGGGACGCTGTTATATCAGATGCCAAGAATCGAAACACATTGGAAGACTCTGATTGAAAGTTAAGGAGCATAAAGGAGCTTTTTTTTAAGTAATACTGTAATTTATAGATGATAAAATGTGTTTTGTTGGGATCCAGATTTGGGATATTACGAAAATTATAGTTAAAATTTTAGTCAAAATCGAATGAAAACTCAAAAAGATAATAATAATAATAATAATGTTATTTTTTTTTTTTTTTTTGAAGCTACGGATGCACAAGTCTGAGGCTTTTTGAACGAAGGTGAGGGTTTTTAAACGATCATTTCTGTTGAAACTTGAACACATGGTGCAAATAAAACAAATCACCTGCATAAGAATTGGTGATATATAAATACACACACTTGAAATGGAAGATACAAAATTTAAGAACACTGAAGGTTTACCATCAATTGAGGAAAATGGGCGACCTATCTCGTTTTCAAGCGATCATAATGATGCTAACAACGATATTGCATTAGGCAATAGTACTGAAATTGAGGAACCTTCCGCTTATGGATCGGCATCATCATTTGATTCGCCGAGTGTTAGCTTGAATGGAGATATTATTTTGACGGATGCAAGATCAACTGCAAGTTTAAAGACGAATTCCAACATTCATCATACGAGGAAGGTATCCGACGCATCATTTTCACTGTTAACACCAACAATCAGTACATCAAATTATAACAATTCCTCCGTTTCTTTAGGCATAAACAATCTTTCTGCCACATCGGTTTCTCCACTTGGGCAAAATTCCATCTATGAATTGATTGAAAATGCGCAGTATAGATCGAAGGCGACCTCTACAGGATATTTAACCACCATGAGTTCACCGAGTCAGATAAATATTAGAGGGCCAACAACAAGGGATATTCCAGCAATAAAGTTAAGTAAAATTACGAAAGTTAAGGATCAACAGTTCCAGCCATATTTAAATACGGTTTCCGATTCATTTAAGCAATTTGAATCCCACAAGACGCTAACGAAATCCACCCTTGAGGCATATATGGCACAGTTAAACAGAGAAGATAGAAGAAAAGGACTGTCACAGAATGCTAAAACTCGGAAGAGAGAAATAACTTCGAGTATAAACTCAAGTACGATGACAGGAGGTTCAACAAATGAAACTGCCACATTTCTTGCTGACAATATTAATCATCCAAAACATAAATATACAAAAATGGAAGATACCTTTGGAATGGATGCGCTTGATAGTGCCGAGTTGACATCAAATTCACTTGAGAAAGTTCCAGAGATATTTTTTTCGAATGATTTTCGATTGGATGATCCTCGTGTTTTCAATGAGGTTATTGGAAACAAGAAAATTCTACAAGAAACTATCGATTATAACGGAGAGGGCGAGCAGAAATCCGTGGTCGACAACAATGTTCTTCAGGAAAGATTTTCTTCATATTTAGATATCATTGAAATTCATTTGATACATGAGATATCGAAATCATCTGGATCATTTTTCAGCGCTCTAGGAGATTTGAGGAAGATCTCCGAAAGTTCGAATAAACTCACAGAGAAGCTGAATACAATTGACCACAAATTATCTTCTCTGGGAGATGAAAAAGTTTTCCCAATGATTGATATCTTGCAGATGGTTAGAAAAAGAAACAATATTGCACGACTAGAGCAATCCCTACTTCAATTAAGCACAATTATGCATCAGGCGGATATGGCTGAATCATCATATTTCAATGCAAACTATGAGAAGGTCCTAGAAATAACGGAAGCTGTTTATGCACTCATTAAAGGTGACAAAACAAATAAAATTGTTTTTGAGCTCACTAAAAGCTGGAATTATGATCTTATCAATATGGATTCGTTAAAAGCACTTTTTCCTTTGAAACGATTGTTATCAAATCTGATTTCGGATACAGGTAAATCATTTGCAAATCTTTTCTGTGATTATTTGATAGATGATCTTCGAAGGGTTTACGAAAATTCATCAATAACGGAGGTAACCGAGAGAATGGCAGGAAGTTTGAATCATGATGGTGGTAACACATTTCGTAAGAAAACGTCCGGGACTAAGGGTAATTATCAAAAAGTAGACAGTGACTTCAAAAATGGACTTGAGAAATATATCAGAGGCTTAATACGCTGTGGTGAAATTACAAGTGCATACAGGACTTACGAGGATCATTTTCTGACGGAGATGAAGACAATTATCAGGTCATTTCTGTCTCCAGAGAAAATGGAAAATATTGGAAACTCTGGTACTAGTATATCCGGCCTCTCGGGTGATTCGAGGACTACTACATCAAAATTACAGCGGGGGCATAGTTTAGGTGCAATGATAAGAGCTTTGACACCGAAGGAATTTGAAGATATGCTTTTGGGAATTTACACACAGATTTCTGAGGCATTGAGAAGGCTTACAATTCATCAAAAACTTCTTCTCGAGATTGCATTAGATAGTATAAGTGACATAACTGTTGGAAACATCTCAAATGAATTACAACCAGATTCAATTGTTCAATTAGATATTACTGATGCAATTACGTCAGCTATTGAAATTTCTCAGCGTCGAATGGCAAAGATAATGAATGCCCGCGAGTTGCAAAATTCATGTGTCACGTTGGACTATTTCTTGAGACTTTACTCTCTTAATACCATGTTCTTGGGGGAATGTGAACTAATCTCCGGTGGAAGGCTAGTGAATCCTGTTTTGCAGGATATAATTCGCGTTCAATTTCAAAAGTTCTACAGCCAATATCATCATGCGAGTATGAAAATATTAAGTGGAAAAGTTGAGAAGGAGATATGGCGTGAATGCTCATTGCCAAAATATTTACAGATCCTTACAAACCAAGAGGTTTCTGCTGGCAAGGATGGCTTTGATGAATATGTTTGGATGGGTCCAATGAATTTAGAGTTTGGAAATGCAGACGATAAAAATGATAATAACACGGATGGTGCATCATCTGAGGGCAGAAAAACACTTACAATCGGGGAAGAGTCATTTATTGTACCAAACGTTGTTGGTAGTATACTTGAGATGCTACAGCATTATGAAATAATTAAGATGCAGTTTCACTATGTTGACTGCGGCTGCATTATAGAGCTTCTGAAATTGCTAAACCTGAAAATTCATCAGTCTGTTTTGGGTGCACAAGCGACTAGAACTGCTGGACTTCGGAATATAACGTCAAGACACTTGGCTGTCACATCTCAACTTTTGGGATTTCTCTCTGAGCTTATTCCACATATTCGGTCCCTATTTGAAAGGCTATCCAAAGCAGACACAGTTTCGTCATTAGTGGGAAAGTTTAATGATGTTCAAAAAATGCTTATAAGTCACAGAACGGAGATATTTAATAAACTCATTTCGATTATGGTGGACAGACTTGTGGCAGAAAAATCAGATATACAACAAATCAATTGGACACATCCACTACCAATGCAAAAGGTTCATTATTACATGGAGGGATTAGTTTCAAAGACTTTAACAATAGCCAGAATCTTACAACGATATCTTCCCGAGGACCAGTATACGCATATTTTGTCACAGATTTTTGATAAATACAAGAATGTCCTGACAGATATATATTCTGGTATCAGATTGAAGGATTCCGTTGAAAAGGCAGTTATTATGCGGGATATAGACTATTTTCGGGAGAAGCTTGCAGATGTTTCTGGGTATAGTAATTCTGGGCAAATAATTTGGGAAAATGTCAATGCAATGATTACAGAGGAAGATGGTCATGTTATTCAACCAGATCATTTACCAAAAAGCGATGCTATAGGTATCTCTTCCAGTGTTAAGAAGTCAGTAGATCAGCCTTCAACAAAATTGGATGAAAAATCATTGGAGAAGGTATCAGGTAAGGAAGACACAAATTCTAAAATAGAAAAGGAAGCAAAATTTGTGCGTACGGAAGTGATGGTTGAAACTAAAAGTAAAGACGAAAGTAAAGACGAGGCAAATGAATCAAGCTACTCGGATAACAGCTCTCAGAAAGTTATGTCAAGCGATGAAAATCACAAACCTGTCAATGAAGATGCAGAACTAAAGAATTCATTAAATGCTCATAATAAGGAGGAAAATGAAATCAAAGAGGAAAAAATGCACAAGGAGGATGCCACGGAAAAGGATGAAAAGACGCCAGAACATAGAAAGGACGGGGTGCGGGGAGAAGGAAATAACTTAAGTCAGGTCTTAACAACTTCAGAAACGAGTACCAGAAATACGGAAAAGGATATATTAAGTACTGAAGGTCAGACGGAATTTAAAAAGCACATTCAGGAGAAAGAGGATAATGGTCTTGTGAATGCTGACATAAACACCGAAGCTTTAGAGCATAACGCTAGAAAAGATGATGAACAAGATAATACACGATCAGACACACAATCAAACTTGTACGAGGATAAAGCAGACGTGCAAAAAAAGCAGGTAAAAGAAGGTACCCAGAAAGATCATCCAGAGAAAGACAATGCTGAAAATATATTAAAGACGCAAGCATACAAAAAATCCTCTGCTACGGGACAAAATCATATAGATGGAATAGGACTGGACGCAAAACACCCTGATAAAATATTATCAACAAATACAGATGATAACGGAAATGCCAATTTGGAGAAGAAAGAGGAAAACGAAGAAGATACTCCACCATTGAATAATGAAAATTCAAATACGGGAGGAAGAAAGAAGACTAATGGAAAGAAAAATAGAAAGGCAAGAAGAGGGAATGGTGGAAGAAGAAAGAAAAATAAATAAATAAACGTCCAGTATTTAGATTTGTAAAATAGAGCATCCATCTAATTTGTACTCGAGAAGTACAGTTAAAAGATAAAAGTAGAATCAATATGAAGAACCTCAACTACTTGGCAAAGATGCTAAGAAAAGAGTATGTTGAATCTTCTACTGAAATTAGGGCTGCACTACTGATGTACCTTCAAATTTGATAATGCACACTAGCGCCCGTCGACTCAATCCAATGGAATGAAAAAATAATAGGATCGTCAAAATTTTTTTCTTGTTCCATTGAGAATGCATATCAAAGACAATTATTGCCAAATTTTTTAATAGGTGCTTACTCTGGTATTAATTTGATCGACCTGCGGACTTGCATACTTTTTCTAGTTCACTAAATTCCATCTGCAGTGCTTGAATTTCTTCTGGAGTGACGTAACATTCCATTACATCGTTAAAAACTGAGCTAAATTTTTTTATATAGTTGGAAATTCTCTTTCCTAATGTTTTTATGTTTTTGCTTCATTACTAAAGTATGGGCCTCCTACTTTTAATGGAAGGTGACAACAACTCCTAGTCGAAAACATACTTATACAATTACTATTTGCCAATAGGATGGATTACAACTCGATAAATCAAACACTTCGAACACTGCGGAATCAACAGAGAAAGTTGGATGTTGAAACAGGAATTCAGTATGTCACAACTTTAAAGCGTTCGATCCTGGGTAGCAGCGAGCTTGCTAAAGTTAGCTCATTGATTGTCTTAGCTAAGGCTATGCAATATTTACCGAAGTCCGATCGTCTCTTCTCATTATTTGATTCTAAACTTTTCAGTGCACTTTTCGGCGTTTTAGCAAAAGCCAACGTTGCTCCAGAACCTTACAAGGCTGTTCTTGTGATCTGTACTTCATTTTTGACTGGATCATTGGCCAAGAACCGTACTGCAAGCATGTACGATTCTCTGCTCTGGACTATTTGCGAGAGCAACTCGATTTTTGACAGTCTAGCATCTCATTTAAGCGACCAGAACGTTGGAGTGTCATCAACAATCTCTGATTTTATCTCGCAGATTCTTTATCGGAGTTTTCAGTTAGGAGATGCTTCAATAATTATACACGAGGTAAAATGCCTCATGGAATGCCATTTCTTTGATTCAATTTCCTCCTTACCGTATGATTTCAAGGCACACATGGATTCAATACCTTCTCTTAAGAAGTCGTCTATGCTTATTTTGCATTTTTTGATAAATTCATCGCTAAAGTCGGATGTTTTCTCTCCTTTAACAAATGAGAGTATTATTTCGATGTCTCGAATGATGTCTGAATGCGGATCTGGTGAGGGGAAAACGTCTACTAGAGGAGAACAATCTGGATTGCATAATGCTTCCATTCAGAATGCTGCTACTGCAGACTATGTCAAAATTGGTCTTGACACTTCGACAGATCTCCCAAATTACATACAAAGTCATTTTACACCAGCCTGTGCATTGGACCTGATTTACATGCTGAAAAGCCCTAACATGACATTCAAAAAGAATTTTTCTGAACACACAATGTTTGCAGATCAGCGTACATACTTCCCTTTGATGAGATTTGCAATTGCTATCACGAATCAACTTGCAAGGATCGACACAGAAAGGTACCCTGGATTTTCTTTAGTGGTTCCATACTTTAACAGTGATTTGTACTATAGCTTTATGTCATGTGCATTAAAGTTTTGGATGCTCTCTAAGGCAGAGGATGATGATTTTGATCGTGTCCTAAAGCTAGTTCCAACACTTGTTTCTTATTGTGACAATATTCTACGTTCGCAACCGTATTATACGTTAAATGAACGTCTTTTGAAGCTTAAATATTCAGATCTTAAGAAGTTCCAGCTTAAGCAACTGGAATCAGATAAGCTAACTTACTGGAGCAGTTCGTTGTTGAGCTTCAATAAGGAATTGAATAAGCAAGTGTTGGAATTTGTTAGAAATCAACGTTTCTTTGAGCTCTCTAAGGGTTCTTGGGTGTACATAAATAACCCTCTTGATTCACGACCTCAACAAGGAAAGCCAGTGTACTACTTTTTGACACTCTCTTCCAATAACAGATCGCTTGTTTACAAGGAATTTACTAGAAAGCATGCACACCGACCAAATATTGATAAGGATGGTGCTATTATAGAATTTAAGAACGTTACCAGAGTTGACTATAAGAAGAAGAATGAAGACTTTACTGCTCATAATTTAATTACGATATCGTCAAGGTTAAAGGTTAGCCAAATTAGTATGTATACCGACAAGGGATCAGTCTTTGACTTCTATGTTGACACCGAAGGTAAACTTTTCTCGTGGTTGGATGGCTTGAGAATGTTGATGGATGATAATTCGGCACTATCTAAAGATACCACTAATCAAATAGACATTTTGAAAGATATTCGAACTAAGATCCAGCTTCTTGACTTGGAAGATTCTCAAGAAACTGAAAAACTTCGGCAGAAGCCGGCCCCAACTTTCGAACCAGCGGAACTTCAGCAAATCGCCTCAGGTTTTTATTTCGAATAGTCTATCTTTTTTTTATCTTGCTATTATTATAAATTACATTCGCAGCTTAATGTATTGTTTCGGGTCTATTTCAAACAGGTGTTTGCATTTTCCATGAATTTTTATTACTATCGAGTCAGTATCTCCAAAAATTTAGATGTCTTAATTCTGTGCCTGCTTCTGCTTTCTCTTGTAAGCCATGCGTGCTCTCTTTTTATGTTTCTTCTCAGTAATTTCCTTTCTCTTACGCCGACCACTTTGATCGTCCATTCTGTCCTTTCTTGTTTTTTTGTAGCTCCTTGCCTTACCTAAGTTCGCCGTCTCCTCAACCTTTCTCTTTCTGGAGTTCGGACCCTTCTTTATTTTACCAAGAGCAGAGACAACTTTGTCATGCTTTTTCTCTTGCTCAGTCTGAAACCAGGTTCTTTTCGGACGAGCCTCTATTTCATCCTTATATTTCAGCATATTCTCACCCTTCTTCAATTCCATTTCGGCCTGCAATAACTCCTTCTCGGCCTTTTCTTCACTTAAAACATCATCAACATCATCCTTTTTTGTTTCTATGATAGAGTTTATCTTTGAAACTTCAGCCCAATCAACTTTCCTACTCACAGCTTTTCCAGTGTGTGAACTTTCAATCTGCTTGATCGACTCTTTAACAATATGACGTTCTCTCTTACTTTCTCCCACAAATGATATAGACTTACCATCTCTTCCAGCTCTAGCGGTTCTACCAACTCTATGTAAATATATCTCATGATTCTTTGGCATATCATAATTAATAACAACTTCGATCTTTGGAATATCCAACCCTCTGGATGCCAAGTCAGTGCAAATAAGAATTGGCACCGTCAACTTTTTAAATGCTGTTATACTATCCAAACGCTGTTCTTGAGACAAAGCACCATGTAATTCCGAGACTTTAAGACCCAAGAGTCCCATAACAATACGAAGTCTATGTGCCAGAGTTTTTGTTGCCACAAAAACAATAATTCTGCTTTGATTGTTAGAATCCAATTTGGCAAGGACATCATATAATAGGGCAGATTTGAGCCCATCTCTCTTTCTAATTCTCACAAACTCCTGAAGCAAACCAGAAGCAGCAGCCTTAGGAGGGTCAATCATGATTCTGGCAGGCTTTTGAAGTGAAAGCTGAATTAAATCACTGATGTTAGAGTTCATGGTGGCTGAAAACAACATAGTTTGTCTCTTTTGAGGAAGGAGTTGAAGAATCTCTGTAATTTCAGCGTGAAATCCTTCTTCCAACATACGATCTGCTTCATCCAAAACCATAATTTCGACATTATCAACACTAAAAGAGGGTGAATTTCTCACATGATCAATAAAACGACCAGGTGTGGCAATGACAATATCCGGTCTCTTCTTAAGCTCTAATTCTTGCTTCCTAAGACTTAAACCACCAACTGCCATTCCAATGGTAATTCCACTAACAAATTGCGATATTCTCCTTGCGACGTCCGCAACCTGAATTGCTAATTCTCTTGTCGGAGCCATAATGACCACTCTGGTAGATGCAACATGTGCCGGCTTATAAAGAAGTCTTTCTATTATAGGAATCAAATATGCAGCCGTTTTACCAGAACCGGTTTGGGCACCGGCAACAACATCCTTACCCATTAATGCAATAGGAATTGCTGCACTCTGAACTGGGGTTGGCCGTGTGTATCCAAGCGTAGACAAACCCTTAAGAACAGGCCTTGATAAATTTAGAGATTGAAAATCTTTGAAGAGTGACTTCTTTGCTTCTTCACCAACTTTATTGTCGTAGAATCTTTCGATGGCTTCTGCGGAATCTACTTGTTTTTCCTCCTCATCTTCATCTTCATCTTCATTTTCCTCAACACCCTCCGATTTACTATCATCGTCATTTTGTGATTGGTTCTTCGAATCTATCTTTGTATCGATATCATCTAACTTTTCTTTTATAAAATCATTCTTGACGGTAATATCTTCCTTACCTGACTTATCAACTGTATCATTATTTGAAACCTTTTCACCAACACCCATTCCAAAGCCATCAAGTGCAAGTTCATCATCATCATTATCATCATCATCATCATCATCATCATCATTATCATCATCATCATCATCATTACCACCATCATCATCAGACAGAGATGAATTTGTAGTAGCACCTTTGTTTTCCTCTATATCCTTACCAGAACTATTTTTTTCAATATTGTCATCGTTAGCATCTTTACTTTCTTTATCAGGCTCATCACTGATTTGCAATTTTCCACTTAATCCACCTTTTCTTTTTATAATTCCATCTAAGTCGACATCCTTTCTCTTTTGAAATGATTCTTCTTTTTCTTCTGCAGTAAAATTCCAACCCTGAAAACCTTCTGTATCTAAATCGTCTCCCATATCAAAGACAAAATCCGGATTCATCATATTTTCATCATCTTTAGTAGAAGTATTTGATTTACTTTTCTTGCTATTACTCACAGACAGAGATGTACTTTCTGCTTCGATAACTTTTGCTTTTTCCTCGGTATTCTTAGAAACCTCATCTTCTTCATCAAGATCCGGAATATCTTCGGTTTCACTATCCGATATGGTAGGAATAAAGTCCAAGTTTTTAAACTTGTTGTTAATACTCTTTGCCATTTCAATGATGATTATCGTTTAATTTTTTATGGAAGGATCACCTCTTTGATCACAGAGCATTATACCAAGCTGTATGGCTTTATAAACTTCTTGTAGCATCCTGGTAATGAAATTTTCAGCATGATAAGAAGAAAATTTTCACCCAGAAAAATTTTTACATAGCCACCAAATATTTACACCGCCACAGACATTTGAGGGATGAAATACTTTGGTAAAAAAAAGTGGTTGAGCGGACTGTATTATGCGGGGAGGGAGGAAGGAATAACGGATGCGAGAAAAAAAAGAGGACACGTAAATACTTCTGAACAAAATAAACCTACCTGATTGATGCACAAATTGGAACGAGTTTGTTTAGAAGGGTCAGAGAGGGATTTCCTGAAAATTACAATGTCTTCACCCATATAGCCCACAGATTCCCTACGAATGTTACCATTTAACAATATATATATAAGCTATACATTCCCTGTAGCATTGAAACAACTTTAAATATTTGTAACAGAAGTACGCAGCAGCTGCACAAAATTCTCTCACAAAAACCTGTTCAGAATGCTGAGGGTCGTCGGTCGTTCATGTTTACAACTCACAATAGGCGATTTTCTGATGTAGAACACTAATTACTAGACAGAGAACAAGTAAACAATTAGTATGTTCTAACTACGCCAAATATATTTTGGGGTGGCAAATAGTACAACTGTAAATTTAAGGTGGAGCCAGATGAAATCATAATGATTTATTGTTAATTTTTTTTTTCTCACTGTATCTCATCTCCATACTTCCTGGTAAAGCCATGCATGTGGTTGATGGAGCGTGTCAGAAAAATAGAGAAAGTCGAAGAAAAAAAAATTACCGGGTAAAAAATAGATGACAATTGTACAAATCTGGGTCCTATTGTCCGGTAAGAGGAATACAAAACGAAAACTCGCGTCTCTGAAAATTATGGACACATGCGTAAGTATATAAATGCGACGACTCCGTTCATTCGTTTGATCTTTCCAAGTGCATATCTGCTTTACTTATAAAAGCTACGTTTCATTTTTTTTTGCTTAGTTCTATAACCTATCACTATTATTTCTTTTTTACTTAGTTTCTTGTTCTTGCACCAATCACATTAGAACAAACAAACGGTTAATTGGGATAAAAGGCTTCTTGAAGGAATCCGATTTTTATAGTGGTTTGAATTCAAGTACTTATTTTCATTTTTCTTTTGTTTGAGCTTCGCATATTCAGCTTTAAGAACAGAGTAAAACCGAATATAGGGAACACATCGAGGCATATACAAAATCATGTTAAAGCGTTCGACCGCTTCGATTGCAGCCATTTTGCTGTACGCTGTGCTTCTCCTAGTGCTTCCATTCACAGGTGGAAAGTCACTTGTCAGTGCAGATAAAGAGGCAGAAGATTACGGAACAGTGATTGGAATTGATTTGGGTACGACTTATTCGTGTGTGGGTGTGATGAAGTCAGGAAGAGTTGAAATTCTTGCCAACGATCAAGGTAACAGAATCACCCCTTCATATGTCGCATTTTCTGAAGGTGAAAGACTTGTTGGTGAGGCTGCGAAGAATCAGGCTGCTTCTAACACAAACAACACTGTTTACGATATTAAGCGTTTGATGGGAAGAAGATTTACCGATAAGGCAACTCAAAGGGAACTTAAACGGATGCCTTACAAGGTGGTAGACAAGAAAGGACGTCCAGCCATTCAAGTTGCAGTTAATGACAAGGAAGAGTTTTTCACCCCTGAGCAAATCTCGGCTCTCATCTTAGGTAAGATGAAGCAGATTGCTGAGGATTACTTAGGAAAGAAAGTCACCCATGCGGTCGTTACTGTCCCTGCATATTTCAATGATGCTCAAAGACAGGCCACCAAAGATGCCGGTACAATTGCAGGCTTGAATGTTCTCAGAATTGTGAACGAGCCTACCGCTGCTGCTATTGCTTATGGTTTGGATAAGGGTGATGAAGAGAAACAGATCATTGTTTACGACTTGGGTGGAGGAACTTTTGATGTTTCTCTTCTGTCGATTGCCGGTGGAGCCTTTGAAGTTTTGGCCACTGCAGGTGATACTCACTTGGGTGGTGAGGACTTTGACTACCGTGTTACAAGACACCTTGCCAAATTGTTCAAGAAGAAGCATGAAATTGATATTAGTAAGAACGCCAGGGCTATATCTAGATTAAAGAGAGAGGTCGAGAAGGCTAAGAGAACGTTATCGTCGCAGATGTCGACCAGAATTGAAATTGACTCTTTTGTTGATGGTATTGACTTCTCTGAAACGTTGACTAGAGCCAAGTTTGAGGAATTGAACATCGATCTTTTCAAGAAGACATTGAAGCCAGTCCGCCAGGTGTTGAAGGATGCCAAGGTTAAGGAGTCCGAAATTGATGATGTTGTTTTGGTTGGTGGTTCCACACGTATCCCAAAGGTTCAGGAACTTCTCGAGGACTTCTTTAAAGGAAAGAAGGTTTCCAAGAGCATCAACCCAGATGAAGCTGTCGCCTACGGTGCAGCTGTTCAGGCAGGTGTCCTTTCTGGTGAGGAGGGTGTCGAGGATATTGTCTTGATTGATGTGAACCCATTAACCTTAGGTATCGAAACCTCGGGTGGTGTTATGACAACTTTGATCAAGAGAAACACGCCTATCCCAACAAAGAAGTCTCAGATCTTCTCCACAGCTGTGGATAACCAGCCAACTGTTCTTATCCAGGTTTACGAGGGAGAAAGAGCAATGGCCCGTAAGAATAACTTGTTAGGAAAGTTTGAGCTCAACGGCATTCCACCAGCTCCAAGAGGTGTCCCTCAGATTGAGGTGACCTTTACTTTGGACTCGAACGGAATCTTGAAGGTTTCTGCCGTCGACAAGGGAACTGGTAAGTCGAACTCCATCACAATCACCAACGATAAGAACCGTTTATCAAAGGAAGAGATTGATAAGATGGTGGAAGAGGGTGAGAAGTTTGCTGAAGAGGACAAGGAGACAAGGGAGACAATTGAGAGCAGAAATGCCCTCGAGAATTACGCCCACTCCTTGAAGAACCAGATTAGTGACGAGAACGGATTCGGCTCGAAAATTTCTGATGAAGACAAGGAGACTCTTCAGGATGCTGTCAATGAAGCTCTTGAGTGGATTGATGACAACGGGGAAGATGCATCTAAGGAGGACTTTGATGAGCAGAAGGAGAAGTTGAGCAAGATTGCTTACCCAATAACTTCTAAACTTTACGGAGGTGCAGAAGGTGATGCAGGTGAGGCTTATCAGGCCGATGAAGATGCTGATGAAGATGAGGACGACGATTGGGATCATGATGAGTTGTAAGCGGAACAAATAATAAAAGCGCAGAGTGTGTTGTACTTATATAAAAACATGGGCGATACTAGTGATTGCCATGGTGCTTTTTTTTAGTATGTAAAAAAAAGAGATGGGGGACCTACATTCTAATCTGCTTGTTTTTTCTTTCAATTTTTAGGAATAATCTATCAGAAAATTTAAAACTCTTGTTGATATTATGTAAAATAGGCCAAAGTTGACCTTACAGACAAAAGAGAACTTTGTTTGGTGCTGTATGTGTATGACATGGGAAATCCTCACTTACCTTCAAACGGGGAGTGCTGCATTGACAGAAGAAAAAGCGTGAGTAAAAAATGATACAATGATCTGAATTCTATAGAAAAAGAATATTTGGGTGGGAGAAATGACTTTTTTTTTTCTTTTCTGCAAGATTCGCAAGCGTTATTTTTCGTGGGGAAAGACAAGGCAACAAAAAAGAATTCGGATTAGGGTTGGTTTGGCACAAGAAATGAATCAGAATTTGCTGAAAAAAAAATTGAATAAAAAAATAAAAAGAGGTAGGGTCCCCATGATTGAGCATGTAGAGGGGGGGCAGGACCGAACTTTACTTCTCCAAAATATGTATTCGTTCATGAGTAAGTATACAGAAATCTTGATATATAGTCAAACAATACATAATAATTAGATCAATAAGACAATATTTGACCTGTTCTTGGCCGGTACACGTGGCAAAAAGTACACTGATCAGTAATAAATACACATATCTTAATCAAGGCCACTTCCTACTTTACACTTATAATTTTGAAAGTCTCTGTCTCAGAACTACAGACAACACATTTTAATATATAGACAATGCAACAACAGGAGGAGATAGTGGTACGACTTAAACCACAAAAACCTACATTTACCGATGATGCCGATGACTTGAGGAGTGAAACTAAAAACAAAAATGCGGGGGAGTGTGTGGAACGTTTTCAACCTGGCGATAACATAGATGACTTAAACGGAAAAGAAAGTGAAGAAGTTGTGATGCAGAATAATGGGGTAGATACAAATACATGGGGGATCCTATCAGCTTCACAAAAAAATACAAATACAACTAACAGCAAAGGGAACAGTCACAGTCATAAACCACGTCCGCCACCTATTTCAAGTGTGGATATAGATAATCTAATGCTAAAAGAAATAAATGAGCTTGTAAGTCTATCCGATTTGGAGCCTATTGCATCTATGGCTATTTTTCAAAGACTTGTCGATGATCTCATGGAATTATATAGAATAATTGAAGAGAATCCAAAAAAAAGCATTGATTTAAGATCGCTAATTTTTAAGGGAATGGGTGATATACTTGTTGATCGTCAGGAAATGAAAAAAAAAGTCGAAAAATTTAAAGCAAACGGACCTTCAGAACCTCTTGACAATATAGAGCTGAAAAATCCATTTCCTGTTATGCTCAAGGAAGATATGATGAAAATGGCAGATGCCCACAAACAACAGCATCATAACTTCGTACAGAAATTGAAGAGCAGGTCAAATGAACGGCTCGAAATTCCACTCAAGCAAAACTCGAAAATCGACTCGAACTTTGATGAATTAGCCAATATGAGTCTTGATTCCGATGATTTCAAGAAGGTGTCGGGATGCTATCATATAAATATTGACGCCAAATTACATGAAGAACTTTGTTCGAAGTTTTATCTCAAGAAATCTCCTCCTATGAGCGTTACGAAATATTTAGAACGTGTCAACAGGCTTCTTTGTCCTTCTACGGCTTCTTTACTTACTGCAGCATATTTTCTATTCAACACAGTGTTTAATCTTAAACCTAGTAATATGACTTGTGTTGTCCCATTAGAGGCCCCTCCAGAAGACGAGGGAGAAATTCAGATGAGTCCGGTTAATAGCCGAAATATATTTCGTCTCATCTTAGGCTGTTTGAGACTGTCATTAAAGCTCATTGAGGATAAAAATTACAAACAGCGGTATTATTGTAAGGTTGTTGGAATGCAAAATATGCCTGAAATGCTAAGGTTGGAACTTGCGGAAATGTTTATGCTGGATTCCCATTTGTTTATTAATCAGTACGTCTTAACCAGATTTATATTCCAGTTTAAAGTGTTTGATCACAATGTTCGCTTGTTGTTTGCATCGATGAAATAACATTATATAAATTTATAATTAAAAAAAAGAGAAACAGTCTATGAAAAAAACTACTAGTCGGATACAGCATAATCCTTTTTCCACATTTGTAACAAGAAGAAGCGGGAAGCCCTTTCATTATTTGCATAATTACGTAAGTGCTAACCCTTAATATGGTTGAGTGTGGTTGAATGGTACGAAATTCTTGACAAAATTTTTGGGAAAAATTTTTCGTGCCAATACTATCTATATAAGGAGAGTTATTCCTGTAGCTATCTTCATAACTAAATCATACTTGTTATTTATGACAAGCCTATTTAATTACCTAACTATCTCGGTATGGAAATTTAGGAGTAAACAGTTTTGATTGAATAACAACGTGGTAGTGACTATGTTTATTCAGTCGGTTTCTGTGTATAGCCAAAACTTCAATTCTTTTTTTGCAAAGATCTACATGATGACACCATATATTTTATACTTTTCTTTCTGGCATCTCTAATGTTAGGGCATCAAATTGATGTTCAATGAATACAACCATTGACTTTGTCTGAAATATCTTTGCAAACTAGAGGAGATGTTGGAAATAGCTGGAAGAATGACTCCTATCTTACATTTTAAGTAGAAGTTGTAGATTTTGTGAGGGAACTTGTGATAAGCATGTATTGTTGTAAGACATATCTTATTATATATGATATTTGTTGTAGTTAAATACCGCAGTTCTACTAAAAGACAAGTTATACTCAAAAACAGTCCATAGTCTTCAACAGTTCGCAACCTCCCAGAAAAGTAAAAAACACAGCTAATGGTTTAAGCTGGTGTAGTCTGTTGACTATGCAGATAGATTTCAGAATTCTGGAAATGCGGAAGAAGGAAAAAATATCGACACAAGGTATGCCGCTATATTCTGTAAATTGTTCCTTTTCCCGTTGACAAAAATATTTGATTGGTTCAATTGTTTCACAAGACCACAGATAGTCTGTGATCCTAGATAAAATCATGGGGTCCAAAGTTTTCCTTTTCCTCGTGGTGCATAAGTAACTCCTGCAAAAGAACTATTATCAGCCATGGAGGTAGCTGTGGACTTTGAACTGGACTTCTTCTTAAATCCCCTCTTCTTTTTATAGCCTTTGCTCTTTTTACTCTTCATGGAGTGGGAAAATTCAACCTCTTTGTCAGCTGTTGATTTCGTCGTAATACTCTCTGTATTTTTCTTTTCTATTAAAAGAAGACCATTTGCAGCTGAAATATTCATAACCGGAATTTTGAAACACTTCAACCATATTTGGGTAGTCGTGTCTTCTGATATCACTATCCAGTTGACTCTTTGCAATTTGGATCTGTTCTTATTGTCAATACGTTGGAGCTGAATGGCAGATCTGATCAATAGCTTCAAATTCTTTGGAATACGAGCTTTCTCATTACCCTCATTAGCTCCATGTATCTCACTCAGAATCTCCTCGAGCGTCTGATCCTCCTTTTTCATCCTTTCCTTTATCTCATGCTCAGTCAACTGGACCACACTAACCTTTTCCTTATCTTGATTAGAATACTTTCCATCAAAAGAAGTAGTATTGCCAGACGCCCGAACGGATGAAAAGCTTCCAGACATTCTACCACCAAACACACCAATCTGGTTACCATCTGAGGCAGCTAACGATGGAAATTCCTTTTTTTAAAGGTGTTCTCTCCCTATAGGAGGATGCAATCTTCCATATAGGTCCAGCTTTTTCAGGAGGTTCGAGAACAAACTCCGAACGAACTAATTTCTTTTGTGGGGTTACATCTTGTACAAACAACCCCTCTTCAGATTCGAAGCTTCCTTTTTCTTTTGAAGGATCAGTTTCTCCACAACCATTCATTCTGTCATACAAATCATGCTCCTCCTCCCTTCTTCTTGCGTCCAGGTCAGCATTCATTCCACCGTTGGAGGAAATCGTTAAAGACTTTAATGCAAATGTTGCATCCAAAAGCATCTTTTGACGCTCGAACTCCTCCTTTGTCTTGTTATAGCTCTCAAAATCAGAAACATCGCGCAAAGGGGTGTTGAGAACATCAACATCGGCATCTGTCTCGTTTTCACTTCTCGAAACAGCCCGATCTATGAATTTGATACTTTTCCGGGCATTTCTTGAGACAACCGGATTGAAAGACTTCTTTAGAAAATCCAACTCTCTTAAAGTGTAAGCTGGAATGTAATATATTGCGGGTCTGTAATTTTGGTGATCCTCATACCATTTTTCCAATTGATTCAAACCACCATACACCAACACGCTTGCATCAACAATTAAGTGCAAGGCTCTATCATTATCATCCATTCTTGCATCTGTAATTCTATCAACACGATTATAATGGTTAATTGATTTTGAAGTAAGACTTTATCAAAAGCCTAATATTTCGCATGAGCTGCTTTCCCACAGACGGTTGTTACGGATCTTCGAAAAATTCAGATGGAAAGTAGAGGAACATCGAGAGAAAAAAAAATTGGCGCTCGATTCCGAATTTAATTTTCCGAAGATTGCCAAGAAAGGTCGCACCCCCTAAAAAAATACAAAAACCCTTCCATGCAATTTTTTTCAAGGATTCTTTCTGCAGATCCAAGACAAATAATTATAGCATGCTAAACACGAATATGATAGCCGATCCAAAAGCAAATGATAGTTTTTGGTATTCAATTATAAACATAATCAACATAATTGATCTGTATTAAGTTGGAATATGCTGAAAAAGCAAAAAGGAATCCGAGTATATATACAAGGTCTATATAAAAAATTACATACGTACGACACATCAATCGACATTCTAATCATCCTCATTTATAGGAGTAGGCGTTCCTAAAAACATTTCAAGCTCGGTATTAGGCTTAAATGGCCAATAATAGTATACTTCGCTCATTTTAACAAATTCTTCCTCGGTAACATAGGGCAGAACTTTCTGCAAAAGATCGTCACTTAAGTGCTGCTTAAAATAGTCTTCTGCACCGGGTCCAAGCGTATACAAATTATCCACAACCCTGTTACTTGGACAGATAAGCATCTTATGAATCAGAACCTGCAATTCATCTGGGTATTTGATATCAAATTTGGAGTAATTTGACTGAAACTCGACAAGGCATGCATCTTTCCTAGCGGTCATAGTAGGAAGTTGAATTGCATCTGGATATAATTTTGTAAGGTACCTTTCTGCGGGTCTATATTTACTGAAGTTCGAATAGGCAATCACTTTCACATCAGAAAAAATATTAGTCATCAAAGCATTTGATCTTCTATGCCGTGACCCCATTGGTCCGATAAACTTTAAGCATTCGGATGGTTGCATCCACGCCAAAAATTTGACATTGTTAAATTGGAAAATGGATGTTTTCATTTGATTGAAGAATAAAAGGACTCTTAGTGATCGCGACCCTGTAAATCCCATAAATGTACCTACCAATAGAAGAGTATCGTTAATTTTAGAGAGATCTGTTTGCTCCTGAGGGGTAATCCACTTTTCATTCAGCGCTTTTCTAATGAATGAATGCTTCAAAAGCTTATTGGCCTGGCCAAGGTCAACCTTCACATCTCTCATCAATGGGTCTTTATCCGTTATCTGCTTCCAGAATGCGCCGGCTGACGGGCTTTCCGGATATAAAACATGATTCTTCGGGTGGAGTTCTTGATGCATGTAATACGCAAAAGGGGAAAAAGACGTACAAACGTCCACAATGTTTAGTTTTTCTGATGAAGAAGGATACTGCTTTCTCAAATTTAGCTTCTTGAATATCTTTGCAAATGTATCCTGATCGAAAAATAGCTTTGTGTCCACATTTTTCTCTTTAATCATTTTCATTGCATCGGTGTATGACTTAGTCTGGGCACCGATGCCACGCAATGTTGCATACAACCCCATTTTTCAAAAGAATTCAACAGATTCTTGGCAGCTGAAAATATAATCGATACAATGCTGCTAATTACAAGGGCCAAATCAGGTTATTTCCACGATATATGTTCAACAAAGTAAGTTTTCAAATAGTGAAAAGTTAGGTTCAGATAATCATTTAGGGAGTTCGAGGGAGATGAGGGGGAAGAAAAAAAAAATAAAATAAAGATAATTCAGGGGTTACATGTGCAACGAAGTAAATAATCCTTTGCTTGACATTATACAATTGTTTATTCCTTGGTCCCCAAAGAAACTAATTTCCTTAAAACTAAATTATCAAGTTAAACAATATATATTCAAATATTAATTCGAAAAGCAGGTGGACTATTCTCGTTAGATCAGTTTAGTACTAGCAATAACAGCCATTTGCAATGCCAAAAATCACATTGAAGTTATCAACTAGAGGGAGTGGAGTAAAGAATGAGGAAAATGTGATGAGGAGTAATAAGACAACGAAGATTAAGTTAAAGCAGCCGAAACGAACTAAGAGGAAGGTGATTAAAAAAAGTCAATCGGGTAGAAAGAGCACATCTCTTCCTAGGATAAAGTTAAAAACTCACAAGAAGAAAATGCCCACTATCAGAGTGAAACCGACGATGATTCCTGGAGATGGTTATGATTCCGAAGATCCAGAGCGTGAGGATGATCCATTAATGGAGGATGGTATAATTCTTCGAATGCTTCCAGACGAATCTCTTGATACACTCCGTGCTTGTGTTGAATCTGGGGATATGAACGGCATTGCTGTTAAATGGAAGGATAGAAAGAGAGCAGTTCTTAAAATTCACGGAGCAATATACGGGGGGAAGTTGGTGAATCTACCAACCATCATTGAAGTGCATAAAAGCATAAACAAGAAGAGTATATACAAGACCATGGACGTGTGCCAGATGCTACTAATAGTGAAAAAATTGGATTATGAAGAGGAAGTCAATGAAATACCTGTGGATAGTGAATACGGAGAAACATATCCGGACGGAATAACGGAACCGATGATTCAGTGCAAGAGCAGATTTGAAAAAAGGTATGAAGAGCAGGTGATACAGAATGTGGAGGATGAAGTTGATAGATTACTTAAGCTGGATGAGCAGGCGGATACCAGCACTTACGAATTTATAGACTCCTCGATGTTGGACGATCCTAAAGTTCGTCTCGCGCTTTCATCTGGAATGGAGAGAAGACTGCATAGAAGAAGAAGAAAGAAGAAATCAAAGCATCAACGTACTGCAGTTAGCAGCGCTACTCAGAGCACTACGAGCTCTATTACTGGAGTTAGTGAGAGTACGGAAAAGCAGAATGAGGAGGACTTGGATAGTGAATTGGATAAATTGATTGGTGAGGAGGAAAGTTCCGAAGAAGAAGAAGAGGAGGAGGAGGGCGATGAAGATATAGGAGGTTTGACCAAGGCCAAGGTGGAAGAGGATGAAGGAGAGCAAGAGGAAATAGTTGAAGGTGCACCAACGGAAACGGAAGGAGAAGGTGAAGGAGAAGGTGAGGAAGAAGAGGAAGAGGAAGAAGGAGCAAATAGATCATCTGAAGATGAAGATGAAGACGAAGATGAAGATGAAGACGAGGATGAGGATGAGGACGAAGATGAAGACGAAACGACAGGAAAAGCAAGGACGTTTGCGAAAGGCGGAGAAGTTGATGAAATGAAACAGCACAATGCAATTGTTATGGAGGAAATCTCTGAGTTGGAGTCGACAATTGAACAGAAGCACAAAGATCTTGAAAAGGCCAATAATCCAATCATGAGAAACAGAATAAACGATGTGATAAATCGGCTTCGGCAAGAGTTGGATATCAAGAAGAGCCAGATCATTGAGGAAAACCCAGAAAAGGGAAATAAAGAGGAAAACGAGGAGAAGCAAAAGAATGAAGAAGACAATAAGAATAATGCCAGTGAGATGGATGTTGATGATGAGGAGGAAGAGGGTTCGGAAGGGAAGAAATCTGACGATGAAGATCTTGAGGGTTTGTTCTAATAGAGGCATACAATTTTGGATTGAACGGGCATTTATATTAAAGTGCATGAGATGTAAAAACACTCGGCATTAATTATTCGGTGCATGTTCTATAAAGATATTCCAGGCAACCGACAGTATTATATAGAAAGAAATTAAGAGCATTTTAAATATCGTGTAGCAAAGCACAAAGCTGCAAGCAGGATCCGAACTAAAGAGAGTAAACAAGTTTGTGCTCGTCTTGCTTATATAGCATGGTCGAGATCACGTTCGTATTTACGAATAATGACAACTGCCATTATAAATCTCTCAATGTCAACATAGCTGGAATTCTCGAATATTCGCGACAAGAGTTCATCGGGACAACTCATCCCGTTGAGTTTTAGAGCCTGCACGAACTCTCTGTACTCCAATGTGTGCGACTGGTCCCTGTCATAGTAATTAAAAGATTCCCAGCAGCCTTTAATAAAAGAGCAGAGCCGAACAAATCCACGAAAATCCAATTGGCCGTGCGAATTCTTGGTTGCAAATGTTCTCGAAAGGATTCTGCAAGCCTTGAGACTGAAGCTTTGATTTGTTTCTGGAGATATAAGTACTCCGGATAATTCCGGCACGCCAATCAGCTCGCTTGGAAATCTTTCGAAAAGTGCCAAAAGCTGCGAATTGTGAACACTGATCGAGTCATCTTTCATCCCAGAAAGAATCCGAATGAGATCTCCGTACACCTGAGGCCTTTTACGCAAGTCCGGCATTGTTCCAAGTGATGTAAATGTATATATGTCAGATGGTCTGGATGAGGCGGATGAAGAAGAAGATCGGGATGACCCCAGACGTCTGCCAGTTGAAAGTGTGGGATGCAGTGGTCTGGATTGATAAGTCTTGGGTTGAATAACCTGGGGTTGATTTAAAAGACCAGGATTCCTCTGGGGAGTCCCATCAGGCTGCACGTAGTAATAATTATTAATGATGGTGGGTGGGGTTGGTGGTAGAGGTCTGGACTGGAATTGGGGCTGCACAATATTCTGGTTGGTCTGGATATTCTGTGTTGTCATCTGTTGTAATCCCTGGCTTTGATTGGGCTGATTCAGATTCAGTTTCCGCCCGGTTGCAGCCTGTGGAGCCAACATGTTTGGGTTTGGAGCTGGCTGATAGTTACTATCATTGAGACTAAGATCAAGTGGCTTCTTCTTCCGGTGGCGAAACATGTGTGAATCGCAAGTTTATGTGTATAATTATAATATTTCTATTCCTTGAAATAGACAATTGGTATGTGGCTGGCTATTGGATTGGTGCTAATACGAAGAGAGTAAAAAGCAAAGCCGGTAATGACTTTCGGACTAGAGTTCAAGAGAAAAAGAGTGGAGGTTTGTTGTTCAAGTCTGGTTAAAAAATTATAATTTCCGTGTGCAACCACTCACCGATCTATATTTATATGTGGGTATGAGTAGTTTGCGATTGCACTCTGCAGAGAGATGGGATCATTTATTCTGAGGGATAAAAAGTTTAAAAACTCAATTTAGAGATTCATGCATGTGTAATAATGCCATTAATTTTTGTTCGTTGCGCAAAAAAAAACTGCAAACATAAAAAATTATTTTCTATGCGATGAGGGAATGCCTGTTCTAGGCAACTAACTCCCCAAAAAGCCTTTTCAAACCTATATGAGAGTTTTGAGACAACCTAACACTACCTGTAATATGTGAAATCATACATCTGTAAAGAACCCTTAATTTCGGTTGTACAACCTAAACTTAATCAGGAGTCATATAAGCCTAATAACAAAACCATCTTTGGCCAATCTTTACGCCTTTGAAGAGCCATCAACATCCGTGCACCGGAGACTTGATTTAATTTTTCGCAGAGGCTATTTGCCGAGTTGAATTCATGAGAAAGTAAACGTCCAGAATGAGTTTTGAATTACTTATCTCGACAAAGAGTAATGAGCAGTTTGGCATTTCCTTCAAATAAAACCTTTATAACAATGATTTGTGCTGATAAAATCATATTTTTTTGCCAAACAGAAATTATTTTCAAGGGTTTAGCCGGATAACCATCATCTTTCTGGTGCTTTGTAGTTTTGATGCATGCTTTTTGTAGTATTTATTTTAAAGGTGACCATTCCCTTCACATATAACTTTTTATACTTTTAATATATCTTTTTTAAACACTTCTACCTTTTGTTTTTTAACTTAATAAAAAATTCAAGTGGGCTTTCAGAGGAATCCTATCTTGTTATCCTAGGAAAGATTTATTTCCAAACAAAGCGTAACTGGAACCAGCGACGGGTCGCCGACTGTTTCTTGAATTTATAATTATTTCATAAAATTTCTCTGTAGAGCAGCGAACCGAGCCAAGTACTGATTGGGAGAAGGCAAAAAAACGACTTAAGTTTTCCTCGCAGGCAGGCGATTTCAGTTCAAAGATATAGAAAAGTTTGAATTGAAGCTTAATTATAACAGTAATTTTCAAGAGTTCAACAATTAGACATGTCAGGTATGTAATTATGACGCTTTGTTTAATGCATTAGTTTGATTGGTCTAATTCTGCGATGAAGTGGAAGAGACCCAACATTAACAGATGAGAGTCGAAATATGCTTTCAGGATAATGTACTAACGAACAATTCAATTATTAATTAGGATCTGCCGGATTTGATAGACACATTACGGTTTTTTCACCAGAAGGACGACTTTATCAGGTCGAATATGCATTCAAAGCAATCAACTCTGCCAATATTACTTGCTTAGGAGTTGTTGGTGAGGACAGCTCTGTGTTTGTTTCACAGAAAAAGATTCCAGACAAACTTTTAGATCCTGCTTCAATCACATATATTTTTAAAATATCCCCATCAATTGGAATGTTAGCCACAGGATCCATTGCTGATGGAAGAGCACTTGCTATCAGAGCCAGATCAGAATCAGCGGAGTTCAAGTACAAGTATGGATACGAAATGCCAGTGGACACGTTAACGAAAAGAATGGCAAATTTGGCCCAAGTTTACACTCAGAGAGCTTACATGAGACCAATGGGTGTTTCATTAATGTTTATTGGAGTGGATGATGAACTTGGACCATTACTTTTGCAGACGGACCCTGCCGGATATTACTGTAGTGCACAGGCTATTGCCGTTGGAACCAAGAAGCAGGAACTTAGTACGGCATTAGAGAGGGCGTACAAGAAGAAAACCAAGGGACATTACCGCGATGAGAATGGAAAGAGAAAGTTATTGGTTGAGGGAAACGCAAATAAGGTCATCGAGTACGCTATAACGTTGTTGTCTAATACTTTAGGTACCGAATTTAGAAAAAATGATCTAGAAGTTGGTGTTGCAACAAAGGGTGCATTTAGATCCTTGACTCCAGATGAAATTGATGAGCGTTTGATTTCCATAGCTGAGCAAGATTAAGCTTCACATGGAGCCATTGAATATTCTATGTATGTGTGTGTATGTGTAATTAACGCAACAAGATACGGGAAGGGAACAAGACAAGAAGGTTTGATTTTATGTATAACCTCATTGTTGAAGCATTTCTTATGCCTTATTAATATATATATGCTTGTCTTCTATTATATACATATAGAGAAAGATCGTTCTAGTTTCACCGACTATGCATTCTAAAACAATGTTTAAAAAACATATGGTATGAACAAATATGGACATTGTTCAACATATCTGTCCCAATCTTCGCCGTACTTCCTTTTGCATTTACGGATATCTCTGGAAGTACGATGAACAAGCACAACAAAGTAGAAGCAGGTGTAGAACCAAGGGAACCAGGAGTCAAAACCGCAAATAAGAGCCCACGAGCAAGACTGTATCCAGTCTGAAGTGTAGTTACACTTTCTGGCATATCTAACCCAGCCGCCGGTCAACAAAGTGGATCCGTTTTTACATTTTATATATGTAGGATTCTTGAGGACCTGGTAAGGCAAAAATGGGAAGGTTCTTCTGATGTTATTGTCGCCAGCCATCTGCTTTCTGAAAGCATTCTTTTGCCCATTCGATGTATCGAAGAAATAGTAGCTGGTGAATAAAAGGAAGTAACAGAACACGTTGTACCACGTGGACCAGTTGTACTCTGATGGATCATGATAGTATAAATATAGAGCGCCCTGACAGTAACTATAAGGCACACCAGCAATGTTCCAGAAAATAAGCATGAAGCCAAATTTCTCGTAGGCCATATCCCAGGTTGGTACGATAAGATCCTCACCTTTAGAGCAAGCATTTGCATACAAGAAGTATGCAATCAATAGGAACCATGCCTGTGGGCTTGCGTGTCCGTAAACATCGATTTGCTTTGTAACAGTTGCCATTCCAAGAAAGAAAAGCGTGTACCAAGGAAGCCTGACTTCAAAGAACATCTTAAGATCGATAATACCAATTCTTGGATTCAATGGGGCACCCATGAACATATCGTAGATGTGGTTTCCAGTCATCCGGTGGTAGTCTTTTGTGACTAGCAGCGTGTAGACATATAAACCAATAGCAAACGCAAATCCTGTGATGATGGCACATGTCATAATCTCAGCAAAGTGGTCCATCAACAAATATATCTTGAAGATTCCAGTGGTGTGCAAAATCACGGCGATAATGATGTTCGTGTAAAAAGTGTAGTATGCATTGCAGAAATAAGGAAGCTGCTTGTTGTGCAAGTGCTTTAGTGGTTGGCCTTTGGTCCAGACTCCAGGAATTGTAACATAAAATATTAATTGTGCTGCAATGAATGTTGCAAACACTCTGACGGAGAATTTTGTTGGTGTTGCGTAATCAGTGATGTATCCGAAATACTGAATAAAGAAATCGTGCCATGATTGGCCAGGTGCCGGAGCAGCAAACTTTCCCTTGTAAAACCTCTGGCTTATCCACATGTAATACATGAGTTGAGGAAATCCAATCATCATCCCCAAAGCTCCTGCAGGACCACCAAATTCATATTCTGGCTTGGTCTCGGTAGCAGGTTTGTCTATGTTTTCAACCATTGTTGGAACTGGTTCTAATAAATATGTATGATTTAGAGCGTTGATTCAACTTTCTAAAGTATATGATTTCCTCTAATTTCCAGGATTTCTCGAGGAAAATTAAGTTCTATATACGGCTGGTCTAAACTAGAGCGGTTGTTCTCGGGACGAGTTGAGGGGTATGAGTTGCCGGAATTAGAAAGCAGCACCCGGCTATAAATAATCATCTTTCGTGTAACGAGTGGTCATATATTTACAAAATGTTTCTTCCCTCTTTCGGCTTTGTTTTTCTATCCGACCTTAATTTTTTTATTATTTTTTCCACATTTGTCGTGTTTTTTTCTTCTTCTCTGGTCCTGTTTACTGGAACTCGCACGCACTTTCACATTCTGTTGTCCCAGTCAGTGAAAAAAAATTTTATTTTCATGCGCGAATTCCTCAATCTTAATGATGTATCTCGTATACGCAGACCATTTGGAAAAAAATGTACGACCGAAGAAGTTCAACTGTTTCAATATCAAGCATCATTTGACCTTTACCAAATTTGGAAGCCTTAGATTTGAAATTACCAGCTTTGTTGAGATTACGCCAGATCTGAAGTTCGGCCATTTTCATGGTACTTCTAAGATTTTACTCTTGCTTCACGAAAATAAATATTCTGTGCATTGGCTAGATTGTACAATGTAATAACTTTGTACGGCTGTACAGGGCATTGAGATTTGTTTGGTAGCTGAGAGCCTGGGGAGATTTAATTAGTTGTTCATTTCATTTATGCACTCACTCCTTTGCTGTTTGGTATCATTAAAATGAGCAGAATGAATATGGACTAGGAGAAGATAGGAGCTGAAGTTCTGGGCGTAATGCTTTCCATTCCACCTGCTTTTATCCTCATGGTTTGTAGATGCTTGTAAGTTTACCAGAACCTCCTGCTAATGTTGGCATGGTTATTCACAACTAAGCTACATCTTGGTTATTAGTGGCAGATAAAAAAGATATACATAATATTGAACAACAAAAAGAAGATGATTCTAAATATATAAGGCAATAACAAAAAAGAAAAAGCACGTTTCATGACTTCCATTTATTTGTAGTGGGTGAATCCGCCAATCGAAGTGGTAGCAGCAGCAGCTCCAAAGTTCTGTTGTTGTTGTTGTTGTTGCTGCTGTTGCTGCTGTTGAGAAATACGTGATCTGGCAGAGGGGTACTGCTGGTGTAAAGAAGAGGAGGGAGAAGAAGCCGAAGGTGATCCGATTTGCAGAGGATTACCCTGGTTGGCATATCCGCACAGAGCAGAAGTAGCACCTCCGCGGCTGATGAGCTTGGAGAGGATACGACGGCCATGGGGAGTATTCCGAACCTCGTTCATAGCAGGCCTCAATCTCTCACTGAGGCAGCGGAAACTGTTGTCATCGGCAACGTCCAAAGTAGTCTGGAGAACGTAGTTACCGTAAGCGTCATGAAGCAGGATTATCGGGATGTCCGGCTCCTTTAGCAGCTGGCCAATGAGAACAGGGGCAAGTGTTGGAATGCGGAGGGACTTCTCGACGACGTTGGATCCAAACTTGTGGGTGGATAGTCTGACCAGGTTGTCTCTGAGGGCAGTTATGATTAGACCGATGGCCTTAGAGGTGTCAGGTGTGTTTGCCACGGCCTCCTCGTCATGCTGGGACCGCAGACGCGTCTCCTCCATGGATAATACGTACTGCACGACGTAATTTCCATACGGATCGGTGCTGAGCTCAACGCAGTTCTCGCCCACCTTCAGGCTGAGGTTTTCGCACTGAGCCGGACTGCCGTGGTCGAAGCAACGCTGCAAAACGCAGCATCCGTGGCGATGCTTGGCGATCTTCACGCAGTGCTCGCAGGCAGCATCGAAGATGAAGTTGCAGGAGCTTGGAGGAAGCTTCTGGAGACACTTCTGGATGACGTGGTTGCCGTTAAGATCCCTGCTGAGAAGCACGACATACGAGGAGAGCGAGCTCACAATGATCTGGAATTCCTCCTTGGTGTTGACGCACTCGACCAACTTCTGTAGAGCACGGGTGCCGTGCGGGTCCAAGGCGATGCGGACGAATTGGGACGAGGCGTTGCGAACAAGAGTGGTGCGTTGCTTCTCGTTGACGCGCTCCAAGAGTTTCTGGATGAGGTAGTTTCCAAAAGGATCGATCATGAGCTCGATGACGTTCAGCTGGATCTCGTTGAAAATCTTGGTTGCAGCCTCCGGCCCCCCGACCTCCAACTGCCTCTGCAGGAAACGGCAGCCGTGCTGGTCCTTGCAAAGGTAGTATATCTCGTTCGTGAAGTCGGCCAACGTGGCGTTGACGAACCTCGACGCATCCTCTCCTCTTTTCCTGCCGGATCCACGCTTTCTGTGGATGCCGGATGCATTAGCAGACTGCTGCTGTCTTCCGGAACCCTGTCGGTAGTTCATTCCCAGTATGGGGCCCAGGCCCGGGCCCGGGATCATCGGCATGGTGCCCCGGAGCTGGCTGGAGTTGTTTCTCGTCATCTCGTTCGGCCCAACGGGTGTGGAGCCAGTGGCAGCAGCAGCAGAAGCCATATTCATCGAAAAAGACGAAGAACTGCCACTGCCACTGCCGGCTGCCCGGCTGATCTGGCCCGAAGGAGGAAAGCCGTTTCGGCCATCTGCGCGGAATCCGGATGCAACGCCTGCCAGACCGCCCGGATTGGCAAAATTCATGCTGTTGACCGATCCCAGGTCGTTAAATGCAACCTGCGACTGTGGCTGGTACCCGTAGCCCATGGACACCGGAACTGCAGCATACGCATCAAAGTCAGGTGTCGCGTACTGCACTCCGAGGTCCCCAGAGCCAGGCGGGGCGGAACCAGGCGCGGAAACGCTGTTGGAACCACCGCGGCGGAAAGATTGGTCGGACTGTGCAGCACTTGGCGGGTAGCTGAGTTTACGGACCACGCGGTCGTTCAAGGGCGGACCAAACATGTTCCCCTTCAGGAAGGCCGAGTCGTCCTGCAGTCCGAATGGGGAAGGTGAAGCCGTGGGGCCAAAACTGACCGACCCGTCTGTTGTGTCCATTAGTGGAGTCGACAACCGCGACAACTTCTGTGGCTGTGCACTGAACGACGAGCTTTTGCGCTCTGCATCTCTCTTGTCTGGAGTTTTTGTGAGCTCGGGCAAGAACGATGACCAGCTTCCCTGTTGTTGTTGCTGCTGCTGCTGATTATTACTATTATTATTGCTCTGCACACGCTGATTTGACGCCGAACCCACTCCCTGGAGTACACCATCATCGCTCAAAAAGCTGCTGGCGGCAAGGTTCACGTGTGAGCGCCGGTTGGCCCCTGGAGAAAGTGCACTGAGGCTCAAATTGGCAAGAACATTGTTTAGATCGTCGAGAGACGACGCCTGGAAGCCGGTCGTGTGCCGCTCAAACGGAGACGAGGTGCTGTCGAATGGGCTGCGTGACACCAAAGGTGACGTGGGGGCAAATCCCCTCGCTGCACCGGGCGGTGCACGGAGAGACGAATCATTTGCAGGATTCCTCGTCTCCCTATTAATATTATCTTGCTTTAACGGCTGCGTTAAAGGAATGCTTCGGCGAGATTTGGACTCACGACTCAAATCGGTGGGTGGAGTTGTAGTGGAGGTAACATCTGCACGCAGACTCGAGTCTTCGCCAGACGAAATAGAGGTCTGATCCGACATCTCGGTATGCTTGCTGTATCAATGGTCGATCGGGTGAAATGGAGTGTGAAAAATGTAACAAGGCGGGGCTAATCTGGCTCGCCTAATGTAATATACAGTAAGAATCAAACAAATAAGTCAAAAAGTGACGGAAATATGACGGAAAGAAAGCAACAATAACAAAAAATTAAAAGACTAACACAAAGAGATCACTCCTATTAGCAAATAAGCACTGTGTAACTAATGATAACAAACGCGAGAGGACAAGCAACGGGATAAGTATGTGGAAAACTTCCGGGTCCCTAAATGCCTTCCCAACTAATATACAAGGTGTAAACGAAAGAAAGATGAGGATATGATCAATGTATGTGCACGCCAACCTTGACTTTCTTTTTGAATAATGGCAATTCCACTTAAGCCTTAAGTGTAATCGACGGTAAAATGCTAGCTGAAGAGTATGTGACTGAACACTGACGCAATTCACGTTGATGTATTGTCGATAATAATGGATCTAAGTTTATCTAAATGATGATGCGAGCAGACTATTCACAATATTGGGGATCAAGTCCTTTGAATGCTGAATGTGATACTAGCAGTAGAAATGGATTTGAGCTGAGGAGTAAACCACGGTAGCCATGTTAATCTACCTTAATGTAGACGACTCAGCTTGCTTAGGTTAATGGATGAGATAATTCAGAACCTTCTTTTGATCAAAGTTTTAAGGCACGGGCATGTAAAGCACATCACTGCTCTGGGAGAATTTAAATTTTCTGACGACCAAAAAATTACCTGTCACCCAATAATGCCCATAAACTTTTTTCCCTTAATACAATGATCGAGAAAGATCCAAATTTATCTCGCGCCAGAGGGGGATCCTGTCGGAGGTGAAAAAAAAAAAAAAAAAAAAAAGCACACCTTTTTCCCCTTAACGATTTACCATTGATCAATGGAATTAGCAAAGCATACCCTGAAATGTATAAGCTTGCATCAAGAAAAGGTTCTATTTTGCAAATTTAATTAGCTCACATGGTTATACCGCCAAAAATTGGCCGCCCAGTACTTGCAGACCAAAATTTGCTGCTTCCCCCCACATTCTTTAAAAGATTCACTGCTGGAATTCCACATGTATTCAATCAAAAGGACCAAAGCGAGTCCCAACATAATGATAGCAAAAATTGAGCCCATAGATGTTAGTATTCCGTATCTTAAGGTGGATATTACCATCAATTATCATCCCCCATATTCTGAATCGATTTTCCCGATACCGGCTTATCCAAATACAATCCCATTTCTAGCTTTTAATTTTTCGCTGACCCTGGCTGATAAAAAAAAGGCAGGCTAGGCTAGGTAGCTAGCTCCCTCATCTGAAAAAATTATATTTATTTCCCAGAGCAAGAATGTGCGTGTAGCGACAAAATTTTGTCGAAGGAGGTGGCAAATATGCAGTATCCGGCAAGTTTCAAATCCTGACTTCTGGCACATGGAATAGCTTGCATTTGACAACACATCTTAATACAAACACCCTCTCTTATACCAACAGAGATAGTTCCATACGTTCCGGTACCAAGATCAAATATCCCACTTAGTTCTAGACGGCAATTTAAAGATCTGCTCAGTGTCCGGTTTCTCCCTGCATATGTTGTACCAGCGGCGTAGCCAAGTTACAATAAACTCGGTTTAAATGTGTAAAGAAATCCAAGATGTCAAAGCTAGATAGCACTCTCGAGACTTCCTCAATATTCAAACTATTTTGCAAAGTGATAAAAGAAGCGCATTACTTACCTTTGATCCAATTACCAATATGTGATATCTTAAAGACCTGAAAGAATGAACTGCCCACAATTGCAACAAAACTCTCTGTTTTCCGTAGCTCGTGGAAATTCTGGCCTAAGTATGCTAAACTAAAAATGATTTATGACCGTATAAAACCAACTGATGTCAGTAAATTATTTCTATCCTCTAACTTATATACAAATTTGTTTTTCAATCTACTTACTCATTTTCTACACCAGATCACATCTCTGCTATGAATATTGCAGAATAGTGCGAAGAAAAAAAATTTAGCAGTATTGCGGAAGAGTCTACTGTTGTCTGTCAGCTATTGCATTGTTTCTCCTGTCTCGGGAATGAAAAAGATGAAACTGCCTACCGCTCAGTTTAATATTGCCCTTTGAAATGGCCATCCTGACACCCATGCTTGTTATTATTTTACCCTTAAAGGGTTACTTTCTAAAGATAATAGACCATTTTAACCATGGAATAAGCGACTCGTATAAAATACTCAAAATAGTGTTTTCATTTTTAAGTTAAAGGGACATGACAATAGTTTTCCCCAACCCAAGTTTCCTACACTGGTAAATGATGAACTATAGATTCCAGAAAATGAGGAATGATAATGATGTGTATTATACCGCCAACCCACTTTCCAGATGTAATCATTCCCAATCACAAAACATACCTGAATCAACACATGATTTTTTTTTTTTTTTTTAGTTCACTGCCTTTCCTCTCAAAGTATTCACTAAGCTCATTATGTTGGTTATTCTGTCCAGTCAATCTTGCGTAATGGACTGAGCAAAAAATTTTTTTACTATACAACCTTTCACCATCATCCATACACCACGTATCGAAACCTTTACAATAATGATATGAGAAGTTTCCCCTATCAAGAACACCTGATAAGGCTCTTAAATTTGATTAGAATGGTAAATTATTATTTCGAGGTGAAAAAAAGTTTGCTTGTGAGAAGATGTCTTCAGGAGTCGTTTATCCTTATCAGCAAGATTTCATTTTTGGAAGGACCCCACAATTTGCCTAATGCAGAATGCCAAGACCGTAAAAAAAAACGTTTTTTCTTTAGATCAATTTTGTTGTTTATTTAGTGTACGGATGTATGATATATTGAAAGAAGTATTCGGAGCATTGTTTTTTTATCAGGGGCAAATAACGGTTCAAGTTAACTTTTCATAATTTTATAACAGAGCCCCTACAGATAATTACCAAGTAAAAAATGATAAGTGCTTTGTGATGTATACTTTTGAATTGTCTTATAATGCACTAATTCTTTCAAAATAATCAAAAAAGAAAATAATAATAAAAATACTGTCGATCTAGAACCCTTCCATTACAGAAATAGCGTTATAAAATTATAACAATAGATGATCTAATCTTTCCTATTATATGAGACTGAGTTGATGAGTAAAAGGTGTTGAAGTTTTATTCCAAAAAGGGAAGAAAAATCTAGACACACAAATGCTGTAATTGAAAAAAATTAAAAAGGGCGCATAACGGTTATTCCCCTGCAGAAAAAAAAATATTTACATTGTTTTTAGATTTCTTTAAAATCTGATTTCTTTTTTTTTTAGCTGCATTAACATGTTGAGGGGAATTTTTCCCTAGCTTTTAAAAAGTTATCTTAACAATAAGTTGAAAGGAAAATGACGTAAGTTGAATTTTTAGGGTAAAAATTTTATTACGAAAAAGTGAATTGTCACTTGTGCCTAAAATCCGCCGGGAATAGACCATCCCTATTAAAGCAAGTTTTTTATATATTTCCGCTCATTGATCTGTTCAAAAGTTACTGCAATAGATTAAGTACCGATTTGCAAAGGCACGTAAAAATGAAACAATAGCCCGTTAAGTGAAAATTTATCGCAGGGGAAAAAAAGTTGATCCAATTATTTTATTTTCAGCGATGTTATCCCGTTGCATGCTCGATTCAGGATCATCTAGAGATTCGCCATCAATATGATCTGTAAGGTATATAAATAAGTCGAAACGCCATCAGCTTCTTACACTCAAATTCGCCTCCTCTCCTGAACAGAAAATAATATTATCCGTAGCAAAAGCTTAAGATAAATAATACCCAATAGATCTATTATTAAATAGACTTTCATTCCCTTTAATCCAACTTATAATACACTCCTTAACCAAATTTTAATAACAAAATGGCTTTCTCAGTTTCATTCATTCATTCTATGGCAGTACTTGTCTTACCATTCTTTGTCTCTTGTGCACCTCTTTCGAACAGACATGAACATCATATGCACAAGAGAGGAGGCACATGTTCTTTCCCTAATTATGATGGAATGGTAGACATAACAGCTGTTGATGCTGGTGGTTGGGCTCAAGATAGTTCTTGTGAGGCAGGTCATTATTGCCAATATGCTTGTCAGCCGGGTTACTTAATGGGACAGTGGAATCCGGAGGTCACTTCATATAGCTACCCAGGATCCCAAGATGGTGGCCTTTATTGTAACGATAACGGAGAGTTGGAGAAGCCAATTTCCCAGAATGATTACTGCTACAAGGGTAAAGGAACTGCAAGTGTTAATAATCAGGCCTCTCAAAATGTTGCCTTTTGTCAGACAGTTCTCCCAGGCAATGAGGAGATGCTCATTCCTACAAATGTCGACGCATCTAGTTCCGAGGATTTGGCAGTTCCAGGTACCGATTACTGGGCCGGAACTGCTGCTCATTTCTACATTAATCCTCCTGGAGTTTCTGTTGAAGAAGGTTGCAAATGGGGCTCTACTGCAAATCCTTACGGTAACTGGTCGCCATACGTTGCTGGTGCAAATATGGATGACAGTGGAAACACTTACGCCAAAATTGGCTGGAATCCTGTCTACTTGGAAGACTCTTCACCATTTAAAAGCACAAATCCTAGCTTTGGTATACGCATGAAATGCGCAGATTCTTCCAAGTGTAACGGTGATACTTGCGAAATAAATCCTTCCAAGTACGGGTTGAACAAAGTTAGTGCTGGTGGACAAAGCGACTCAGATGGAGCTGCTTGGTGTGTTCTTACTGCTACTGACAATGCTGCAATAACATTTGAAGTCTTCGATGTTTAGGAATGGGATTGCAGCTCTTTGTATAATAATTAAATTGTTTGTATTTGTTCGTTGTTTAATAAAAAAAAGTGTTAAAATATGACCTAAAAAAGATGGACGAGCTGGGAGTCGAACCCAGGACCTTTCGCATGCTAAGCGAACGCGCTACCAACTACGCCACACGCCCAATTCTTATTTTTGTAAATGGTCGGACTGAAGGTAACAAAATATTATTTTCAATAACCTGAAGTGTAAGGATTCTTTAGATGATTACCAAATCCGTCTAAAGATATATAATAGATTAATTAGATTCTTCTCTGATACTTCTC
>ERZ746981.226-NODE-226-length-37287-cov-13.507659_pt1 | contig 37287 bp, 22 predicted proteins | sample MGYA00374948_ERZ746981 | MGnify/ENA primary metagenome ERZ746981 (study PRJEB28757, sample SAMN06711160) | food metagenome | host: microorganism | place: China:Harbin | collected 2017-01-30 | study: EMG produced TPA metagenomics assembly of the Analysis of...
TATATCTTTCCGTGTTACCTAATCAGGTAAATGAATTCATTAATATTTTATCTGGCTTTAAACCAATATGCGCTTGGCTTGACCCCTTACATTTGCGAAGTTGGTTGTATAGTGTAGTGGTTATCACTTTCGGTTTTGATCCGAACAACCCCGGTTCGAATCCGGGTACGACCTTAATTTTTTACATCTTACTACCATGATCAATATTCCTTGACATATATTATTTTTGACAAATAGAGGCAGCCTTACTTGCAGATAAGCAGTTAATCATTATCAAGAACTTTGTTACATCCATATAGTTGGTTGTAATAAAAATGGAGAAACGGAGCGCAAACTTTTTACTGGAGGAGGTTGCTTTACATTAATGAGGTAATTTTAAAAGAAAAAGCGGGAAACGCTGCACACGTAAACATATAGGATATAAAATGCCAGGTAAAAGGATCATTTCAAAGCGATTAATTAGTCCGCTGTTTTGTGAATGATCCAAAGGAAAAAGATAGAAGAAAAGCAAAGAATTCATTATGAGGTTACCGTTTGACAAAAAGTTACGTACCCTATTTTAAAATTACAACGACAAGAAGAGGACATGTGTTTTAGAAAAGGTAATTGATCAAGCTTGTGTGTTGATTACGGGTTTTGAAAGGATAAATTACATTAAAGAGATCATACGGCCAAATTCAAAAATATAAATAAACGCAATGTGCCTAATTTGGTAGTTGAGGAAGACTCCTCAGGAAAATGAATTACATGCAATAAAAGAGCACATGGCTCGAGGAAGATAAAAATATCAAAAATTGACAGCACAAAAATAGCATGTAAACACGGCGTTATTGCTTATGTAAATTATATTGAAATGAAATTTAAAGAGTACGTATGCGTTTAAATACGAATATATTCAATTAGTAAAGGTCTCTCAGACTAAAAACGATACGGAGCCCAGAAAAATAATTTAGAAAGAACACAGGTGCAACGATGCTGAATTATCTCTTATTTATTTTTTCCTTTCTATTTTACCTAATTTTTTTCCTATCATCTATATCTTATCCTTTTGCATCACAAAGTCTTTTCCTTGTTGAAACTTTTACAAATTTCTACATATTTATAGTTTGATTTTAAAAGACATACACGGACTTGCAAAATTATTTTGGCTTGTTTGTAGTATCACAGATTCATAAAGTGGAATATCGTTTTGAGGGGGTGTTGAGGAAGTATAAAAACAACAGTTCTTTGTGTACCATTTGATTTTGGCTACATACATTCCACTACTGATATCATAATCATATAAAAATATATTCTATTGATAAGCATTCAAGCTGGAATATTAGTGGGTCTAACCTCAAATATATAACACCCTTTGCTATACAAAGGTGTTCGTTTTTTTGCCTACGCAACTTTATAAACAAGGAAGACTCCTCTGACATTTGAAGCATCATCCTTTTTGCTTTTTTTTTTTACTCATCATATTCATTAATTATTGATACCAGATTACGATACCAGAGTACTTTCACAAATCAAATGTTAGAAGGGTCCTTAACTAAGAAATCATCACCTGCATCTTCACCTTCAAATCTTGCAGGAAGAAAAGCTGCGAAATCTCTTCGATTATTCAGATCATCGGAGGCATCACGCAGGGAGCACAGCCATGATAACCCTCGTCCTGAATTATCAACATCGGTTGATCTTCATTCAATGAAATCTTTACTTTCTGAGCCTCAAGGAACACCAAAAAAATTGTATGTGCATAATCAAGAGCAGCTTGCACCAGCATGGAAATCATCACAAGTGCGACACAATTCTGTTGCTATAGCATCTGTTTCGGCGAGAAAAACTGGCTCCGAGAATCTTTGCAAGCGAAGATCGGTCGACCTCACTTTGTCTGACCCTGATGGTGAGACTGTTTCATCTGCTATTTATTTCCCGCATACCCCATCTAAAAATCATGATGATCTAAATCCCGAACATCTCACGGCTGCCGCTGAATTCGACCACAACGGAGATGACATCAATGAAATAGAAGAGATAGAGGAGGCAATGGAAAAGCAAAGTGGATCAGAACGGCATGATGAAACGCCAGAAAAAACACCGATCAACTCAAGAAGTCCATTACAGGTATCGCAGAATGAGAAATTTGGGTCCGGAGAGGAGCACGTGCAAGAAAGAAGAGAAAACTCTACAAAACAGGATGGATCAAGTATGAAAACAGAAGACAAAAGTAGCGCTAGGGATGGAATTGAGGTTGGAAACGAGCTCAAAGACAATGTACAATATCCGTTGGCTGTTGAACTACAACCATTCGAAAACAAGGTGGGTGGGCATACGGCAATTTTTAAGTTTAGCCACCGTGCAGTCTGTAAGGCTCTTGTCAATAGGGAAAACAGATGGTATGAAAATATCGAAAAAGAGCATCCGGAGCTGCTTAAATTTATGCCAAAGTACATTGGTGTTCTGAACGTTCGATATAGCACTTTTGTGAATGATGGCGAAGAAGATAATCCTAAAGAAAAATCAACACAGACAGATATAGGCCTTCCTGAACCGTCATCGGGCAGAGAAATCGATAAATTGCATTCAAGCATAATGAAGCCATCACTATCGACAGGAAATGTCAAAGAAATGAGGAAGCAGGTGGAAGAGGCACAAAGAAAAGCAATATCATTAGGAAGAATGCCAAAAGCCGGCCCAGGTGAAAAGCTTATTCCTGAAGTCGTTTTAGAAGATAACAGACACATATTTCCAGATTCTCTGTGGCCAAAGTATTCACCAGCAGGAATTAGGGTTCCTAGATCAGATCCATTAAGATCAAAGAATGCTGATAGTATTGGCTCAACTACAGTAAACAGAAAACTTCAGGAGCTTGTTTTGACAGAAGTTTTTGCTCCAATAAAGAGATATGTTCACAAAAATAGGGTAAAGACACTTCCAGGAAGAAAGCATGCGATGTCTTCTGAAAAGGGAGCCATAGTTGACAATTTGAGCTCTCCATTACGTCGCTTCCATAGATATTCAACCAATAGCATAAGCAGCACTCAGCTTCGAGCATTACCAATTATTAAGAACGCAAGTGGCAAAACGCCGGACACAGAGAAAGTAACGAGAAAGTTGATTGAACGACCACAGAGCATTCAGGGCAAAAATATGAAGTTGGGTAAAAGTGAAGGGGATGTAGATGCTGCGGAAAATAAAGGGACATCACCCGAAATGGAACCTTCGTCAGTGCATTCGGATGACATCAAATTTGTAAGTGTTGACGGAGATGATGTATTTCCGGATCGGGACACGATTGTTTCTAGCATAAGAGGAATGCGTGCGGCCAGTAATGATAAGAAATCAAGTAATGAGGACGAGCAGGCTGTGTCTGAAGACAATGCAGAAAGTGATGGCGAGATATTTATGATGGAAGATGAGGAGAAAGTACACGGAAAGAAAGCCGGGGAAGAAAATGAGCCAATAGGCTTGGAACCATCGAAATTGATGAAACAAAGCCATAAATTACGCAAGCACACAGCATTTGAGCGGTTTATACTGCTAGAGGATTTGACAAGTGGAATGGAATGTCCATGTGTTCTAGACTTGAAGATGGGAACCAGACAGTATGGAATTGAGGCGAAAAGCACAAAAAAGGACTCGCAAAGAAGAAAATGCAGACAGACTACATCATTGCAACTAGGAATGCGGATTTGCGGAATGCAGGTGTGGGATCTCAAAAGACAGACCTACATAAACAGAGATAAGTACTTTGGTAGGCGGGTCAAAGCAGGCGAAGAGTTAGTGAGATCATTGTCAAGATTTTTGTATGATGGTGTTCGCCTTTACTCAATTGTGAAGCATCTTCCAAGACTTATAAAAAGTTTGGCAGAGCTCGAATCGATATTTCAGCATCTTGATAATTATAGAATGTACGGATCATCCATTCTTCTGATGTATGACACAGCCCGGGACACAAAGGACGTTCAGTCTACATTAATTTTGCGGATGATAGATTTTGCACAATGTGTAATCGGTACTGAGCCACTTCCTGAAAGTACCACCTTCCCTCCAAATCACAAAGGTCCTGATTTCGGTTATCTCCGGGGACTTCACTCTTTGAGGTTTTACTTCAGGTTGATGTTTGAACAATATACGGGGTACAAGTACGACAGTTACACTAATGCATTGAAAATTCTTCAAAATGTTTGCACGGACCCAAACTCTCCTGTAAACAGGTCCTGCGATTGGTTGGATACCTTTGATGAGGATAAAGATTGTCCGTACAAATTTGATCAAGTCCCTGGGAATGACGGGAAAATAGACGATGATGTAGTTTCAGATTGATCACAGTCCGATCGACCCGTCGATGTAAATGGGATGCTTGCCTTTGCATCAGGGCTGTCTCCGGTAATTTAAGTTAAACTCCTACTTTTCTATTACATCTTCTACTTACTAAGCTTCTGATTCAAGAATATTGTATTATTTTACCTTGCTGTTTGTATGCGCCAGTATTCGTAGAGTCAAAAAGTCATGGAAAAGGACTTGCAGACTGAACATAAAGATACTGTCAGGATTTGAAAAGAAACTCTTCTTTTAAAAAAGCGGCTTTTCATTCTCCTTTACTCTCCCAGAGCACGTTATTAGTTTGACCGCGGACCACAATATTTAGGTCGCCAGTCAATGCAGTCTGGTGTGCAGTGGAGAAGGAGAAAAAGCAAAGAAGATAAAAACATTTCTAAGGCTTCGGAGAAACCAGGGCGGACTTATGCGAACCAGATCTGGCGCTTATTTATAGTTACGACGAGAAAGAAAGTTTTTTTATTCATCTCCCAAAATATTTTTTTTTCTGCGCGGACTTCTATTCTCCTCGCAAGTAATCGAAACATTTAAGGCCAAAAATAAACGACTGAATATACGATACAAAAAAGTGAAAAATTGGGGGAAAAAAAGGGTGAAAAAGATTTCAGACAGTGCTCTCGGGCTTGCTGCTTTGAGAGACCTTTTCTTGGTCAACAAAACCAGAAGAGATCGTGTTTGATGTCACTGGGGTGATAGTACGCTCATGTAATGCAATATTACGACCTGCAGTAGCTTCTTCATCGTTATCGGTTTTGGAATTCTTTCTGTGTCTGTACAAAAGATAGCCCAAAGCACCAATAATAAGGAAGACACCAATTGTAACACCAGCACCAATTCCACCAGCTCCGGCATTGGTAAGTCCACCAGAACTTTCAACATGTGTCTCACCACTTGCGAGAGAAGAGAGATTAACACCATCATCTTCGAGTTTTGTACCGTAAGTGTAGGCAGATGAGTACTGATCACACTGGGAAGCCTCGGATTCACAGCTATTGCACCACTGCTTGAGATTTTTGATGGCAACCTTGTTGATGTTGTCCTCAAAGTCGGACCATTTCATAAGATTATCACTAGTGCCAAAGATTGGATATGTCGTGAGTGGAACACCATCGTAGGTTCCATTCCTGAAGGAGAACATCACGTAGTAGTTGCTACTCTTGTCTTTGAGAAGGTCGAACACGTAAGTGGCACCGTAATTTGGCATTCCAGTGAAGTTGTCCGAGACCTTATTAAGCTGCAGAAGACCACTCATCTGGTACATGGTGTTATAGGAACCGATGAGATAGTTTATGTATGGCGAACCAGCGATCTTAGTAGCATTAAGATAGTGGTAGGCGGCACCAAGCAAGGCTCTTCCTCCAATAGTGAAGTTGTTCAAAGTATTGGATGCATCGTAAGAAATACCCCATTGGGCCTTATCAGCCAAAACAGCGACTTTTCTCAACAAAGTCTCGTTGTACTTGCTGGCGAGCTCCTTGTTGTGGATGTAGTTGACATTCATGAAGTCGAAAATGCTCATTGCATTGCCAAAGTTCAACTTAGACTTAGGATACTTACTCTCAGGGAGAATTTGTGACAATGACTGGTAGAAATCAAACGTGGACTCGTTCAACTTTTTGAACTCATCGCCAGTCTCCCATTTTTCGATCGCAGAGTCAGATGTTGGGCAATTTTCTGTTCCTTCAATGTAGAAATACTCATCGGAGGTTTCCTGCTGGATATCCATGAAAACATATTGATATCCGTCAAAAGGTGCAGAAACCTCGGTACCATTTGACAAGGCAGAATCATCCTCATCAGAGAGTGTTGAGTTCGAGTCCAAAGCACTAGTTGGTGGGTACAAACCTTGCAAGAACGACAGTTGCGAATATTCAAGAACTGTCTTTGCTGGACACTGTGAATACGTTTCGCCGTAAACGAAAACACCTTGATCATTCAAGCCATCAATCCTGAAGTCACTAGATGTTTCATTGCCATCTTCAGTGAGACCGAAGTATCTCTTTCTGTAAAAACTACCTGATGCCACTTGCTCTTTTGCACCTAAAGTAGTAAGAACCTTTGCTGGTTTTGTCACTCTGTCATTATGTCTTCCAAAGATAAAAGTACCAACACATTGGTAATCGTCCGGAAGGCCGCTTGCAGAAACATCCGAGTCTGCAACCGCTGATCCGGCGAATAAGGTCAAGCCCAATAAAGCGAGTGAAGTTGATGATAGCATCTCTGTAAGTGCTGAAATATTGCAAAGCGAAGGTTACAAAAACAACTCTATTGAAGGAATAAAATGCATCTACTTCGTCGATTAGTAGAACAGCTAAAAAAAAAGCTATCGGATATTATGTCCTTTAAATACAATCATGCAGTTGTATAATTGTGCCATGATAGTCTATCCGCTTCTTCATTGATAACACAATTTTCTACCTTTATCTTTGCTTGCTAGCTAGGAATCTCTGTTCTTGCTGAAATCAGCAACCCGCTTTTTTTTTTTTTTTTTTTGACCTGGCTTTATTACCGAACGGGAACCAACTAAAGGGACACAGTGCATGAAAAAGTTTTTTTTACTGAGTTCTTATCGCGCCGAATAACGACTATTTTGGAAACAGCACCGGCAATGCCGAGTCCTGCATCAAAATACTACAACTGGTGGAATGACCAACCTCGAGCGGAGAATATATAATCTCCTTTGCAAAGAGAATTTTACACTTTGTATTTTTATTCATTCAGATATAGGGGCACATCGGGCCAGTGGAGATTAAACTGTAATTGGAGCTTATCTCATGTTCAATATTGAAGAGTTCGAGTTCATTTCACTATGCCCTACTCTGAAAGCAGCTAATATTGAATAACATTGGCCAATGTCACTTACGCATAAAAAATTCCCTATTTTCTTTCATTGAATTGGATGCCTTTTATTTTATGGAGATGTCATTTTTAATTGTTTACCGATCTATTGTGTAGACAGATGGAAAATAACCGTAATTGTATTCATTGCATTATTCGAAATCCGGATCATGGATCCTTCTTTTTCTTTCTTTCGGCGCTAAAAAGTCCAAAAATTGCATCCGTTCGTTGTATATTCAGAATGGCGAGATACTGTAAAAAAGCACATATTGATGATAAGACACAAAAGTCACACTTTACAGATAAAGGGAACAATAATAAAGAGCAGATAAACCCGTGTCTAGCCTGGATGACCTCAATAGGTTGCTTTATATTTCAGTTAAAACTACAGAGAGACAGCAATTAAAAAACTAGGGTATAATTCATGCTATAAACAGGATAAATATATACAAAAGATACATGCAAATAAGAAGGATATGGAGAAAAATCATCACTGATTTTTTCTATCTTCTTCCAGCTTCACATCACCTCCAACTTGTTTCGCAGCGCATAATCGAACCCGTTTGAGCTCATCAAAGCATTTCGAACTGTAATTTGTGCTATTATTCTGAAGACAATGCTCATATTTGCTAATCATTTCAGTACAATTCTTTTGGATCCGTTGGAAAGACTTCACGTCTTCTCTCACACATTTTTGTAATGCCACCTGGTATTTGATGCAGTCTCTTTTATCTCTGACTTCCGGAGATTGCATGCACTTATTGAAACCCAAAAATGACTCAGGACATGACTTTGCAACATCTTCCATTATTATATCATCGAGAACTCTGGACATTGTAGTATTTCGAGAAATCTGCCTTCTAAATGCTAGGTTAAGAGCCCACTGACAAAGGACTGTTGCAAAAGGATCCTTAATTGTATACCCTTGATGTTGAGCAGAAAATGACAACCTTATATCTCGAAATGTTGATGTTATCCAAGCAACAAAGCTTAATCTCCACTTGAAATACTTGGAAATATTGCGGTGTACTCGTTTTTTTTTTTTTTTTCATTTCCTCGGATAGATAAATTTCACGTTCGGTCTCCGCTTAACCAAAACTGGCAACATGGTTTAATATATTTGACCAGAATCAGACCAAATATATCTAATGAGACCTAACAATTAGACATAGCAAAAAGAAATAACAGTCAGATATACAATATAGGATAAAACAGACCTTATAAGCCGGATAAAAAACACCAAATCGGATAACCTACAATTCTAACAATCAACTGCTTTAAAGATCGCATTACATTGTCTTCATTAATAACAAAGTATATAAAAGTACATCTATCTAGCAGCAACTATGTGGGAAAATGACCGACAACGAAAAATCAAAGAGAGTGCTTAATTTTCCTTCGTTAATATCCAAAAACCCAAATCTTGCACAATACTATAATCAGCGGTTGAATGTTTACAATTTCGGTTCAAACGATGCTGTAATCGAGTTGACAAAAACACTATTTGAGACTAATTTGAGTTTTAAAGTAAAAATTGATGATAGCAAACTCTGTCCTCGCTTTTTCAACAGATTAGATTACGTTATTTTTATAGATCATCTTCTCCGGAACACATTGTCAACCGAAGCTCATTTTAGAAAAGTTGAACACGAAGTCAAGTATGTTGGACTCGATATCGGCTGTGGACAGATTGCAGTATACGGGTTGATGTGCGCATCAGTGATGAAAAACTTGAAATGTATGGTTTGCACAGATATTGATGACGAAAGCATAAAAACAGCAACCGATAATATTTCCAGAAATGAGCTAAATGACAAATTAATTGCGCTGCATGTAGACAGAAGCGGGAATAGCTTTGCATCACTTGCAGAGATGCTAACCGATGCAGATACCGATAAAACAGCTGCATTCAGTATGTGCAATCCGCCATTTTACTCTTCGTGTGCAGAGATGAGTTGTAAAAACGCATTTAAACGGCAGAAAACCAATTCGATGGGTGAATATGTCACTGGAACGGAAAATGAGCTTGTTACTAATGGAGGTGAGCTTGCCTTTATAAGGAAGCTTGTCCAGGATAGTAAAAACGTATCAAATAAGCACTCTGTTATCTGGTTCACCAGTTTAGCCGGAAATTACAAAACTGTAAAAACACTAGTGCAGAATGATTTTGCACAAGATCCGGATTTCAACTTTGGGGTGCACAGTTTTGTAAGTGGAAACTCCAGAAATGCCACCAAGAGATGGATTATATACTGGAGTTTCAGGCTCACGAGACCACCGATAGGAGTTTCTAAAACGAATCTTGTTGGTTCGAGGTATGAGTTCACGGTCAAGTGCAGCCTGTCTATAAAAATCAATGAGGATGACTTAGCAAATCTAAATGATATTAAATGCGAAAGAATCAACGCTGATGTCCTTTTGGTCCATTTTCCAGGTGATCGCTGGTCCCGAGCATACAGACGTTCATTAAAGCACATCAACAATGCCATACAGCAAAATGATGATTGCTGGTTTAGAATAGAGAACGGATCAAGCCATATAGTAATATATTGGCTGTATGGGACCCGTCACAAGCTTTTCGAAAGCTTTTGCGGATTTCTCCGACGTCTAATTCAAAGCAAAGAATGTTAGTTCACCATCAAAGCTTTTTCAAATATCCCTGCTGGATCAAACGTTCCACATCCGCCTGTCTGACAAAAAATTGCGAGTCTTTCGTTAAATTAAACACTCCGTACTCCGTTTGTATTTCTCCAGCATCCTTGAGGACCCTGACATCTATAAAAACACCTTTTGGAGGTTCCAATGACCCACCCAGGTCGACATCGCTCAAGGAGCCCTTAAATTCACTCACAAGTTCATTATATCGATTGAGATACTCCTGTTCGTGTTGTGATAAATTTTCCATTACTCCTCGCTCTATTTCCACATTTGCCCACACCAGATTATCAATTTGCTGTGCCCGTTGCCTCTGATATGCTAATAAGCAGCGTTTGTTTCTTCTCATGCATAAATGTGTCACAAAAAGCTGGCATTGCTTAACTTTGTCAGTTCCACTAGGTAAGAAACTGTTCTGCGATCCACTCAAAGAATCACGTTGGGCCTCTTGGGTCAATATATCTGCCTCCCTCTGTAAGTCACGTGTCTCATTTACCACTGATCGCACTGTGTTCTGCTGATAAAGTGGGATTTTATCCAAATTCTGTGCCCTCTTTGCATCCACTATGAGTTTATTTGCTTGATCTCCATACATTATTAAGGTAACGTCAACGCAGACTAATGTTTTATATTATAGGAGTGCACCGAATATTTGGCATGCATGTAATCACTGTGGTGAGTTATGAGTTAAATATTTCATATGATCAATATGACGGATAAAGATAAACAATTGAACACGCAGCTGTAAATAAGAAGATTCGAGTGTGCATGTAGTAATTTATCGTGTTCAAAAAAAATAAAGTGAAAAAAACGCGACGCGACTCTACACATTTTGAAGATCATGAATTTTTCGTCTAATATGTTTACATATATATCAACATATTCATCCATGACAGTTTTCGATTAAACAATTCCATTAAGATTAAGTTTCCAATAAAAAATTGCATTTCTTAACTATAAAAATTGTATAACAAAGGGTTGAGCCTTTGAAATAATACGCAATGCCTAGTACATACGGAGGAACAAATGGCGGCTTTATCCGGCATGCTTTTACATCCAGCAGACGTATATCATCATCAGTTTCACTTTCCCCAACAAAACACGAGCAGAAGAATCAAATGTTACGATCAGAGAAGCAAAATGTTGTTGTCTCAAAGAAATTTGTTTCAGCAGATAGACCATGGACACATCAAAAGAAAATAATAGCTAAATCTTGCACTAATAAGCATGACACGACTTCAAATTCCGGGTCAACAGGTCTAACGACATTATTTGCATGTCTGGACGGTTTAGCGACAGATAATGATGAGTCAAATGATAGCAGATTGTCTAAGAGAAGAAAGACAACTTTTTTTGGATCTCGTGTATCGAACTATTATAATCCTAGTGAAGATTCATCTAATCAGGACTCTTCAGATGATTCAGATGCTTCAAGTAAGGACGAATCGCAAGAAACTTGTGTGGATGAGAGTATAGGAACGATAATAAAGCAGTTAGGCAATGTGAGGGAGAAAATAGATATGGATAAAGATCCAAATAAATGCAGAGCTCGAAAATTGGCACGGTATACAACTTTTGTGAGGAATATGTCACTTAAAGGTCGCACATATGAATCAACAAGGAGTTTTAGAGCCGATGAGCGGACAATTTCCGATGATGATGATGATGATAGCAGCGTTGATGATGACATTATAGAGGATTCAAATGTCATAAATACAAACACAAATACAAATCTATCCTCCTTAGACGGGTTGAGCAGTGATAAAGTACTTTCGACGTTGGATCTACGAACATCTGGCATCAACACGCAAAATAAAGAGGAGCTGGAGCTTTTTATGGAAGGATATGAAGCAGAAACCTCATTTTATAACCGAAAAGATGTACTTAAAGAATTCTTGGAACAAATACGCCAAAGGCCATCATTTGCTAAATACATTTGCAAATTTGGGTTTCCCGCCATGTTTCTAAATCAATCTTTGAGGAAAGACAGTAAGGTTGAGGATATATGCAGTCTTTGGCTTATGATTTTTATGGAATTGTTAAAGTCAAGCACAAACAGCAGAATTCTGTCATCATTCTTCCGGGCTATACCCAACCAACCTGAATTTATTCTCACTCTTTTGCACAGTAAGAAAGATGAGGTTAAAAGTGGTATTCTAAAAGTTTTGTGCAAGCTGGTTGATGTTTCGACAGACTTCGATATTACAAGATATTTTCAGGAAGATGAACAGTCTGAATTTATAAAAGAGCTCAGGAATTGCATTGAAAGCTCTAGTTTAAGCATTGAAAGCACTGATCAATGTCTAAGGATATACCATCAGATGGTGCTTACAGGAAATGTGGGTGATGAGTTATCGTTTTACAAGCTAACATTATCTATTATGAAATTTGTGAGGGATCGTACCAAATGTGAACAGAGGAAACTTGCATCAATCCTGAAGCTTGGAATATCGCTAACAAGCAGCCTGAATCATGAGGAGGATGGACTCCGAAAGAAAATACGGGACGTTTTATTTAACAGGGAAGTGTTTTCTGGATTAATTGAAATAACCATATCGAATATCGGAAGCCAAGACGGAAATCAGCTATCGTTGTTTGCACTTGGATATCTAGTTAATTTTGTGGATGAGAGTAAGTACCTTCAAGAATGTGATCGTTCAGTATTCAAGAAGTTGAAGAAGGTATTGCATGATAATATGGGAGGAGCAAATAGCCAAACAGCAGAGACTCATGTTGAAGGGTATTTGGCTTTGGTTTACGGGAAGCTACTCACTTATAAATCACTAAACGCTGATTTAAGCATTGATGAACAGGAAAAGGCCTCACTTATAAATGTATTAAGGAGATTTGAGGAGTTAATATCGTCCAATATTCAGATAAAGAGGAAGGTAGACCTCATATTGAAGCAACTAGAATCGTAAGTGTGCCATTCAGTAAAAGCGAAGCGAATTTAGGAATATCCGACACTACAATAGCTAAATAGATGTGTATAAATGCTGAAATGATACCCGATAATAGATCCTATATAACCACATGGTGTATTTAATAACTTCAGTAGGCCTGCAGCCATCACTCCAAATCAATTGCTAGATTCTAGTATACAAATAAAAGCATGTCTAAATGGTGTTGAACTCGGCACTTTGAGCAGCAGCGGCCTTTCTAGCCACACGGAACATCTTGGATTTTGCATCTTCACGTGGTCCCTTACTGTGAGACTTGGAACTCTCGTTAGCAAGCTTTTTTGGAGTCTCACGTAGTCCAAAGGACTTTGCCAAGTGTCCCAAGTGGAGCTTTTTGAAGTTGAAGCAGTCTCTTTCAGAGGAAAGATGCGTAGTGTATGCTCTAGTATGACTAACAAAGGCATTAGTGGCAATCTCCTTTGCTCTTGGATTCTCAAGAAGCCACCTCTCTGTGTTAAGCTGGAAAGTCGTGGCATGAACATCCCAGTCACCTTCTCTCTTTGGCACGTTTTTGGACCTGGCCTTCCTCTTTCTATGCTTTTTGTCATTCTTATTCTTATCATCGTCACTTTCAGTCTCATACTTGGCAAATGCACTCTTCAATTGATCCTCGAAGTTCAAATACCGCAAGTTCTCCTTTTTATCCCCGTGAAGAGGCTCGATTTTCTTGATGTAGTTCTCCTCATCTCCCGGAAGTAAGAAAAGTGTCGAAAGACCAGATTCTCCCACACGTGCTGTTCTTCCCACTCTGTGAAGATGATCCTGAAGTGTGAAAGGAGGATCATATTCAACGACATTCTTGATGTTTGGTAGATCAAGGCCTCGGGAAGCCACATCTGTACAGAATAAAATCGAGTGTGCGTACTGGTTGTTTTTCGCAAAGTGGCTCAAGGTGGCAGTTCGAGCTTCTTGCGATAAAGATCCATGGAGTTTGTATATCACCACATTATCATTTATCAACGGAGCTGTCATGGCCGTCACTTTTCCTAACTGTGCCTCCTCATCATCATTGGTATCTCCACTTTTTTCATTCTGCCTGCTTCCTTTACCGTCCCTCCTGCCGTATTTCTTTGCATTATGTCTTCCTTCCTGACTATTCTTTGAACTCTGTTCACTTTCCTTCGGAAGTCTTCTCTTTTTTTGCACGGTAAGTCTCTTTCCCGTTCTTGTCAACGCTATGAAGTGGAAATCAACCGAGTCCGAACACGAGAAGAAGACGATCGTCTTGGAGTTCTTCTGGGTAGCAGTATCCCCAACAGAGTTATCATTTGTGAGATTCTTCAACCTTGCCGAAAGAGTCACAAATCGGAGTTTAGGAGGAACAACCAATATCTCCTGCACCAACTGCTCTGGTGCCATCATGTCGTTCTTTCCAGACTTACTCTCTCCCTTTGTCTCGCCATTATCAGTGGTGATAAGCTTGGCATCCTTAAGAGACATCTGGCCAAGCTTTCTAACAGTTCCTTCCATGGTAGCAGAGCAAAGAATGTTGACTCTTTTGGCAGGAAGACAGTTTTGCAAGTTTTGCGGCAAACGGGGTTCGAACACACTCTCTAGACACGTCAAGAGCTTTCCGATGGCCTCCTCAAAACCTAAATCCATCATTCTATCACCCTCATCCAAAACCAAGTATCTGACTTTGGACAAATCCAACTTGTTTGTATTTTCAATATGATCGGCCAACCGCCCTGGTGTGGCCACCAAAATATTCACACCTTTGCGAATTCGGGCCTTCTCGGACTTCTTCTTCTCTCCTCCAATGACAAGCCCGGGAACTATCCAGTGGCATGCCGAACAGAGCTTGTTTGTCAAAAACTCGTATGTTTGGGTTGCTAATTCCCTGGTTGGCGACAACACAATTGCGAAAATTCCACTTTTGCGATTCACGCTACCATCACTCGCTCTCATGAGTCTCTCTATAATCGGAACAGAGAACGCTAAGGTCTTTCCCGATCCGGTTTGTGCTTGTACAAACATATCATCATCTCCTGTAATAAGAGCTGGAATAACCGCTCTTTGAATCTTTGTTGGCTTTGCATACCCAAGTTTCTGCTCAAGGCATCTGCATAGCGTTTTGTTGATGCCAAGCTTTGCAAAATCAGCGCTTTCATCATTGATCAAAGGTGCGTTAGATGGTTTTAATTCCGCTTTGGTCTCCTGATTGTAATCACGCTTCTGAACCTCTGGATTTGCCGTGAAAAGCGACGAAACAAATGTATCTCCTTTACCCCCGTTGCTTCCCCTTGTTTCTTTTGTCACTCTTTGTCGTTTGTGAGAAGTTGTTCCTTCTTCTTCACCATGTTCTTCCTCATCTCTTGATGATCGTGCTTCTTCGCCATTTTCTTCCTTCCTACTATTGTTTTGCCCCATTCTTGCCCTTCCTCTTTTTCCTGAAACGGGAACTTGGTTTGGATTCACATTGCCATCATCCTGTTTGTCCCTCTTGTATTTTGGAAGCCTGTTTTCTAATGCTAGTCTGGTTCTTCGTCTATCTTTCCATCTTCCACCTACTATCTTCTTTTTTATTACTGGCTTCTTTTCCGTGCTCGAGGAAACAGCCGCAAAGTTAAGCAGCATTCCATCGTCTTCGTCCGACATATTTCTTCGTGTATGTCAAGTTATCTGATATACTTTAAATACTGATCGGAAAAGACTCAACTATTAAGATGAGACAGAAGAGACTAACAGTGATACCGAGTCAGACTTTTTTGGCTGAGAAATTTTTTTATCAACTTTGATTATCTCGAGTTTCCTAGTTGGGATGTGTGGTGAAAAAAAAAATCCTCGAGGCAGACATCAAGAAAAAGTAAGAACTAGCTTCACAAATAATAATAAAACAGGTTAATAACTAGTCGACCAATACATAAAATAAAATCACTTAAATGATTCAAATATAAATTTGTAAAATGCTAAGCAAAATCTGAGAACAGCAATACTTCGGTAACCCGTTATATTTGTTTATTTCCACTCTCCTTAAAGCGCTTTTCGGTATCAAATATCTTCTGAAATAGTGTCTCCAACTTTAGTTTCATCCAAGCCCTTTTTGACATAAGTTTAGGGGAGAAAGGCTTTTCAAGTTCATCATCGTATTCTTCTAAATCACTTGTCTTATCACTTTCTAGTATGGCTTTTCTTTCCTCTTCAAAGTTAGGATTTTCTTTGACTTTGAGTGAGCTTTTTCCTGAGCATGACACATTTAAAAATGGATATTCAGGAGACTGTTGAATAGTGTTTCTAAAACTATTAACATCTTCTTCTGGGTCATATGACACAATATATCCCTTCACTGAGGAAACATCTTTTTTTGGAGTATCTTCCTGTTTTTCTTTGTTCTTATTACAATTTGCTTGTCCCGTTGAAGAAAACAGTTTCAAGAGGGCTTTTTGATTATTGCTTTGATGGCCACCTTTATTTTGGTGTGTGTTTTCATAATTGTTTATGTTGATGTTTGATATTTCACAAAGTGGAAGTTTATGAGCCTTCGTTTTGCAATTCTCAGTTTTGACCAAAGTTTCCTCGGCTTTTTTCTGTACACTTTCATTGGTTCTGTTCTTTCTATTTTCCTGTTGTTGCACTAATTGCTCATTATTTTTGATTAGTATTTCCTTATCTTCTTTGAGAGATTTAATAGAAGGTGAAGGAGACTTCTTCTTTAGTTGCATAAAGTCAATATATACCTTGCTTAGCACTTTATCCGTTTCTTCTCTTAGAGTTTTGTTTCGGGAGAAGGTCTTTAGTAAGATACATATTTGCTCGTTTTGAAACTGAATTTTACTTTCACAATTTTTTGGGACACATCCAAAGGTTTTTAATGAAGTATTAAATATATCCACTTCATCAATTATTTTGGATATATGTTGTATAATCTTTTTTAATGCATAATCATTATGAACTGATGATTGCAAGCTCAACTTGAGCTGCTTTAGTTTTTGCAGTATGCAGGAACAACTATTAATCAATTCATTTGGCTGCTCACAAATATTTTTCATTCCGTGTTGGTTTATGTATATTCTTTCTATTGCACACAAATCTGATAAAAGTGTAGCTCTATGTTTTTGCTGGATGGGAACTTCACATATGCCTTGGTATATCAATGCCAGGATTGAAAGTATATTATAAAATCTTTGTGATGAAGCATTATTCCGCTCTAATACTCTGTTTGTCTGTCCTGAATTCTGAGTACAGAATCTAAAAAGAGTAAGCAAATTGTTTAAAATGATTTCAGCCAGGTTAATGTCTGAACAATTCTTTAGTATATGATCCGAAATGTCTTTGATATTCTGCTCTAGACTATTTAGGTAGAGTTCGATATTCATTGAAAAGAGGTGTATGTGACTGTAAGTATTTTAATACAGTGTACGAAATAGGGAATGAAGAATAAAGGAATATACAATATGTATCAAGGAGCTAGACGCCGAATAAAATTCAAATTGTAGAAAAAATACAGGATTCGTTTGATTGAAAGATGACGTTTCCCGATTTGATGTTTACAAAATTTTTCAAAAAAAAAAAAAGATAAAAAAATAACTTTCAGATTAGAGGATGGATGGAAGGTTGTCACATTTAACTGTGCAAAACACTAGAAAGTGGTGGCAGGGGACAAAGCTTGGATACAGATCTGCATAATATATTCATAATATTTATTTACACATGCAATGTCGTCACTTTTTGTTAAGGATGAGTCTGATGATGAAAAAGAGATCGAAGTGAAGGCCGAACAATCAGATGAGATGGATGTTGACAAAGAAGTTTCAGGCAATAAAGAAAAGACTAACGGTGAAGAAATAGACATCGAGGAACCCGAGTCAGATTTATTTGGACAGCGAAATGAAAAGGATGAGGAAGACGATCCAGTAGTGGAAGAAATTCCAATTCACATGAACCCAGACATTGCAGAGAAGTTACAACTACTATTGTTACAATATACGACGAGATCGAACAAGGCAGGGAAATACGAACCGGGAGGCGAGCTTCCAAAGCAGTTTCAGTATAAGGAGAGGTCCGATGTTGTGGAAGTTGAGCTTCCATTTGATGATACGAAGTTTTTCAGCAAGGAGAAAGCAGACAAGTGGGATAAAATCAGAGGAGAGCGACTTCGAGGTGTTGTGTGCAAGAATGACAATTGTAAGTACTTTATGGGACGCGTTGGTACGGACAAAGAGCTACACTTAGTCCCAGTGAATGGAGGAACGGCACAAATGAGGCCAGATTTCAGATATATAGATGAGTTAAAGCTTCGAAAGCTGAAAGAGGAGGCTGAGAACGAGAAGAAGAGCTTGAGGCCGGAACTATTGCGTGAGGAGGAGAAAAAACCGACGATAGCATCGATGCATGTGGTGCAGATGACGGCAAAGTCGTCAAACAGAGCTGCTCCACGACTTGGAGGTGCTCTCAGGAGTGAAAAAATTGAAAATGAAGAAATTGCAAAGAACTTCGAGTATTTGGGTCAGAAAAGCTATGATTACAAGGCAATGGAGGGTGAAATAGAAGGAGCTGGGCACGAGGATAAGGAGCTCCGGCCTACAGAGACATCCTCTGAGTATTTCGGGAAGTTGATGGGGATGATTGGAGCTTAGGAAGGCAGGAAGGAGTGTGTATAAGAGTAGCAATGAAAGGATTAAAATAAGAGAAGTGTAGGTAATGAATTTACTATGATAAGAAGATCAGCATAGATGATGTATATAAGAGTAGCATTGGAAAAATTAAAATAAGAGAAGTGTAAATAATGGAATAAGAAGAGCAGTATAGACAATTGGTGCATAAGAGTAGCAATAGAAGCACTATAATAAGAGAAGTAGTGTAAGTAGTGAACAGATCGTACTAAAGTACTAGAATATAAGAATAAGAGCAGTAGCAGTAACCAATCAATAATAATAAGAGAAGCAGCATTATAGATGATAAGTGTAATCGATGAAGATAGTACCACTTAAATAAAGGCCAAATTAAAGTAAGAGCTTTACAGTAATGGATGAACGATAATAAAAGAGGTAGCAATGACAAATGAACTATAACAAGAGATGCAGTACAAGCAGTGAGCAGATACTAGTGTAGTACCAGAATATAAATAGGAGAAGCAGTGTTAACCATAAGCATTGACAGGTAGCATAACACATAGACTACCGAGTAAGCAAGAACTACACCAACACAGAATACATACAACCTACCACCACTCAATGTTATCATAATAAAATAAAAAGTACGAAGCTAAAGACATAACGTTAAAAGTAAATCAGAAACAAAAAAATCAGAGCTTAGATCTTTCCAAGCTCGACAGCCTTCTTGGCAGCCTCGTCCAAGTCAGAGTACAAGTAAAGGTGCTTCAAGCCACTGTTCTCGATCATCTTTCTGGCAATCTCGAGGTTGGTACCACGGAGTCTGGCGATGACAGGAACCTTCAAGCCCAAATTCTTGGTGGCATTGATCAAACCATCTGCAACATAGTCGCATCTGACGATACCACCGAAGATGTTGACGAAGATGGCGTTGACCTTCTTCTCGGACATGATCAACTCAAAGGCCTTCTCGATGGTCTTTGGGGTGGAGGCACCACCAACATCAAGGAAGTTGGCAGGTGCACCGCCGTACAACTTGACAACATCCATGGTTGCCATGGCCAAACCGGCACCGTTGACCAAGCAGCCGATGTTACCATTGAGCTTGATGAAGTTCAAGCCGTACTTGGAGGCCTCGACCTCGTCTGGGTCCTCCTGCGACACGTCTCTCCATGCAAAGACGTCCTTTTGCCTGTATGCGGCACTCTTGTCGAAGTTGAACTTGGCGTCAACACACTCGATGTCGTGCTCCTTGGTCTCGGTCAAAGGATTGATCTCAACCTGGGTGGCGTCCTTCTCCTTGAAGATCTTGTAAAGAGTCTTGATGTCTGCGGCAGCCTTTGGAACTGCATCTGCAGTGAATCCCAGGCCTGAGGCGATCTTCGTAGCCAACTCATCCGAAACGCCCTCGTTGATGTTAACTGGGAACTTCTTGATGGCCTCCGGGTTCTTCTTGGCCACCTCCTCGACCGACATACCACCCTCAGACGAGGCAATGATCATCGTAGACTGATTCTTTCTGTCCATGACCACCGACAAGTATGATTCGTGAAGTGGGTACTTTCTCTCGACGACGTAGACGGCAGAAACGGGCTTTCCGGCGGCTCCCGACTGCTTCGTGATCAACTGGTGGTTGAGCATCTCCTTGGCCACCTGCTTGACCTCCTCGGCACCCTTGACAAGATGCACTCCCGACTTGTAACCGGTGTCAAAGTGTCCCTTACCTCTTCCTCCAGTGAGAGCCTGGGCCTTGACAACAAGATCATCCGTGCCCAACTTCTTGGCGGCCTCGTATGCCTCCTCTGGTGTGAAAGCTGCGATTCCCTTAGGGGTTCCCACTCCGTACTGCTTCAACAAAGATGCTGATCTGAACTCGTGAACCGACAAGAATCTCACCTGAGAGACACGCTTGACGGCGTTTTTCGATGCTAGTCTTGCGAACATGATGCTGCTTAGTGCTTAGTCTGTGTTTGCCCTTGAGCTGCTTGCCAACCTGCTATGAATAAGTGAAGAAAATGGGGCTTTAAAAACAATTGATGTGTGTGCCCTGAATGTGCTGTGCGAAATAATCAACTCTTCAAAAGATGCCACGATGGATCAATTGACGATTGCTGCTGTGAATGTGAGAAAAACGATACAACTAGAAACAGAAGCGTGTGAAACGAAAGAAAAAAAAAGAAGCCCTTCTGCTTTATATTAAAGTGATGTGGAGAGGAAAGAAATCTGCTTCAGATGCGGAAACTGGTAAAATAAATAAGATACTGCCAACGCAACGGAACGAGTAGGACGGAAAAGAGAAAAGTATTAGGAAAAAAAAAAGACCTGAGGCAGGAAAATTATTCATGACAATAATGGGAAAAGGGAGAAAGTAATAATGTGAATAATAATAATAATACGATCGGGGTATTGAGAGGGGGAACAATAGGCGCGCCCCGGTAAAAGTGTTATTTTGGTGGGTTAATAATGGACGAGGTGGTGTGAACTGCGGTAGCCTGAAATGGCTCTGTTCAGCTAACATCTGCCCATATCCCTCTTACATAATTCTCTTTGCAAACATCCCATCGCAAAACCGTGCTCTACTTAACCTCAATTCATCAGCTGCCTCCAGCGGTTATTTCTATTTGCTTTTAGCGCTCACCCTGTGCCAAAATTATACAAAGCAAAAAAAAAAAAGGTCGGTGTTTCCAGCCAGACGGATTTTTACCGTTAAAGACAAACAAACAAACAGACAAATTAACAAATAGAAAACAATCCAGAGAGACCGTATAATGTGATATAATGAGATAAACACGGTTTGGTCTATACATCTCCACCCGCATTCTTTCCATTCATCTCTCCACTTACAGTTCAGCCTCTTGAAAATCAAAGTTCCGACCCTGCACAAATGGGCAAGCTCTGGCATTTTCCAGCATGGAAAAACATCCAGTATCCAGACGCTCTCGAAACATTGCTGTAAACGGCAAGGTCGGCACAAATGCTAGCCGCCCCAATCAATGAAATGGCAAATCTGTTTCGGCTGTCTCCATTGTTCAGCATCCCCGATAGAACGGGATGAATATTCATAACTCAAAAAAAACTTTGGTCGAGGGGAAAGCAGAGGGCCGAAGAAAAACAATAAATTTCACGAGCCGAGTTTTTTCTCCACACTTGAAAGCGGCATTTAAGGCTGACTGAAGGCCTTTGAGAGTTGTCCGATGCACCTTGCTGATTTCTGCCTACGGCGGCACCCCGCGGAGTTTCGTGGGGTGGGGAATTTACTGCGGGTATCGTGGGGTTTTTACTATTTAGCTTTCTTCTATTCATTCTTGATGCCCCATTATATTATGCTAAATTCACTAGCGGTCAATCCAATCTTGACAACACCGGTGCCTTTTTAATAACCGATAATTTTCCTCTTTTTAATTATATTTCCATCTTAAATTTGAGGCCTGAATGAAATTGATCGAAAACTGGATTTCACATCTATGTTGGATTTTCATTTATTTCACCGCCTCGACACATCCTTGCACACAACGTATCTTGATGATTTTCATACTTTCATAAGTATTCTTCTGGAATTACCACTGATCTACCTAATATGGCGTGCTTCTGGATCTAAGAAAGGTTGCTTTCATTGTGGATGGTGTGCTAAGAATGTTTTGATTCTTCTTGTCCACTTCAGTTACCATAACAAACACAAACTAAGCATTTTCCATATGTACGTACTCCATGCTTGAAATCAGTTAGCAGATATTCATCTGAGAACAATTTGAAGGATACACAATTACTTTCCGTATGGAGACATGCTTTCAACATTCAACATAGTTGCAGCTTCTTGATCACTCTATCTCCAATCTCTCCATTTTTCTGTTGAATTTTTTTTCAGAATGGTCGTACTTTGTCATCTGATTCCATTGGCCATCTATTTTCCCGTTATTATCATGCACATTGTCGCTTTGGTCATTTATAGTATCATTTAATTGGCTTCTCTGACCAGCTAGGTCTGTTTTATCACATCGGTCTGTCTTTATTTCTCCCTCTTGATCACCTTTTGCCTCCTCATATTCTTTATTTCTTTTCCCAACTTCCTCACTCTCATTTTCCATCTTTTGCTCATTTTCTTTCTTTTCGCCACTATCTCTTCCTTCATCTTTATCTCTTTTTTTACCTCTATCTCCTTCTTCATTCTTCTCCTTTCCCCCATCTTCCTCCACACCCCTTTCACCACTTTCACCACTCCTTGAACTCCCGGCCTTTCTCATCCGCCTCTCTACACCATTCATGTCCTCATACGACCGACCGTTCAACTGGTACCAGAAAATCACATCCGTGTAATTCGGATAGAGCACATTTGCATCGTAATCGTAATCAGTATCTTCAGAGTATTCTACAGGTGCACAATAGTCTGGATTGGTGAACTGGGCCCGCCTGGCCTTGAAATAGTCCCAAACCGACCGCGTCCGACCCGGGAGGTCGTGCTCGTACCGTTCCTTGTCACAGTTTTGCAGAAATGTTCCATACTGGCACGAGTAGAGGTGGTAGACCAATCTGCGCAAAAACCTCTCGTTGTATTGGAAAGCAGCCGGATTCTGCCTCATTAGCTGATAAACACAGTCCAAAAACTGCTGAAATGTTGGACTCTCGAGACTTTCAGCGTTCGGCCGAGACCGAAGTGCCTGGTTGAGCTGTCTGAAACTCTTAAAACCTTGAAAATTCCGGAATCTCGTTCCCACAGATGCAACTTTGCTCGACGCGTAATCGTGGAATTTCCCCTCTGTGTTCAAACGGCCGCATCTGTCGTTGAATCGGTGGCCAAACGAGCACCAGTCTTTCTCAACAAGCACAAAAAAGCCATCCAGGGTCCGGAAGTACGGATCGATGCATATTTCAACAAGCGAGATCACCTGCGGGGTCCTGTCCCAGCCATCCGAGCAGTGCACGACCATATGGGCACCTTTCAAGTGGATCCACTTGACCAAAAGATCTGTCGCTTTCAGTAATTGTGACACGTAGTGCCTCCAGCCGCTTTTCGCAAGCTGCTCGTGCATCTCAGCCCTGTGCTCGGCGATCTCCGGCGTACTCGCCGCCCCAACTGCCCCCTCCACATCTCCGTTACGCAAAACCTCCTTCACGCAGTTCATGCTGTCTCGAATCACATGGATATTTTCCAACCCAAGGTACAATTTCCGGCTTGTTTCGCCCCAGTAGTTGTCCATGCTCTCAGTTCCAGCCCCGACTGCCATCTGGGCCATCGCACTTGTGACTGGCCGGGCATCCACCACAAGATTTTGCTCTTTACCACGCCCATTACTGCTAAATGCCCCATATACCAACCTCTCGTCCTGGTACGACCGATTCTGTTTGATCCCTACCAACGGCTGCGAGCACCGCATTATTGTGCACCCGTTTTTCCGGTAGTAGTACGCCAGACACGGGAAACGGGCCCTGGATCGGAATTTCGAAGATTCTGTAATTACGGCATCTTGAACATCCGCTGGAACGCACACAAAACGCGGATACGTGTCACACACATCGTACATCTCATTCACACCGGTCATCCGCCACGAATGGCGGCCTTTGCCGGACTTTTCCAGCCCTAATGTCGCACTTTCCAGCTCTGCAGGCCGCTTTTTCACGTTTTCCACTTCATCAAAGCTTAAACCTTCACGCACAAACTCCGCCTGCGGGTCATAGTCCCACCAGCTATCGTACTGCGCTTCGATCACAATTGGTTCGTACAAAAACGCATAACACTCCTCAATGCTGCCCGTGCATGTCAGCTTCATCACACTGTCGTACACATCCTTACACACGGTCACATCCTGGAAGTCGAAACTCATGTAGTTGTAATCCCGACAGTAGATTTTCAGGTTCGCTCCCTTGTAGAGTTGATCCCGCTTCCAAGCCTCCACCTCCTCCTCCAATTCCATGTTGTGTGCCTGCTTACTTTTCTCCTTCTCCTCCTCCTCCTCCCTACCTTGCCAATTAGTGCCGTCGGCTCTATTCCCCACTTGCACCCCCTCATTCACACCTTTCCAGCTTCGTTTGTACATCAATGCAGAGCCCTTGCGCAGCTCTACACGCTCTATTATTGGGTAGCAGCACCAGAGCTCTCTCAGACTCGCTGGCTTGCCATTTGTGTGCCCATTGCTGCTTTCTGCTAGTGTAAAGATAAGATGATGTGTTGTTAGATGCAATGAACCTTTAAACGACCTTCCTCGCCGATGCAATGTGATGTTATCCACTTTTGTGATCTTGAGATATTCCATTGCTCTGATTGTGTTGGTTGCTTTTGTTCAATGCCTTAATTTACTTAATGCTATGATATGCTAACTGTTCCAGATCTCTCCCCTGAGCTTTTTCCTTTTTTTTTTTTTTTTTTTTTTCCCCTACTTCTCATTCTTGCCTATCCTTTTTATCTACACTACAATGTTATCTCGGCCCGCACAGCCCGATCCACATCTGGCAATTTATATTAGCGCCAAATAGCTGTGTAATTAGTATGTTAGATCAGACACAGAATATTTAGTATTTTCAAAGCAGTTGGAATAAATTCCAGCAAAAAGCAATTTTAATTGTTTCATGCTAGTTGTTTCGTCTACTTCCGTATCCTGTTGTGTTGTCTGTGATCAGAAACTGTGAAGGGAGTAAAATAGTTCAAGTAATGCTTTATTATCTACTTGTTGCTTTCACCTTTATATAAAAATAGGATTTTACCTTTAAGCTCTTCGTTTTATATCTCATTTCATATCCATCTCATTTCCATCTTATATCTCATTTCATATCCATCTTAAGTCCATTTCCGATCCACCTCTTATCCATTTCCTATCCGTTTCATATTCATCTTCTATCCGTTTCTTATCCATTTCCTATCCATTTCTTATCCATTTCCTAACCATTCATCCTTTCCCACACCCTCAACTTCTCATCTATTGGATGCCACCTCCTCTGACTACCCCATTTGGATGAAAAGAGCATTTCCTTAAGTCTGCTCACCGTCCTGCGATAGGCAAACTTCTCATCCTCACCTGCAAGTCCAGTTTCAGCTTTTTCAATACTGCTCTTGCTAATATCATCCGTTTCAACATCAAAGGCCGCACCATTCATCTCATCATACGAAGTTGCATTTGGTTGCAGTGGATTCACTGTGTCTAAAATTGTCTGTGTTGCCATCTCACTATCTTCAACTGCACTTATATTATCTCCCTCAATTGGAGTACACTTGAACCCAATGCATTTCCCACCTGTATTTGAAGTATTGAAAAAAATATGTTCTATATCCACATCTGAACGCATTACAAGTCTACAACCAGTCTCATAAGTAGCATCGACAAACTCTATGAGCTTTCTGGCTTCGTTCTTTTGGCCAGATCCTAATGCTGGAACATTATCCAAGATAACAGTCTGAAATCTTGATGCTATAGAGATGAAATCCCCGGGTCCAAACTCGTTCCCGGAGAATAAGCGTGAAAAGTCTAGCAGTACCGAATTGTCCTTGCACTGGTCTAGATTAATCTTTCTTCCAAAGCTGTAGAAATATGTCGACTCCCATTTTCCTGGTCCTACCAACTGGAAAAGCGTGTTTTTCCACCTCGTTTGATCTGGATCATTCTTCTTCACAATGAAAGAGATGCTTTCTGTGCTTAGCGAGTCCAACCGATGATCATTTTCACTGTCCATGTCAAATATCGTGCATTGCATCTTTAAAATACGTTCAAACTATCCAAACTGGGCAGAGTTGAACCCACCCGTGTACATATTAGACGGTAATCTGTTGGATGTGGCCACTAGCACACCTCCAAACCTGAAAAAATAGGTAAATATAATCTTGATCACTCTTGCGGCGGCCAAATCAGGCATCATAAATTCATCAAGCATCAAAATATAGTTTGTTTGCACGAGATTTGAAGCGATTTCGAACAAAATAAGCTCATTCTGGCCCTTCATTAGCACATTTTGTCTGCTGATCTGGTTAATCTCTCTAAAAATCCACAATACAAAGCTGCTGTAATAAACCCTGAGCTTTCTTCTGATCGGAAGCGACTCAGAGAACATATTCATAAGCATTGACTTGCCAGTTCCGACTTCACCATTAATCAATAAGCCTTGAAGAACTGGGATGTTCTCAAGGGCCTCTTCATCACTTAAGACTTTGATTAGCTGTTTGCATTCATCCTCCTTTTTCCTTTGCACATCCTTGTGATACAATCCAGAAACGAAGGTAACAATATTCCAATTTTTGTTTGTTTTCTTTGCAAATTCGTCCTCTTTTTTCTTAATTGAGTCTTGAGAGTTGCATGCACGTCTCAAGTCACGCACTAGTGTATCTATTTGCAATGCCTTGGCATCCAGTTCGTAGTCTTTCAATCTAAAATATAACTTTTGGAACTCTTTTGCAGCCCTCATCTGCTCGATATCCGGGTTAAGAGTCCCATTTCTGACGTTGTTTCCCGATAAACAAGAAAGGGATCAGTAACTTTTGGACACGAGATACTCAGCAGTCAAATACCACTATACCTTATATATGTATTTGTGAAGAAGCATGTTTTAAGCATTGAGTTCTGTTTTTTGTAAGTTGGAATAAATAAGAAAACTCAAGTGAGAGATTAATCATGTCAACAGGATTGGCGAACAGATCAGTAGTTGATTCTCAATAAAATGCTAACCCAATCCCCCGGGAGCAAAAAAGGTTATTTAAAAGTCGGATTGGGAATCAAGGCTGGTATTTATACAATTGCGAAATGGGACTTATGATTTATTATCATGGTTGAGATGAAAGGAGAAAGAACTCCGAATTGAATACCCAAAAATGAATGGGAGACTGAGCAAAAAAGTACTAAAGAAAAAAAAAATTAAATAAATAGAGGTGCATTGCCGAAAGAAGGTAGAATTGAAACGAGACCCGGATCTCTACATGAATATGCTATAAATACAATTTAAATAGCTACACAGGCGTAATTGCCGATCGAAGCTATGCAATACAAAATATGTATTCGATATGAACCCGCAAAATCAGTAAACAGTAAAATGAAGAGGAAATGTTCATGAGGTGATGCAAACAAATGAATGGTTGCTCTATTTAGGCTCAGAGATGTATTTTAGACTGTCTCTTTATTATCCAGAGCTGCGATCCGCAGAACACGAAGAAGGCTAAGTAGATGAAAACTGCTCCGAATATTGTTTTGGCAACACTTAAATTCTGTGGTGTTAGTATGCAGAAGATAGAAGAGGTATCAAGTAAGAAAACAAAGCATGCAGAATCTAGCATAGTCGAGCTGATTGAACCAATATACTCATACTTAGAGATTAGATATGAAGTTAAAGCGGCAAAATTGGACAATATGATGTTTGATTCAGTTTGTAGTACAATTCGGTGTGTTTGGCATCAAATTTGAGATGTATACTTACGCTTTGCCATCTTCAGGATCGTCTATCGAGCCCACCAGTGCCTCATTGTTTGTGTAGAAGAGAGCACCTATCACTGAGAGGATGAGGACTCCGAAAGCAGAAAGAACAGTGCAAAACCAAGCTTTTCCTGCCTATTTGATGAAGAAGTAGAGTAGTTGTTAGTAAGATAGTTGAGAGATAGGGAAGTATTGTTGATGCAGAGGGATCCCTGTATTTTACACTGTACTTACTGTAACAGCTGGCTTCATTTTTGGTTAATGAGAAGATGAAAACTGGAGTGTAATAGGAAGTAGGTAGGACAAGTTGAAAACATGTAGATAATAAGAGTTAAGTGGACGGCAGAACAAAAAAAAAAAAAAGGCAGCGAGATTTGGTGTAGAATTGAAATGTTTAGCACCGCGCATATTTCAGTACTTATTTTTTGCTCTAATTATCCCTCTTTAATACAACCTACCATATGATAAGTGATGTACTATTACTTTGACTATTGCTTATTGCAACTTCTATTTAATAACCTACTAATATTTAATTACCTAAATACTATTTACTTAAGTTCTACCTAAATACCATTGACTTAATAATTACTTACCTAATTACTTACCTAATTACCACTTACATAATTACTACTTACTTAGTTACTTATTTAAATACCATTTACCTAATTACTACTTACCTAATTACTTACCTAATTACTTACCTAATTACTTACCTAATTACCACTTAATTTCTACTTACCTAATTACTTACTCAATTACTCACCCAATTATCACTTAATTTCTACCTAATTACTACCTAATTACCTCACAATTACCATCTGCTGCCTCCAAATTCAATATTAAGCATTACACAGAAACTTTTCAATGCACATTATCAGATCAAATTCTAAGATTCTCGCCAAAGTCCTGGTCCTGCTGAATCAGCGAATCGTTAACCGGAGAGCCGTTTGTGTTCTGGTTTTCCTGCTTCACCTGATTTCCGTCATCGATGCTCATTTTGGCCTTCACACGCAGCTTTTCGACCTCCTCGGCATCTCTTCGGTGGTTCTTCTCTATAACCAAACTGCGAAGAAGGTTGTTTTCCAGCTCCAACCTCTTGACTTTGGCCTCCAAGCCCTTTGAGGCCTCCTCCAGATCCTTAATTGTCCGCTGCATTTCCTGTTCTTTCAGCTTTTTCTTGATTCTAAACCGCGCGGAGGCCGCCGTATTACGCCGTTTCTTATCTTTCTCCGTGTCCGCACGGTCCGAACCCATCGGAGAAGTTGAGGCAAGCGGACTTAGGTTCGTCGTCGATGCCGGAGATGTCGAACTGCTGAAAGTTCCGCTTTCTGCCTTCCGCCTCTTGCTATTTCGGCTTTCTCGCCCGTTTTCCCGCCCCAATGCTCGCTTTCCGTATCCGGAATCGCTGACGGGCTCCGACCGGATCCCCGAATGTTGTTTTTCTCGTGACTCGATTGCCAACGGGAACGTCTGGGCGGTGGCGGCAAAATTGGCCGCGATTCCCGGCGGAATCCGCCGGTCATTCTGGGAAAATCGACCCGATAGGTTCGGCGTCGAGTTAGAATTCATGTTTGCATCCTTGCCCAGAAAGCTCGGCAACGTTGACTCTGGGATGGTGCTGGATGGAGTCACTGAAGGAGTCACCGAAGATGTGATCGAAGGTGTCATCGATAGTGAGTTGTGATGTTGATGAAGTTGTTGTTGTTGTTGTTGTTGTTGTTGTTGTTGCTGCTGCTGTTGTTGTTGTATTCCTTGCTGCTGCAAGCCTGAAACATCAGTCCTGTGGTAAGCAATCAGTGTGGCAAGAGCCTCAATTTGCATTTGCGACAATCCGGCTGCCGCCAAAGTGTTTTGTGCACCCTGGGGCACTTGTGCACGGGGTAAAAGCTGCTGCACCTGCGAGATGGAGGCATTCTGCAGCCCGGAGGCCCCTGAAGACCCCAGAATTGCCTGTGGATGGGCCAGAGAGGGCAGACCCAAGGAATTAGGAATGCTGGTATTGCTATTTGGGGTGTTAAATGCTGAATTTTGAGAATTAAGCGTCGAATTTTGAGCATTAAGGCCCGAGTTTCGATCATTAAGCCCCGAATTCAACCCTCCAGACCGGCCGCCACCAAAATTCACACCGTTACTGCCACTAAAGGCCCCCGTAGAGCCGCTGAGCATGCCGGATAAAGTCGAGGCCGCGTATGCGTCGCCGTTGCGTTCACCAACGCCAGAATTTGCGTTGCTGCGTCCTTGGTTCGAACCCGAGTCCACAAAATGCCAAGGCGAACCACTAGCGTTGCCACTTATGCTTGTTGAAGAAAGTGGCGTCTGGATGAGACTCGAGGGGCTCGAGTGGCTGCTATTATCGCTCCCCCTAATACTGTTGATGAGGTTGTTGATGTTGATGTTGTTGTTGTTGTTGTTATTCATATTACTGTTGTTGTTGTTATTCATGTTACTGCTGTTGCCATTGCTGTTGTCATTGCCACTTCTATTTCTATCCATATCCCCGTTCCCTGAGTCACTCGTTCCCATACGAGGCTTCTTCTGCTTCTCCTCATCGGGGAAAACAAACTCATCATCTGCAAATGCCGCCAACTCCGCAGTAAGCTGCTCCTCGAGGTTCGGATTATCCCCCATGGGATCCGCATTCGAGTTGAAAAACTCATCGACGTACACTAGTTGCTCCAACAACTCTGATGGCGTATCGTCACTCACACTTCCCGACATTGACCCATTAGTGTTCCCGTTTCCACTCTCACTTCTCATCTCGTTAATCCTGTCGCTGCCAGTTGCCCCGCCACTCTTGTTGCTCACCATTGGAGGGCGACTGTTGATCCCACTGCTTTTGTCCTGCGCCGTAGACATGTGATTATCTATGATATGACGCTAGCAACAAAGTTGATGCTTTGAAAAAAAGTCGATATCCGCCCAAGATCAGGCTCTGTTTTCGAAAGGGCAGTACTATAGACTGTCCCGTACCCAGTCTTGCTGTTTTTAGCCCCGCTAAAAGTCGATGGCCGTCCTCTATTGTTCTTTAAGGTTAACCTACTGTGTCAGGCAAGAGTGCTTGTAAATCGTAAGAATCCGTCCTGAAGAATATACTGTACTAAGATTCAAATTAAAACTCCCGAAACCGTGCACACAACGTGGTCAAGTTTATGAAATTTGTCAAGTTTATGATGTTTGCTGGCCGATGAAGAAAAAATGATAGGAGACTGGAAAGAAAAAAGAATAAAGGAAATCCAAATAAAAGATATATATTATTGTATTATTGAGAAAATTTATTGAGCCCAATATATTCATTTATGATAAATTGTTCAACACCGAGAAAAAAGTGCGAGCCTAGCGCCTAGCTTTTTCTTTATGTCTCTGTCTATTTTTCTCACAATTCTAATTTCCTTTATTTCCATCTCCAAATCTATTTTGTTCGATTACTTCGCATTGTTCAATATTCTACGCTCTTTCTGCTTTTCTTTTTCACTACTATATCTCCATCTTCTTTATCTCTTCTATCATCTTTACCTCATCCTTTTTCTTTATCACATCCTTCTTCTCCCTCATCTTCTTAATCCCCTCCATCTTCTTGGTTTATCCCGTATTCCTCATCTTCTCAACTATACTGCATGTACCTGCGATCCAAACTCATCTTTTCTCTACTTGATTATCTCTTGTTGAGCTCTTTTAGACTCACGTTTTTCATCACACTCCTCGAAAATATCACTCAATCCATTCTGCAACAATAAAATCAGATCCCTACCATAGCAGCTTTAATAATAAAAACATCAATCACAATAATTATTTTGTTGACATAACAATCTCGGTAAATTCTATTAAATACACACTCCCTGTCGACCCTCCCACTATCCGGCATGCCAAGGTCTTAGCGCTTCCTCGAGTTGCTGCAAGTGGAAAATAATTATTTTATTTCCTATTGATAGTCTGCTGCCACAGTCACATGAATGATAGCAATACGCCACACCCTCTCAGCCACACCGCATGACTCATACAAATTTCTTTCCTGACTTCACCTCGCGCACGGCCTTATATCGTCGCAACATCCGTGCACCACTTTACCCCACACCACTGACTCAATTGGATGGCTAATTCTCGCACTTGTCGGATCACTTTAACATCCACCCCATTAAAGTATGCCCCCTTCAAGTGGCCCTTTAACTGTGGGTTCACATCCTGCGGTATCAAGCATGAAATAACGATGAGAGACGTTTCTTTGTGGTTGAGGATTCCGCAATACGAGAGTAAATTCGAGTATACGTCCTCTATTGCATATTTCCAGAGATCAGGATATGAGGATGACATCTGCGATATGATCCGGTGGCTCACCTTGCCGTATACTGCATCCCAGAAGTCCCTGCCCCTGGTCTGGGCCTTGTTATAGTCTTCTAGCGTCTTAATTGGCTGTCTGTTTGACTCTTTTCCCAAAGTGTGACTTCTCAAATTGTATGGTGTTGTATCCTTCAGTATCATTAACGAATTGATCGCTTTCGGCAAGCCGGAGAGAGCAGATGTCTTCAAAATTCCTTCTCGTAATCTTTCAGTGGTGGTAAACTCATCTGAGTCTGTTCCTCCATTCACATATGGAGAATACTCTTTATTCACGCCTCTATCCCGAATATCTGCAAACTTCTGAACGATACTTTGCACCTTTTGATACAATTCCAAAGAGGGCTTTTGCTGAAGATGGTTCATTTGCATTGCATAGTGATATATTGTGGGGATCTCGTGTGGTTTGTTACAAACTGTCATAACAACTGCAGCCACTAGATACCATTGATTTCTGAGAGTCTGATTCGATGCTATCTTGAGCATTCTTTGGGGTGTAAGAACAGGCATCTTCTGAGTGAATATTGCTTGAGAGAAACAGTAAATTATGCTTTTTTTTGGCTGGATTGATGTACTTATTAGGAAATAGCGTACTTATTAAGGAAAAGACAGGTGTAGACTACTGCGGGTTGATAAGAGATGGTCGATTCTTATCAGCAAAAAAAAGTGCTGAAAAAATTGAAAAAAATGAAAAAACTGAAAAAAAACTAGAATATGGAATTCTAGCGATCTGAGTTGTATCTATCTCACACTATAAATTTTACGAGCCATCCACAACATGTAAGTGGACAAAAAGAAAGCAGTAAGCAGCATCTCAAATACACACCGCAACGAAACCTCACTACAACAAACTTTAACGTAAACTCAATCTACGAAACGGCGCAATTGCAATAATGTCTACCCAGTGATATTATACTGCATTTTATAAGTTATACACCTCAGAACTTCCCCTTTAGCTCGGGAACCATAGCCAAGACCTTGCCGGTTTCTGCAAAAGTTTCGACGTTCTTCACAACATACTCCTCCATCTCCTTGGCGGTCTCAATGGTGTGAGTTCCCAAATGAGGCAAAGCCGTAACATTTGGAAGATTGTAAATTTCAGGATTGGCATTTGGCTCATTTTCCCAAACATCGGAGCCCAAAGCACCGACTTTTCCCGATTTCAAGGCCGGAATCATGTCGGCCTCGTCTATGACGGCACCTCTGGCTGTGTTGATGATCACAACACCGTCTTTCATCTTGCCGATGGTGTCTTTGTTGATAATGTGCTTTGTGTGCGAGTTCAACGGAATGCTGACACAGATGATGTCAGATTGAGCAAGGAGCTCGTCAAACGAAACATACTTGGCCACACCTTCAAGGTCAGAGTCTAATTGGTGCCTGTTGTGATAGATAATCTCCTTTGGGTGGAAGGGGATCAGTCTGTCTCTGATTGCACGGCCAATTCCACCCATTCCAAAGATTCCAACCACTTTCCCCTCCGGATCGTGGCCCATTGGCACCTTGCTGTTTAGTTCCTTGGGCCAGAGTCCAAGCTTCATCCTCTCAGTGCCCAACTGGAACACTCTCATGGCTCCAAGAAGAAGATAGATGTGTGTATCGGCAGTGGCATTATCAACAAGGCCTGGAACGTTGGAGACCTGGATTCCCAACTCTCCAAATGCCACAGCATCCACCTGGTCGTATCCTGCACCATTGTGGGACACAGCCTTCACCTTGGTGTGCTCTTTGATCTCTTTAGCAAGCTCTTTATCAAACAAACCCGTCCAGTTGGCACTATAAAACGTACGCGTAATGTAATCGGCATCGGCATACTTTCCTGCCCGGAGGTCCGAGATGAACTCCTGCCTGTTTTTGGGCTTGCACTCAACGATTTTCACGTTGTAGTTTTTGCTCATTTCCTGCCATGCATCCTCTGCATACACTGTAGGGCCAAGTCTTAGCACTGTTAGGCTTTTATATGCTAAAGTGGTCATTTTGCGATTCTGGATTCTCGAAATTCTGCTTGCTGTTGATTCTGCTGTTATTTTTGTCCTTAGTGAACCCAATACTCTTCCGATTGATGCTTTGGTCTGTGTAAACATGAAAAAACTTGAAATGTGAAACTGAGAGAAAGTGCCCTCCGGAAAATTTAAATAGAAATGCCAGCTTAGGAATCAATTATTCATTCGATTTAAGTTTTTTCTCAGGCCGCCAGTTCGATACTCTACGATCTTTTTATAATGGCGAAATCGACAAAATCTCTTCTTTTTCCCCCGCTCTGCCCTAATCGTGGGATGCTAATTGCCAATTATATGTTTCTCTGATAATGTAGTCGCTGGAAAAACAATTTCAGCATGCACAATTCCAAATGCGAACGAATTCGAATTTGTAATCTAGCTGATTTAGGAAAAAATGTTATTCGCGGTTATTGTTTCCGACCTCGCCGTTTTTGCTCTTTTTTCGATTCTGATTTTGTTTATCTTCACTTTATTTTTTTTGTTTGTTTGTTTTATTACAGAGTGAGCGAATATTCCATGCGGATAATAGGCAGTACGGCACTATTCAAATAAATCGTTCTTTGGGCCCTTTTTAGCCAATAAGAATGCGTTCCCGCATGATAACTTCGACTTCTCATCCAGGAACAAACAGCGAGAAATTTGGAATAGAGATTCGATCAAGTATCTACTTATTTTTTGGTTTAAATCTTGAATATAAAGACGTATGTGTAGAAAGCGTTTATACGTAAAATGGATTTATAACATCGACATTCGATGATTATAATTTGTATTTCATTTAAGCGCCCAAAATGCGTTCAGGAAGGGTTTTCTGTTACAATCAATAACCGTTAAGCAAAATCAAAATGTATGAGGATAAGCAATTTACCTATATATATATATATGCAAGTATAAATGCCTGCTAATAAGCAGAAGCATGAAAACTTGCAAAACTACGAAGTCCGAAAAGTATTGATCATAAGCATAGTGCTTATCAAATAACTGGCGCGAAATACTTAGCCAAGCAACCCCTTTATATCCTCATATCATCCAAAGCTTCTTCTTACCATCACTTCGGTATCTCGCTTACTATACTGTCATACACCTTTGGAACATTCTCAACCTGCCCTATCTTTAAAGCATATTGGATTGGCTTTCCTTGTTCAATCGTCTGAATCCTGATGAACTTCTTACCTGCAAACGAACTTGTCATCCCCTTCAAAACTTTAATGTTTTTAGCAATTGGAAGATTGAGAATCAGCTTCAAGTTTCCAGCCTGACGCATTATCAACCTTGATCTGTAACTATCTGTTGGTTTCTTTAGCTGGTTCACCTTCAAGATTCCCACTCCTCTCTCTTTCCAGCCCTCGGAAAGCTTTTCTAAGTCCATCCGGTACAATTTTGCTTTCACTTGGTACAAAGTAGTCTCCTCTTCCTCACCAGACTTGACATCTTGTTTTTGAAGATGAATTGTCCTGTAGACGGTATCTTCTCCTTTAGCATTATCCTTTACACTGTTATCCTCCTTCTTTCCATCCTTTCCTAGACTTGTTGCCTTTCCTGTAAACGGTTTGTCAAATATCGGCTTTGTGCCTTTGTCTGTACTTTGGAATAGATTGCCAAATGATGATCCGCTGCCAAATATCTTTGCTGCAACCTTCGCTTCGCCTTCTTTGTTTGCGAATGGATTCTTCCTTGTTCCGAATCCTCCAAATCCTCCAAATTTACCAAACGACGCAGATTGTCCAAAAACAAATTTTGGCTTTTCCGCCTTTGAGTTCTTTGATTCGACTTCTTTTTTATCTTCCGGCCTGCTTTCAGTAGCTTTGGCGTCTTTTTTATCTGTAATTTCTGTTATTTTTGCCTTTTTAGGAGTGTCTTTTGCATCCGCTTCATGCTCTCTTTTTTTACCTCTTATTTCTCCCTTTTTAACCTCTTCATTTCCATTTGGAGCTTCTTTTGTGGATTTCTTTGCTTCCCCTAGCTTTTCGTCTTCTTTCTCATTCTTTATTTCCTCCTTTTTGTCCTTGGATATATCTTCTTTTGCTCCAACCTCCTTCTTTTGTTCCTTATGCTCTTCTTTTTTAACTTCGCTTGTTTTTTGCACCGAATGCTTGTCTGTTGTCGAATCCATATTGTTTATCTGTTAATTCAATTTCAAAAGTATTCCAATCTGTATTTTACATCCCCAGCAACAAAGATTGTGCCCTATCTAATGATTTCATCCAATCGTCCGCCTATTTGTACTTTAGAGATGTAAACACATCAAATTTGTGAAGCAGAAATATATCTACCATCCGCACCTTTTTTTTTTTTTCAAACCACAAATCTTTTTCAGAAGTAAGTATCTCAGGGCCCATCTGACAAAGCATGTTTTTTATTGTTCAGTATTCTTGCTTAACCATTTAGTTATTTTCCTTATTCTTCTTCAGAATTCGTTCATTCTCTATTCAGATATAGGACTTCCCTAATTTTGGTGCCCCTTTTTCCCTCATTTTGGTACTATATATATACAATATCACTAGGGTGTTAATTTCGGCATGCTTGCATTAGTCAGTATGCATCTAATAGCACACTTTAATCTCTAACGCAGGCCGATTATTTGTCATAAGGCCGTTATAAGATCACTTTTCTAAGATTTTGATCTGTTAACACATGAATATCTTGTTGTCTTGGAGTATACCGCTGACGAAGAGCAGACTATAATAGTCCTTTTATGCGTCGATCGACGCAAATCCCGGTAGAGCACTTCTTGGTGTGTGATAACAAATGCAGCATGTTTGTCATAGCTGATAAGAAAATGAATTATGTGGTAACTTTGTAAATTTCATTATAGTTCTAACCCAGTTATAGCTTTCCCTAATTTGTGTTTGTGGCAGTATGTTCCTTGAGCATTCCTAAAAGCCTAGAAATCTGAACAGAAGTGAAGGTGGGATCAATTATAACTATCAGTATAAATAATAATGGTGCCGCAGACATCATAATTGAAACTATTAGAAGCAATATCTGTAATCCAATAAAAATATTGTGAGCTTGCCGGTATAGTATGGTTAGTGTGTTTTGTAAGCATTAGGTGCTTTTATTCCAGTATGTACTTACTCACCAAATATATCATTTTCTTAAACGATGGCATCTTGTGCAGTTATGGTTTTAAAGTGAGAGGATTATCAACAGAAGCAAAGTAGAAGTCTTTGTTGGTTGTAATTTTGTACCTGCATGTTGCATATTTATATCAGTTGATATTTTAATTCTCTCAGGTTTTTAG
>ERZ746981.227-NODE-227-length-37171-cov-26.718364_pt1 | contig 37171 bp, 31 predicted proteins | sample MGYA00374948_ERZ746981 | MGnify/ENA primary metagenome ERZ746981 (study PRJEB28757, sample SAMN06711160) | food metagenome | host: microorganism | place: China:Harbin | collected 2017-01-30 | study: EMG produced TPA metagenomics assembly of the Analysis of...
CAGCCTGTTAATCCGTAACCGCACCGGTCAGGGTGAAACCTCCATGACACTGTCATGGCACTTTTATGACAACACTTTCCCCCGGCCGGTAATGACTGATCATCAGCTTAGCGTGAGAGCGTGCCTGTTATATGACAAAGAAATCGAACAGAACGTGACTTTCTGGGAAAGAGAATGAAATTCCGGGACAAACTATGCTGACGCGACGCAGAACGGCTGGCCTCCTGGCATGTAGCCTGTCATGTAGAGCGAGGACTTCATTTGCCGCAATTGCCGCAAATGTTACAATAAAGGAAGGAGATCTCCTGAAGAGAATTGATGATTCTGGTAAGACTTTTCTCACTTCTGACGATGTGCTGCACGAACATGGACCGGTTCTTTGCTGGCCGGTTTCTCCGGATGGAAAGCACGTTCGAAAGGAGACATCTTATAACAGGCTATGGGTTATGAAGTCCGGCATATACGGAATGAACGGCTTTATTGCCTATTCAGCAATTTGTCAGCACGCAGCGTGTCTGGTGTCAGACTGGGACAGCCGGCAGCGACATCTGATTTGTCCCTGTCATGGATCGGCATATTCTGTTGATCAGGGTGGGCGGGTCGTGGCCGGTCCGGCGCCGTATTCACTGCCCTATCTTCCTCTCGGTGTCAGACAGAATGCATTGATCATAGCCGGAGTGTTTTCCGGCCAAATCGGAGGCCACGCTTCCCGCGCGGACTGACTCACTCACTCCGTGCGAGCACCCCCGGAAAACAGTCGCGTCGCCTCCGTAATGACCCGCTTCTGATAGGACTGATTCAGAGCCGGCGTATGTGAATGATAATCCCCGACGGCTTTCATCAGATCGCCATGCGATTCATTGATATAACTGCGCAGAATCACAGCCGACGCCGCAATGTTGAAACATCCGTCGGAAACGAGCCGCGCCGCCGTCTGCACCGCCGGCAGACGCGACAGTTTCGAGATCTGTTCTATCCATTGTGTGTTGATCTGCATGAGTCCGAGATCGGATGACCCGTCGCTGTTGCGGTGAACAAGCCCGATGGCGCCCCGCTCGACCTGCCAGATACTGGGAAGAACACGGGGCGGAATATCGTAGCGGATAGCAGCGGCAAGCATGCAGGCAAGCAGTGGGGCAGGCATTGCAATCCTCTGATCGCGTGAGATTGAAGAATTTGAAAGTTTTATGAATGTCAGACTTTTTTCACATTCGTCGTCTGTCCACTGCCATTCCCTGCGTCTAAGAGCTTACCTGTTCTCCGCACAGAAAGACAGTTCATCAGATGCCAGTTTCGGAAAAAAACCGATCCCGGAATGCACCGGATGCCGAGTCCGGCTTTACACTTCTCGAAATCCTTGTCGTCCTCGCCATTCTCGGCCTGCTCGTCGGTCTTGTCGCCCCGGCAGCCCTGCGCCAGCTTGGCGGAGCGCGCGTCTCCGTCGCTAAACAGTCGATCGCCCGGATCGGAACCATCCTTGATATGTACAAGCTGGATACAGGAACCTATCCGGCCTCCGAGGACGGGTTGCAGGCCCTCATTCAGCGCCCCTCCTCAGCGGAAGGCTGGAACGGTCCGTATCTGAAAGGAACAACAGTTCCGCTTGACCCCTGGAATCATCCCTTCATTTATCGTTTTCCTTCTGACCGGGAAGGAAAGGATTATGACCTGTGTTCCTCCGGACCATCCGGAAAAGCGGATTCAGGATCAGGCATGATCTGCAACCCGTAACGACTCCGTATCCCAGCGCACGACACGCCACGGAACGGGACGCGCATCCGGCAGAATAATCACCTCAGCATGGCGGCTCACATGCCATGCTCCATGCGCCGCCACCGCATCGACGCTGACCAGCGTCTCATCCTCAATACTGTCCTCATCCTGTTTCTGGTCCGGACTGTTCGAAACCCCGGACCGCGTCAGGGCCTGCCGGACCAGCGGATCATTGCTGCTCAGATCAGGGAGCTGAATCTGCGAAAAAGACAGATGAGGTTTAAGACTGTACAGAACGGATGGCGTCATCCCCGGCACAGCGGCCAGATCGTCGAAGGTGTGAAACAGCGCTCCGGTCGGTCTGCACATCTTCCCGCCGGCAACACTGAGACCGCCTGAGACCGCAACACCGGGCGTCCGCCAGGCAAAAATGGCGGCGGAAAGCGTGCGGGACTGATCCGCCGGCAGCCCCGCCGCGGCAAACACGGCCGCCAGCAGCGGCTGTCCCGCCAGACCCGGATTGACCCGGTTCCGGTCGGCCTGACTCCGGACCATAATCTTCGTGTCGCTTTCATCAGGTCCGCCATGCCATTGCGGGGCAGGGTGGGTCTGTCCGGTGCTGAGACCAAAAAGCTCGGATGTGATGGCCGCATCAGCCAGCGTCTCAAGCCGGACACGCTGGAAGGTCCGCTCCCCGAGCCGGACAGAGGAACGGCCAGTCGCAAGGGTCTGCGTGCCGATCAGCGCCAGAAACCCCAGCGTCCACAGGACAAGAAGAAGCGCAAATCCACCGTCCCGGACAGCGCCTTTTTCCTTTTTCCCCTCAGTCATTCAACCCGACGGCTTTCAGGAAACGCCCCTGCGGATCAGCCGACCCCGTCGGACGCATGGTGTTCATCTCATGAGACAGAACCGCCGCATGCGGAAGCTGCGCCCGCAGATCCTCGGTCAGCCCATACGCCTCGCTCTGACTGTGAATCACATGCGGCGTGATCAGAATCAGCAGCTCCGTCCGGTCCCGCGTGTTTGTCTGCGTGGCGCCGAGCATGCCGATGACGGGAATATCCTTCAGCCAGGGCAATCCTGAATTGCCACGGCTCGATTTATCCGAAATCAGCCCCGCCAGACCGACCGTCTGCCCGTCGGCAATCACCACGCGCGACGTGACCTGACGCTGGGAGAAGGTCGGACTGCTGATCGATCCGCTGCCGGTGCTCGTGGTGGAGGACGCAACCGAGCTGACCTTCTGGGTCACATCCAGCGTCACCGTGCCGCCATTGCTGACATGTGGTGTCACCTGAAGAATAACACCCGTCGGCTGATAATTGATGGAGTTGGTAATGGTCGAATTGGCCGTCACGACACTCGTCGTCGAGCCGGTCAGATACGGCACCATGTCCCCGACCATCAGGGACGCCGGCTGGTTATCCACCACCATCAGTTCCGGTGAGGACAGAACCCGCACCTTGGTGACAGACTGCAGCGCATTGATGACGAACGGCGCGCCGCCCTGCGCCGATCCGCCAAGAACAAATCCCGGAAAACTGCTGGAGAGCTGAGAAGAAACAAGATTCGCAGCACCAAGAGACTGCGTCGCGTTGCTGAGAATGCCGTTGATGCCTCCGGATTTGAAAAAGAACTGCGTGCCGTAATTCAGCGCATCGTTCAGCGTGACCTCGGCGACAGTCGCGTCAACCCGCACCTGCAGCGGCATGATATCAACTTTGCGCAGCATGGAGGCGACCGTTTCCGTTTCGGTCATCGTGCCATAAACAAGCACCGCATTGTTCTGCGTGTCCGGAATGATGCGGATCTCGCCGCCTTCCGATTTGTTACTGTCAGAACTGTTGCCAAGCCCGCCCAGCAGCGGATTGTTCGAAATACCGTCCGACTGCTGCTGGCTCTGCCCGCCGCCCTGCGAACCGCCCGTCAGAGAATTTCCCTGACCCTGTCCCTGATCGGAAGAAAGCCCGTTCTGCGAGGACAGCCCGTTATCCTGCGACCCTCCCAGCCCGGAGGTGCCGGAAGACCCCGAGCCTGACATACCGTTCTGAAAATTCGACGACTGAACCTGCATTTTCGATGTCGGAACCGCCGTGATATGGTCGGGCGTAAAGGCCTGTTGCAGAATATAGGCCACGTCATTGGCACGGCCGTTCTGAACATAATAGACATTCCAGTGACGGATCGTCTTGCGCCTTTCCGCCTCGATCACGGAAAAAACCCGCCGCGCATCATCCAGAAGACGGGGCTGCGAGGTGACGACCATGACCGATTCAATATGCGGCATGGCCATGATCTGAATCCGGTCCGTCAGCGCCTGGCCCTTTTTACTGGCCAGCGCCGACTGCAGCGCCTGCGTCAGCTCCTGCGCATTGCCGCTCGTCGCCGGAAAAAGCGCATAGGACTGACCGGCCAGCACATCGGAATCGAACGTGCGCACCAGCTCGTCCAGAGACGCCCGCGTCGCCGGATCGCCGGACACGATCACCGCATTCCCGGACGGCGCAGCAACGATATGACCACCACTGCGGAGAATAGGCTGAAGCGCTTTCGCCAGACTGTCCGCCGAAGTGTAGCGAAGCGGAATGATCAGACTGCCCGAAGCATCGCCGCCGCCCTGAGCCGTCGCGGACGTTATGCGATAAACCCCGTTTTCCACCACCAGAGCCGCCCCCGCGCCGGAAAGCGCGGTACGGAAAACGGCAAGCAGCTCATCCTGCCGGACCGGACGGGCCGTTTTCAGTGTGATGGTGCCATGAACATTGGAATCGACGAGGTAATTGACCTTAAGAATCCGCCCCATCACCTCATCCGTCACCGAGCGGATATCCGTATCCGAGAAATTCAGCGTGATATCGCCGGCTCCTGCGGACGCACCACCCCGTCCCGGCGCGGAACGCAGCCGGCCATAGCTGACCGTTCCGCCATGCGTCGCCTCCAGCCCGCCAATGTCTCCGTCCACGCGGGGAGAGGCGACCTGACCGGTGATCGCGCCGGAGACCGGCAGAGGCGTGACATGCGGTGGTGTGTCGGAACAGCCGGCCAGTATCCCTAGAACCGGCAGCGTCAGACGGGGCAGACCCCGCCCGGAACCCTTGCGCGGCAGGAAAGGCAGAATGGAAAAAGATCTGTGTTTCACACGCATCACCGGGAAGAAGGAGTGGAGGAAGCCGTTACACTGCGGGCGGCGTGTTTGGCCGGAGCGTCACGTAAAGCGAAGATCGTCAGAGTGGCGTCAATCATCCGGCCCTTTTTCGCCTCGTCCTCAATGCGGGACGAACCGGCTACCTGAACCTGGAGATCATCGGCCAGAAGCCGGGGCGCCGTGCTCTCCGAGAACACGCTGAGCAGACGGATAAGATCCGGCCAGTAAGCCGTAAGAGAAATCCGGACACCAAGACGTTCGAACGTGCCGCTGCGCACAATCGGCAGAGGCTCCTGACTGCTCAGCTCCACATGCACACTGTCCGCCACGTCATGCACGCTCTCCTGCAGCCGCGCCACCGCTGTCTCGTCAGAGGTCTCGCTGATCAGCAGCGCGCTGCCCGGAGCATTATGCGTCGCCTCCTCATATTTCGCCTGCAGCGCCGGAATGGTGTCTACAAGCGCCTCGGTATGCTCCAGAACCAGATGCCGGCTGTCGATTGTCGCCGCACCGTCACGATAAAGATCCAGAAGTGAGGAGATCAGAAGCCAGGCCAGAAGCACGAAAATGAAGGTGACGCCAAGTGCCAGAAGCCGACCCTCGCGTCCGTCCGGTAATTTCAGCGAATAAAAGGCAGGGGAGGGCGACACGGTGATATCAGTCCGGTGCGTTGGCATTGATGGTGAACACATCCTGACTTTTGTCTTCCGTCCGGGTAACCGGACCGGAAAAGGACGCATCGGTGAAAGCGGCGCTGTGTTCCAGAATGCCGATCAGCTGTGTCGCCTGCCGCGACTGCCCCTCAAGCGTGACATGATGCTCCCGGATGCGCAGCGTGGTGAGAAACGTCCCGTCCGGCAGAGCATCCGTCAGCACGGCCAGGGTTTTCAGAGCCGATCCCGTCCGGCGTTCCTCCTTCGCGATTTCAGCCGGTCCCGCCGTAAAGGAATCGATTCTGCGCCGGAGAGATTCGGCCTGCCCGCGCCTGTCGGACAGGGCGCTGATCGCATGATTCAGTCGGAAGAGATGCACCTGCTGCACCACGAACGGAACAATCGCCGCAATCACCGCCAGAACGGGCAGAGCACGCAGAACAGGATGCTGCTTCTGCTTCGGCTCATGAAACGGAATCACCCCCGCCTCGCCCGGCGGCCCGTCCATGCAGAGTCGCGTCGGCGCGATTCCCTCGCGCTGCATCAGCTCAAGCGCGGACCCGAACAGAAAGCGCGGCGCGACATGCAGCTGGAAAATCGCCATGGCGTTCCTGCCGGCTTCGGATTTCCGGCTGACAGACCAGACAGCCTCATCCGCCTGAAACGGCGTCAGCCGGTCAAGACTGTAGCCAATGGCCTGCATGGCGTTTCCCGCTGCCGCTGCCGGCAGCGGCACATCGCGGGAGAGAATGCTGCCCGGCGGCAGAACCAGCGAAATATCCGGCGCGCGCCACCAGAGCGAACGATACCAGCGCACGCGGCCGCCATCCACCGCAAAAAGCGCCTGGCGACAGAGCTGAAGATCCTGCGCGTCGATCGTGCCGTCGGCGTGGAGCATCACCCGAAGATCCTGCCTGTTCTCCCCTCTGAGCGTGCGGGGAAGCAGTTCCGTCATGCGATCAAGCCACCAGCGCCCGAAGGCGTAAAGCCCGCGGCCTGCGGAGGTCTGTTTATCTGTCATCGCACTGTGTCTCGGACGAGCCGGTTTTCAGAGTACACCTGCAGAGAAATCGTTTCGGAACCGCCGGGGCTGCCGGCGCGCACTCGATAACACCGCCTCCGGGCGGGTGACAGGATCGCCGTGTTATATATTTGTGACATGTTAACGATCTCTCTGGTTTCAGAGAGAACCGTCTTTTAAATCCACGGTCTGTCGCGCGTCACAAAGACGCAGCACTCACTCCGCCGACAGAACCAGCCGCGCCATCCACACAGCGGCCGCCAGACAGGGGCCAAAAGGAACGACAACCGTCATGCTGAAGCGACCGGAACGAAAAATGGTTGTTGCAGCAGCAATAAGTCCCAGAATGGCCGCCAGCAGAATCACGGACGGAAGCGGCGCCACCCCCAGCCATGCCCCGCCCGCGGCCAGCAGTTTCACATCGCCGCCGCCAAGTCCCGTGCGCCCGCGCAGCCGCCGGTACCCCCAGGCGATGGCGGTGAAAATCAGCCAGCCGGCGGCACAGCCGAGCACCCGGTCATATGCGCCCTCCGGCCCGTGGGAAATGAATCCTTCCGCCAGCCCGGCCAGCAGCAGAGGCAGCGTCAGACTGTCCGGCAGCCGCAAACAGATCAGATCAATCCAGGAAAGCGCCAGAAGCCCCCAGCCAAGAACGCAGTCGGCCAGAAAAACACCCGGCTCCGGCATAACCGCATCGAACGGCAGCTCATGCTGAAAAGACATTATCAGCCCGCACAGCACAACACTGACCGGCACCCCGAGCGCCGCCAGTTCTACCCGGAGATGCTGCGCATCGATCCTGCCCCCGCAGTGCCGGCAGCGCCCTTTCTGCAGACAGTAAGACAGAACCGGGATCATTTCGGCCGGCCGCAGCGTCGTGCCGCAGTGCTCGCAATGCGAGCGGCCCGTCGCAAAGGGTTCGCCACGCGGAATCCGGCGGATCAGAACGCCGAGAAAGCTGCCGATAAAGGGAGCGAGAAAAAACGGAACCAGGAAAAGCAACGTCATGACGGGCGGGACAGTGGCCGATTGCGCCACGCCCGGCAAGCGGGACGCATCGCATGAACGACCTCTCCTTACCCGCCTCTCCCGCACCGTTATCGGGTGCGGCCAGTCTTGAAAACGCCATTCTGGATCGCGGTGTCTGCGATCCCCGCGCCCTGGAACGCGCGCGCAGCGTCGTCGCCGACATCGGCCAGCCCCTGGCCCTCGTCCTGCTCCAGCTCGGCCTCGTCAGTGAAACGGATCTCGCCCGCACCTACGCCGCTCTGCTCGGCAAAACCATCATCGACGCCGCCGGCCTGGCGGCAGTGACCGACCCGGTCATGCCCGACTGCCTGAAAAGCCGTTTTCTGCACGAGGCCCGCGCCCTTCCCATGGACTGCCGAGACGGCGTTCTGCGCCTGGTCATGGCGGACCCGCTGGACGAATTCACCTGCGCCGCCGTCCGGCTCGCCACGGGATGCCGCGTGGAGCGGGAGGTCGCCCGTCCCGCCGATCTGGAAGCGGCCCTGACCCGCCTCTATCCGGAAAACGAAGACAATACCGAAGACGATACCGGACCGGGCGCCGATGACGACCCCGCCGAGGAAGATACCGACAGGCTGAAAGACCTCGCCAGCGAGGCCCCGGTCATCCGTCTGGTCAATCAGATCATCTTCCGCGCCGTCGAAACCCGCGCCTCTGATATCCATATCGAACCGTTCGAGGACCGGCTGATCGTCCGCTACCGCTATGACGGCGTCCTGCACGAAGTGGACAGCCAGAGCGCGCGCATGACCTCCGCGCTGATCTCCCGTATCAAGATCATGGCGAAACTCGACATCGCCGAACGCCGTCTGCCGCAGGACGGCCGGATCAAACTGGCCGTGCGTGGGCATGAGGTCGATTTCCGCGTCTCCACCGTGCCGTCGCTGCATGGCGAAATCGCCGTCCTCCGCGTGCTCGACCGCACCACCGTCAGCTTCGATTACAGCCGCCTCGGCCTCGCCCCGGCCATCATCACCGAATTTAAGGCCGCCCTGGAGCTGCCGAACGGCATCGTGCTCGTCACCGGCCCGACCGGCAGCGGCAAGACCACCACGCTTTACACAGGCCTCGCCGGCATCAATTCCCGCGAACGCAACGTCATGACGGTCGAGGACCCGATCGAATACCAGCTCGCCGGCATCAACCAGATCCAGACCCGCCCGGTCATCGGGCTCACTTTCGCCAGCCTTCTGCGCGCCATCCTCCGCCAGGATCCGGACGTCATCATGGTCGGTGAAATCCGCGATCTCGAAACCGCGCAGATCGCCGTCCAGGCGGCGCTGACCGGCCATCTGGTGCTGTCCACCCTGCACACCAACTCCGCCGCCGCCGCCGTGACACGCCTGCGCGACATGGGGCTGGAAGACTACCTCATCACCGCCGTCCTGCGCGGCATTCTGGCGCAGAGACTGGTCAGAAAGCTTTGCGAAAGCTGCAAAAAGCCGGAACCCGTCCTCCCCGAGCTCGCGCAGAAGCTCGGGCTCGACCCGGACGCGCAGCACACGCTCTGGCACGCCACAGGCTGCCCGGACTGCCGCCATACCGGCTATCGCGGCCGCAGCGCCGTCGCGGAATTCCTCCGTCCGTCGCGGGAGGTTACGCGGCTGATCCTCGCCGGCGCGGATCATACCGAAATCGAACGCGCCGCCGTCGCCGAAGGCATGGAAACCATGTTCCACGCCGGACTGCGCGTGGCGCTGGCGGGCGAAACCACGCTTGAGGAAGTCAGCCGCATCATCGGGCATGACGCATGAATCCGGCGCAGACGCTTCCGGACAATGAGGCGATCAGCTGGCGTTACCGCGCTGTCGCTGCCGACGGCGTCATCAGCCACGGGGAAATGACCGCCGTCAGCGAGGCTCAGGTCATCTCCCGCCTGCGTCGCCGGAAACTCATGCCCGTCCGCATCACCCCGGCCACCCGCGGCGGCGCGCTCGGCGGTGAACTGCTCTCGCTTCTCGGGCGCGGGCGTGAGACCAGACTGCGCGGAAGAGAGCTCACGGATTTCACCCGCAAACTCGCAACCATGCTGACAGCAGGCCTGGATCTCGACAGAGCCCTGCGCTTTCTCGGCGAAACGGCGATCAGCCCCCGCAGCGCCAGTGTCATCGACACGCTCAGAGACAGGGTCCGGGACGGCGAGGCCTTCGCCAGCGCCCTGGAGGGCTCCCCGGCGACCTTCTCAAAACTGTATGTCGGCCTGATCAAAGCGGGCGAGGCCGGCGGTGCCCTCCCGGACGCCCTGCTGCGGCTCGCCAACCTGCTCGAACGCGAGCGCGGGATGAAGGCGACCGTCCAGTCCGCGATGATCTACCCGATCGTCCTGATCGTCGCCTCGGTGTTCTCCGTCGTCCTGCTGCTGACCCATGTCCTGCCGCAGTTCGTGCCCCTCTTCGCGGAAAACGGCGCCTCCCTTCCTGTCGCGACAAAAATCGTTATCGCGGCAGGTGATTTCCTGACCGCATGGGGCGTCGTCCTGCTCGCCGCCGCCATCGTCGCCTTCGCATTGGTCAGGATCGCTTTAAGAAAGCCGCATCTCCGGCTCGCTTTCGACCGCGCCCTGCTGCGCATCCCTGTCGTCGGCACGCTGCTCCGGGAAATCATCGCCGCCCAGTTCACGCGCACGCTCGGCACGCTGATGCGGAACGGCGTGCCGCTCGTCGGCGCCCTGCGGATCACAGAAGGCGTCATCAGCAATACCGCCGGCGCGATCAGCATCAGCGAGGCGACCCGCGTCGTGCGGGAAGGGGGCAACCTCGCCACCTCCCTGGAGCGCAGTAAAATCTTTCCCGAAACCATGACGCATTTTCTGAAAGTCGGAGAAGAAACCGCCCAGCTCGCCGCTATCTCCCTCAAAGCCGCCGATATTCACGAGGAGTCCAGCCGCGTCACCATCCAGCGGCTGCTGGCCATCCTGGTCCCGGCTATCACCATCATCATGGGGCTGATCGTCGCCGCCATCGTCTCGGCACTCCTCCTCGCCATGCTGAGTCTCAATGACCTCGCGCAGTAGGGAAGCCGCGATTGTTGCCGAATCCGGCTTCACCCTTCTCGAAATCATGGTCGTTCTCGTCATCGCCGGCCTGCTCATGGGTCTGGCGCTGGAACGCGGCCCGCTGCGGAGCAATTTCGCCGCCTTCTCTGCGGCCCGGGCCAGCGCGCTGACAGTTTTTCATGACGCCCAGACCCTCGCACAGGCCAGCGGCGATGTCGTGACGGTCCAGGTCGACGCCGCAACAGGCCGCCTCATGACAAGGCATGACCGCAGCTCGCACGATCAGCAGATCGGCGCCGGCGTTCGCCTGCTGCTCCCCCTCCCGGACGGCCGCTTTGCGCCGCGCGCGCTCTATCGCTTCACCGCCGACGGCAGCGCCTCCGGCCCGCCCGTCCTGCTGACTCTCGGCCGACAGGTCTGCGTCATTTCGTTCAGTCCGGTTACCGGACGAATCAGCGCCTCAGAAAGCCAGAACCCGTGAGAGCCGATCCATGAGACCGACAAAAGCAGCAGACAGGCAACAGGGCTTCACATTGCTGGAAGTGATCGTGGCTCTCGTCATCGCCGGTTTTGCGCTCGGCGCCATGCTGGAATCGCTGGAAAGCGGTATGGCCGGCAGCAGCCGCGCCGACCACAATCTCCGCGCCCTGTCCATCGCACGTTCACAGCTCGCCGCCGTCACCGCCATGCCGGCCTTACAGCCGGGAACACAGAGCTATGCCGTGGCGGATCATTTTCACTCCACCGTCGATATCCGGCAGATTGCTCTGTCCGGAACGCAGGGAAACGCCGACAGACTCGGCCTTTTTTCCATCTCCGTCACCGTGACGAGAGACGGCGCGGCCCGCGCCATGACACTCACAGGAAGGACGGTGCGCCCCGCCGCCGTTCAGGAATGAGACAGGACGACGCGGGCTTCACCCTGCTCGAAATCCTCATCGTCACAATGGTCTTCGGACTTCTCTCCGTCACGCTGTGGGAAGGAATCGGCGTCGGAACCCGTGGCTGGTCTCTTGAAACACGCCGTTACGGCCAGGAAACCGAACTGCAGGAGCTCGAAGACAGTCTGCATCGTCTGATCGAAAGAGCGGAAATTTCCGATCCCGGCAACGCCGCTGCCTTCTCCGGCGTCTCCGACCGGATGCGGCTGATCGCATGGCTCCCCGAAGAAGGCGGTTTCAGCCATGAAATCGAGGCCGGTTTCGGCATCAACGCCCGTCATGACTTCATCCTGCGCTGGCGCCCCTTCCGGCGGGCGGAATGCCCGGGCGAAGAAGCGCCGTTTCACGAGGAAATTCTCGCGCACGGCGTGAGAGCCGTCTCCTTTTCCTATTACGGCATGCAGAACGGACACCATCTCTGGCAGTCCGCCTGGACATCGCATGCCCTGCCTCTCCTGGTCAGGATCAGCTTCGCGTTCATGACGCCGCAGAAGGACTGGCCGGACATCATGATCAGACCACTGAGAAGCGGCGCGGATGCTTCGTAAAAAAAATGATCTGAAATCGAAAAATTCAAAAGCCTCCGCCAGTCATTGTCACGGAACATTAATGGTTTCTTCATTTTTAATATGACCGGAATTTAACTAAGTGTGTCGTGAACAAAGAGAGAAAGCGCTTCGTAACGTCATGGCAGATAAAGCGAATTTTCGATTTGATTCACTACGCGCTCTTCTGAATCTCCAATCCATGTCTCCGAAAACCTAAAAATCTGGTAATACGGAAGGTATCACAATGTCTGCTCCGGTGTGGAAACGCCTGAGAAAGCCGCTGACCCGCTCAGTGGCTCATCTCACAGCGGCGTCAATGGCCGTGTCGCCTGTCATGGTCACGGCTCCTGCTTTCGCTAAAACGTCGACCGTCAGAACGGCGACCCCGATCGAACATATCGTCCTCATCATCGGCGAAAACCACTCCTTTGATAATCTTTACGGAACCTACATTCCGAAAAAAGGAGAGACGGTCGATAACATTCTCTCGAAGAAGATCGTCAACGCAGACGGAACGCCAGGCCCTAATTTCCCGCAGGCCGCACAGCGTCAGTCCGCCGGTTCCGACACGTACGAAATCGCTCCGCCGGATCCGAAAGAATACAGCAAGCTTCCGGCTCCTGCTCTGGCCGGCACCCCGGCAAAAGCGTCCGACACCGACCCGGCGCCCTTCGCCACCCTCGCCGCTGTCGAGGCTTTCGAAAAACTCGTTGGCAATAACGGACTCGATCGCTCCGACTGGGCGAAGCTGACCACCGGCGCCAGCGGACTCGGTTCATCCGGCGTCGACACACGCATCACAAACGCGAACAACCTGCCGAACGGACCCTTCCAGTTCACAGGCTCCTCGCTTCCGTATGATTCCTATGTCGGAAGTCCAGTTCACCGCTTTTTCCAGATGTGGCAGCAGACAGACTGCTCGGTCGCACACGCAACCACGAAGAATCCATCCGGCTGCCGGAACGACCTGTTCCCGTGGGTAGAAATTCAGAGCGGTACGGGCGGAAACGGCGCGGCCCAGGCGGCAAATTTCAGCGAGCTGAGCACGGGCGAAGGCTCGGTCTCGATGGGCTTCTACAATATGGCGATGGGTGACGCGCCATATTTCAAATCCCTGTCGGATAAATATACGACCAGCGATAACTTCCATCAGTCCGTAATGGGCGGAACAGGCGCGAACCATATCGCCCTCGGCACCGGCCTCGGCATTTACTACACGGACGGCCACGGCAATATCGCCACACCGCCGGCAAACCAGATCGAAAACCCGAACCGTCAGAGCGGCACGACCAACTGGTTCACCCAGGACGGCTATTCAGGCGGCTCCTACGTCAAATGCGCCGATGACTCAGAACCCGGCGTCAAAGCGATCACCAGCTACCTGAAAGCGCTTCCGGGCAAACATCCGTCCCGTTGTAAGGCCGGCGCCTATTACATCGTCAACAACTACAGCCCCGGCTATTTCGGTGACGGCATGGTCAACACCGGAACATTCGTTATCCCGCCGTCAGATGTCCCGACAATCGCCGACCGCCTGAACGACAAAAAAGTCACGTGGCGCTACTACGGCGCAGGCTGGAACAACTACGTCAAGGACCCGACCAGCCAGCTCGGCGGCGTTTACTGCGATATCTGTAACCCGTTCCAGTATGAAACGAAGATCATGGCGGATGCCCGCCAGCGTCAGGAACACATCAAGGACATCACCGACCTTGAGGCCGACCTGTCCCTGGGTAACCTGCCGGCAGTTTCCATCGTCAAACCGGACACCCTGCTCGACGGTCACCCGGCTTCCTCCAAGCCCTCTCTTTTCGAAGCATTCGCCAAACACGTGATCGAGAAGATCAGAGCGAACCCGGAAGTCTGGAAAAAGACCGCTGTCCTGATCACCTTTGACGAAGGTGGCGGCTCCTGGGATTCAGGCTACATCCAGCCGCTGGACTTCTTCGGCGACGGCACCCGTATCCCGGCGATCATGGTCTCCCCTTACTCCAAAGGCGGCCATATCAGCCATACCTACGGGGATCATGTGTCCTTCCTGAAATTCGTCGAGAAAAACTGGGGTCTTCCGGTCGTCTCCTCCACGGGTCGTGACAATCTGCCGAATCCTGTCACATCCGGCAGCAACCCGTACGCGCCGACCAACAGCCCGGCCATTGGCGACCTGATGGATATGTTCGACTTCTCATCAGCCTCCGACACATCCGGCAGCGACAGCTCCACCACCGGCGGCAACACCTCCTCCGGTTCTTCTGGCTCCGGCTCCTCTTCGTCGGGATCTTCGAGCTCCGGTTCGTCCACCTCCGGTTCCACGTCGGAAACCGGTCTGGTCCAGCAGCTCCTGCAGCAGATTGAAACCGCGCTGCAGAGCATCTGGTCATCGATCTCGTCACTCCTCTTCGGATAAACGAGCAAAGCACATCATCCGGACCCGTGTGTCCGGATGACACGACCACCGTGACCGCCATCGTCTTTCTCTTCGAAAGACGATGGCATTTGGTGTTTTTCAGTCTTCTCAGCCACAGGAAGCCCCGATGCCCGTCCATATCGAAAAGGTCCTGACTCCGGATGAAATTTCGGAATGCCGGAAACTTCTGGAGGAAGGACGCTGGACCGACGGGCGCGAAACAGCCGGCATCCAGGCCATCCATGTGAAAAAGAACCGGCAGCTCGACGTGGAATGCGAAAAAGCAACCGAAGCCCGGCAGATTGTCGCCACCGCACTCGGACGCAGCCTGCTCCTGCGCAGCCTCGCCCTGCCGCGTATGATTTATCCGCCGATGTTCAACCGCTACGAAACCGGCATGACCTACGGCGCGCATGTCGATAACTCGGTGCAGATCATTCCAGGAAGCAACGGTCAGATGATGCGCGCCGATCTGTCGGCCACGCTGTTTCTCACCGACCCGGACGAGTACGACGGCGGAGACCTCGAAATCGAAACGAATGCCGGCACTGAGCAGATCCGCCTCCCGGCCGGAGACCTGATCGTCTACCCCACCACCATGATCCACGCCGTAGCACCCGTCACACGCGGCACACGCCTGGCATCGTTTTTCTGGATTCAGTCCCTCGTTCCGGAGGCGTCATGCCGCGCCATCCTGTTCGATCTGGACCGTGCCATCATCGATCTGCGATCCCGCACGGAGGAGGGGGATCCGGCGATCCTGACCCTCACCAACAGTTACCACAATCTGCTGCGTAAATGGTGCGAGATCTGAATGTGACTTTCACAATATTTTAACAAACAGACCCGTTCCCGTCCGTATAAGGCAGAAAGTTTTCCGGAGCAGGGCAGGGGATACACGGTAATCGTGGCAGGATACGAAAGCCGGAAACCGGAGGCCGTCTCCCATATGAATGCCGCGCGGCGTGGCCTGATTCTCACAGGCACGACAGCACTCATCGTCCTGCCGCTCATCGCAGGCATCGCCCTGGCCGCCCGCAGACCCGCGGCCAGTCAGACCAGCTTCGCCGCACTGCTCGCGAAAACACCCCTGTCCGGCATCCTGACCGCCGATCTCTGCCTGGTCATCGCCGGAACCTTCACCATACTGCTCTGCCTTCGTCCCCGGAAAAATGCCGCCCCGGACACGACGCCCGGATGGCTCTCCGGCCTGCTGACAGCACCACTCTCCCTCACCGCCCTCTTGCTCGCAGGCCGCGCGACAGGACCGGTGGCGGATATGGCCCGGTTCAGCCACAATGCCCTCAGCGTCGCCTCCGGACTGAGCCTGATCCTGGCCTTCCTGATCCTGTTTCAGGAACGCGCCCTCGCGACAACGCCACGCGCCGCCCCGGAAGTCCGCGGCCTGGCGGCCCTGCTGCGCAGCGTCGTCCTCACCCTGGCGCTCGCCGGATTCCTCACCGGATGCGCCGCCGGCGGCATGATACTGCCTGTATGGTTCTGGAAAATTCCCTGCTGGCTGGTGATCTTCGCCGCCTGCGAACTCCTCATCAGATGCGTCATCCGGTGGTTTCTTCCCGCCCGGCAGGCCCCTGCCGCAACCGGCAACCTGCTCTTCGATGACCCCCGCGTCCTGCACCCCGCTCACATCGCGCTGATTCTGAAAACGCAGTTCGGGGTGGATTTTGAACGAAGCTGGGCGCTCAGCTTCGTCCGCCAGGCTTTCCTGCCTGTCGCCGCCACAATGATCCTGCTGGCCTGGTCGTTCAGCGGCGTCGTGAAAATAGGTCAGAATCAAAGAGGTGTTTACGAATTCTTCGGCGCGCCCCGTGCCGTTCTGGGCCCGGGCCTCCACCTCATCCCGCCCCGCCCGTTCGGTTACGTCAGACTGACCGAATTCGGCACCATCCGCTCCACCGTCATCGCGGATACGCCTGACGCCACAAAGATCGTCGCCGACACCTCCACCGCGGAAGGCGAGGCACCCGACAGCGCAAACCGCCTGTGGGAAAACTCGCCCGATGATGCGTCCTATCTCGTCGCCCGCAGCAATGACAGCCGAGCCGGGTTCGAGGCCCTGACAGTCAATCTGCGCATTCTCTACCGTGTCCGCCTCTCCGATCAGGGCGCCATGGACGCGCTGTATAACGTCTCTTCACCCGACGATCTGCTCCGATCACTCGCCCGGCACGATCTCGTCACCTTCTTCGCGTCAGAGACCCTCGACGGCGTCATGGCGACACGCCGCGATAAAATGGCTGAAATCATCTCGATGAAACTGCAGCAGGATCTCGACCGCCGCCAGTCCGGCATAGAGGTCGTCGCCGTCCTCATCGATTCCGTGCAGCCCCCCGCCGCCGCCGCGAAATCCTGGCGGGCCGTGCAGGCGGCGGAGGTCAGAGCCCGGATGAGCATCGCGGAAGAACGCACCCGCGCGGCAGGAACGGCAGCCCTGGCGCGCCGAGACGCCTACACCGCGCAGTCATCCTCTCTGGCGGAAGCAGAAACAATCCGGAACGCCGCCCGCGCCGACGCCGCCCGGATGACAGGCGACGACAGGGCCTGGCAGACAGGCGGCCGCGCCTTCGTGTTCGAATATTACCTCGCGGCGCTGAAAACCAGCCTCCGTGACGCTGCCGTCACCGTGGTCGACAGCCGCATCCCCCGCAGCCTTCTGGACCTGCGCGAGACGCAGTCCGGCCTGCTTTCTCCTGATGACAGAACGGCCCCGAAATGAACGCACCGGTTACAGGCCTCCGCCCCGGAGCGGACGAGGCCCATCTCTCCCGCCTTCCCGCAGCCGGAACAGAGACAACGAAGAAAAAGACCCTCTCCGGCCTGATCACCCGCTTCGGCATCGCCGGACTGGTGTTCTGCGCCGCACTGTCCGCCGCCACATCCTTCACGGTCGAAACCGGCAAGGCCGTCGTGGTGACACGGTTCGGCGCGCCGGTCCGGGTTCGCACGGAGCCCGGTCTCCTCTGGAAACTTCCGGCCCCGCTTGAGTCAGGTCAGGTCGTCGACCTTCAGACCCGCACCACCTCTGGCGGCCTGCAGGATGTCGGCACCCGCGACGGTCTGCGCGTGCTGATTCAGGCCTATCTGGCCTGGTCCGTCTCCGGCGATCCCGAACATATCCGGCACTTTCTGAGAGCAACCGGCAACGACCCGGACGAGGCCGCCCGTCAGCTCAGATCCCTGCTCGGCTCGACGCTCCAGATCGTGGCCAGCGATTTTCCCCTCCGGAATCTCGTCAACACCGATCCGCACGAGGTCAGAATCGCCGAATTCGAGACAAAACTCCTGAACGCGCTTCAGCCTCAGGTCGAAGCGATTTACGGTATCCATATCGACCAGGTCGGGATCGAACGGCTGAGCCTGCCCGCCGAGACCCTGGGCGCGACCGTCGCCCGCATGCGGGCCGAGCGTGAAACCGTCGCCGCCGCCCGCACCGCCGAAGGTCTGCGCCAGGCCGCGGCAGTGAAATCGGACGCGGAGCGCGACGCCCGCATCATCGTCGCCCAGGCAAAAGCCGAAGCCGCCGCCACGGAAGCCCATGCCCGCGCGGACGCAGCCCGCATCTATGCTGAAAGCTACAGCAGAAATCCGGATCTGTACACCACCCTGCGCACACTCGACACGCTGAACAGCCTCGTCGGACGGAACACCCGCCTCGTCATGCGCACCGACGCCCCGCCCTTCAATGCCTTGACCGGCCTGCAGAACGCGGGACAGGGCCTCCCGGCGTCATTGCCCGCTCCCGTCACCGGCCCCCGTCCATGACACCGGACGCCCCCGTCCTCCCCGAAGCCGGCCTCCCGCCGGACGGCGCACTGGAACAGTCCGTCCGCCTCGCCTTCACGGTGCTGAGCGGCATCACGATCCTGCTCGGCCTGGTCTGGCTGACGGGCAATATCCGCTCCGTCCCCGCCGACAGCAACGCGATTGTCGTGCGCTACGGAAAAGTCGTCTCCGTCCGGCAGTCCGGCCTCGTCGCGGCGCTGCCGAAACCCTTTGAAAGCGTGTATTTCCTGCCCGCGCGCGACAAACAGCTCTCCCTGCACGTCACCCGCGACAACACCGATTACAACAGCGACGAAACGGACCTCGAACTTCAGGAATCCGATGATTTCTACCACATGGAAAAAAGCCGGGACGCAGCGAATTCCAGCTATCTGCTGACAGGCGACGGCAATGTCGTCCGCCTCGACGCAACGCTGTTCTACCGCATCACCCGCCCGGTCCCGTATGTGCAGGCCCGCAACCATGTCCCGGCCGCGCTGAGACGCATCTTCTACGCCGCCGCAACGGATGTCGCCGCCTCCCATCCCGTGGAGGATTTCCTCGTCGTGCACACACCACTCGACGCAACCGATGCCGATGAGGCCCTATCCGCTCGGCGCACCGCCCTGCGCGGCGAGCTTCTGTCGGCGGTCAACGCACGCCTGGCCGCGCTGCACGACCGCTATACCGACCCCGGCATCGAGGTCACCCGCATCGACCTGATGGTCGTCCTGCCGCCCCGCGCCAGGCAGGCGTTCGAGCAGGTGCTGACCGCCGAACAGGCGGCCGCGCAGAATATCGCCGCAGCCCGCACGAACGCCGAACGGATTCTGCAGGAAGCCGGACGCGAACGGGACCGCATCACGGCGGATGCCACCGCCACCGCCGTCGAGATGGTCCGCCAGGCCGCCGGACAGACAGCCGGGATCACCGCCGTGGAAGACGCCGCCCGCACCGCCCCGCCGGACGCCCGCACCGCCGTCGCGCTTCAGACATGGCGCGGGAAAGCCACCGCCATCTTCGCGAAGGCCGGCCAGCTCACCGGCATCGCCCCGAACACCGGACAGATCATCCTGCCCGGTCCGGCGCCGGCCCCGCCACCTGCCGCACAGGACGGAGAAGCCAGCCCGTGAGCGCCACCACCACGTTCTCCTCCGCTCCCAGCGCCGGGCGCGGTCTCAGCCAGCACGCGCAGAATACGGCGACATCCGGCAGCCCCGGCGTCCTGATGAGCCTCACCGAACGCTGGGCGCTCGGAACGCAGCTCGTGCTGGCCATGGTCGCCTGCTGGCTGCTCGTGATCGCGCTGGTCTGGAAATATCTGATCTCGGCCGGCAGCGCCGTGCCCGATCTCGCCGCCACCGGCGCCGCCCTGCTCGTCGCCCCCCCGGTCCTGAGCGCCGCTCTGGCCAGCCTGCGCCATCCCTCTCTGCACGGGCTGACCGACCAGCTCGTCGCCGTGGCCATGCTCGCCTCCTGGGCGTCCGGCGACCTGCTCACCGCCGCCCTGCTGCCCATCGTGATGATCATCGGACATGTCCTCGAGGAACGCTCCCTGCTCGGCTCGCAGGAAGCCATCCGGGCGCTGGAACGCCTCGTCGACACTACCTCCCTCCGTCTGAACCCGGACGGCACGACAGAAGCCGTCACCGCCTCGCAGCTCGCCCCCGGCGACCGTGTCGAACTCCGCCCCGGCGACCGCGTGCCGGCCGACGGCCTGATCCTCGCCGGACACTCCTCGCTGGACATGGCGTCGCTGACCGGCGAGTCCATGCCCGTCGAGGTCGCGCCCGGCGACCGCGTTCTGGCCGGCACGATCAGCCTTTCCGGCGTGCTGACCGTGGAAATCACCCGCGTCGGTGACGAGACGGCGCTCGGACAGATCATCGCCCTGATGGAAGTCGCCGAAGAGGCGAAACCGCCGCTCACCCGCCTGCTCGAACGCTACGCAGGCCGGTACATGGCCCTCATCATGACCATCTCCGCCGCCGTATGGTTCGCCTCGGGCTCCACCTCCGCCATGCTCGCCGTGCTCGTCGCCTCCTGCCCCTGCGCCGTCGTGCTCGCCGCCCCCGCCGCCTCCATCGCCGCGATCGCCGTCGCCGCCCGGCACGGAATACTCATACGCGGCACGGCATTTCTCGAACACCTGGCCGACGTCACCTCCCTGGTCATCGACAAAACCGGCACACTCACCACCGGCCGCCTGTCGCTCGACCGCGTCATCACCGCACCAGGCGTTGCGGAAGCAGAACTCCTGTCTCTCGGCGCCACGCTCGGCAGCCTCAGCACCCACCCCGTCAGCCGCGCCCTGGCCAGAAGCGCCCCCCCGCTGCCGAAATCCGCTTTCAGCGACGTGCAGGAACAGCACGGCCTCGGCCTCCGCGCCGTGGCGCAGGACGGCAGCCTCCTCCTCATGGGCCGCCCGGCCCTGCTGACAGGGGAGGGGATCGACCCCGGTCCTACCCCGGATCATGACGGCCCGGTCGTCTGCCTCAGCAGGAACGGCATCCGCATGGGCTGGCTGCTGCTGTCCGACACCGCCCGGCCGGAGGCCCCGGAAGCTATGCGGACACTGCGTGATCTCGGCCTGTCCCGTCAGATCCTTCTGACCGGAGACCGCCGGGCCGTCGCACAGCGCGTGGGTGAGGAAGTTGGAATCACCGCCATCGAGGCCGAAGTCCTGCCCGCCGGAAAAATGAGCTGCGTCCTGAATGAAATCGAACACGGCCACCGGCCGCTTGTCGTGGGCGACGGCATCAACGACGCGCTCGCCCTCCGCGCCGGCGCCGTCGGGATCGCCATGGGCGCCGAAAGCACCGATGTCGCGCTCAGCTCCGCCGACATCGTGCTGATGCAGCCCGACCTCCGCTGCCTCGGCACCGCCATCCGGCTCAGCCGCCGCTGCCGCCGGACCATTCAGACCAATGTTGCCATGGGCGTCGGCTGGACCGGTATCCTCATCACCTGCGCGGCGTTCAGCCTGCTCGGCGCGCAGGGCGCCGTCATGGCCGCCGTGCTGCACAATGCGTCCACCCTGGCCGGACTGGCAAATGCCGGTCGTCTGCTGCGGTTTGATGAAACAGGCCTGCCCGGCCGGAAGACCTCGCTATGAAGAACAGCCTGCGCTCCGGCCTCTTGCCGGTCCTGACGATCATGTTTCCTGTCATCCTGGCCTCCGCCAGCGCCCGCGCGCAGACAGACTCTCTCCCAGCGGAATCCGGCGAACAGAGCAGCCTGATCCGCCGCATTCTCGCACGCCCGCTTTTCGAACCCGACCGCCGCCCGAAAGAGGTGCCCCGTTCAGAGGAAAGCGGCTTTCATATCTCCGGAATAGTCGGAAAAAATCAGGACTGGCACGCGATTTTCAGACCGAAGAAAGGCGACGCGAAAAGCCGCGTCGTCCGGGTCGGGGACGAGGTCGACGGATGGTCCGTCACGGCCATCACCTCAGCCGCCGTCATTCTGAGCCGGTCCGGCGAAGTCAGAAAAGTCGCGCCGGTCTTTTCAAAATATGCAGCGCCGGAACTGTCGGAAAAAGAAAAAATAGACAGCGTTCACGTCCTCAGCCACAAGCATGTGGACCCGCATCTCGCCTGGTGAGCAGCCTGCCGGTGTCACAGGACTATCACCGAATCATCACACAGAAAATCAGCCCGTCTTTATAAAAACCCACCGGGAAATCACACCGCCTCATCCGTGTGATGCGTCTTTCCTGGTCAGGGTTCTATGTCGTCGCGATCGTTTTTTCTGTGCGGTTTTCTTGCCTCTTCTGTTGTTCTGACCACACTGCCCGCCACGACATACGCACAGACCACCTCCCGTGACGATGATATCTGGCGTCTGACCGACAGCACCCACCATTTTCACGAACCGGCCCTGCCCTCCTGGCGCCATTCCCGGCTGGAGGAAACGCCATCATCCTGCGGGGCTGACGCCGTGCAGCGGACAGGCTCCGTGGTCACGGCCGACCTGCAGCTCGCCTACGCGCAGAACATGATCTGGAATCCGGATGAAAACCGGAACGATCCCGTCCGGCTCCGCTCTTATAACGGATGCCTCGCCGCGCCGACCATCGTCGTCTCGCCGGGCGATACGCTGAAGATTAACCTGATGAACAACCTGCCGCAGGAACCCGCTGACAACTGTCCGAAGACCATCAACACGCCGTCCTGCTTCAACCACCAGAATCTGCATCTTCACGGCATGCATGTCTCGCCACAGGGTCATGCCGATAACGTCATGCACACCATCGCGCCACAGGGCGACCGATGGAACTACCGTTACGCCATTCCCGTCGAACACCCCGCCGGAACCTTCTGGTATCACGCACACGAACACGGCGCGACCTCCATCGGCGTCGCCAGCGGTGAGGAAGGCGTTCTGATCGTCAGCGGTAAACGCCGTTACGCAGACAGGAAACTGCACAATAACATCGCCGATATCGACACCATTCTGCATGACAGCAACGGCGATCCGGTCCCGGAACGGATCATGCTGTTCGAACAGATTCCCTACGGATGCTTCACCGACAGCACCTATAAAACCCTCATTCAGAATCAGTATGACGGAACCTGGTCCTGTCCGCAAAACGCTGAAGGCGTCGTCGAGAATTTTCGCAGCCAGTTTATCAGCAGCCGCACCGACGCCGCCGGAACCAGCCGCGATTCCTGGTCGCTGTCCCGCCGCTACACCCTCGTCAACGGTGAAACACAGCCCGTTCTCAGAACCCGCACCGGCGTCGTGGAACGCTGGCGCATGATCGCAGGCGGCGTGCATGACACGCTAAACGTCTCCGTCGTCCGCGCCCGCCCGTCCCGTTCGGACAAAAGCCTCCGCCTGCCATCCTGGCTCCCGTCATCAGCCCATGACATGAGCTGCGATGGAGAGACCGTCGCACAGTATGAAATCGCCGAAGACGGACTGACCCGTCAGAACATTTCACGAAAAGACATCAGCTATCTCTATCCCGGTCAGCGCAGCGACGCCCTGGTCGCATTTCGCAGACCGGGCCTGTACTGCGTGATTGATCAGGGTGGCGATACGCTGAATACAGTCATCCCGCTCCGGTCCCGTCCCGGCGGCAAATCCCCCGCGCTGATCGCCGTCGTCTCGGTCGCGCCGGACAGCAACCATGACACCATACAGCCTGACAGTGATACGATAATCCGCCGTCTGCTTCTGGATGGATCGAAAGACCTGCCTCTCGCCGTCCGCGCCCGCCTTGCACAGTTCGATCTGTCCGCCTTCGCATGGTTCCCGCCGGGAGGCGCACCCGGCAGCGACCTGTCTCAGGCCGCCGTCGCCAGGCATCCCACCGCCTTCTTCGGCTCACTGAGCATGCCGCTGGCCGCAGGAGCCACTCTCCCGCCTGGCCAGCCCATGCCCGATACGACAATCAACGGCATGATCGGCCTGATCAAAAACGACCTTGTGCAGGTCAGCGGAGTCAGCGCACTGCCGTTCAGCATGGACCCGACCCGTTCCTATCATGCCAGACTGGGAGACGTGGATGAATGGCGCATCGGCGCGCATACCATGGGAACCGGCACAACCGCCGGACAGCACGTGTTCCACATCCATGTAAACCCCGTCGAAATCATGGACATTCAGGACGAAAGCACAGGCCAGTCGATTTTTACCGCGTCTGGACAATGCAAAATGCAATATCGTCTGAACACATCCGGAGATGCGAATGACGCCAGCTACAGTCCGGAATACTGCGATCAGTACCACGTCTTCCGCGACAGCCTGTTCGTAAAACCAGGTTTCCAGACGATCGTCCGGACCCGTTATGATGATTTTCCGGGAGATGTCATGCTCCACTGCCACATTCTGGATCACGAAGATCAGGGCATGATGACTTACGTGACAGTCGAATAACGAAGAGTCCTCTCTCCGGAGAAATTCCGGAAACCCGAAAAAACAAAACCAGAAATAAGAGTTTCCCTCTGTGACAGACCCCCCCTGCATTTCATAAAATAATCACACTACATGACATTTTCTTCATTTAGTTAACGAACCGTATCCACCGGTCCCGGTCGCCGGTCCGCTCTGAGAGGCTGCACCCCGTCCCCCGCCTCCGGGCGTACACCAGGTCGCTGTGTATGAAGAAAGGTACCCAGACGTGTTTGTGAAACGGACGAAGCTCGCGCTGTCCACGCTTTTATCCCTGTCGGTTTTTGCCCCCTCCGTCACATTCGCTGACAGCAGGGGCTTCGGGCAGAATCAGAATTCCGCCCAGGCCAGTCGTTACGACACGAAAACCCCGATCCGCCACCTCGTCGTGATCTATCAGGAAAATGTCTCCTTCGATCACTATTTCGCAACCTACCCGAAGGCCACGAACCCGACCGGTGAGCCAGGCTTCCGCTCGAAATCCGGCACGCCGCGCGTGGACAATCTGGCATCCGAAAACCTGCTGACGCAGAACCCTAACACGAACCCGGCAAACGGCACCGGCGCGGCGCTTCCGTTCCGTCTGGACCGCACTCAGGCCGCCTCCGCCGACCAGAATCACGCCTACACTGCCGAGCAGATGGCGTATAACGGCGGCAAGGCCGATCTGTTCCCGCTTTACACCGGTAAGGGCACCGCGGGCGGCGTCGGTTCCTTCGGCACCACAGCCCAGGTTCTCGGCTACTATGACGGCAACACCGTCACGGCCTACTGGCGTTATGCACAGCGCTACGCCATGAGCGACAACGCCTTCACTGACACATACGGTCCCTCGACACCGGGCGCGCTGGAGGTCGTCTCCGGCCAGACCAACGGCATGAAGATCATCGCCACGACCCAGAGCCCGTCGACGAAAGAAACATCGTCAGCCTATGTTGCCGACGGCCAGGGCGGCTGGACGATGGTCAATGATATCGACCCCGGTTACGATGTCTGTTCATCGACAACCAATCAGGCCATGATGACAAGCCGCAATATCGGTGATCTGCTGAACGAGCGCAGCATCACCTGGGGCGGCTTCATGGGCGGCTTCGATCTTACAAAAACCAACGCCAACGGCACCACCTCCTGCGGCCGTTCGACCTATTCGGACGTCGTTGCGGAAACCGTCGTTGATTACATCCCGCATCACAACTGGTTCCAGTATTATGAAAGTACGGCCAACCCGACCCACGCCCGTCCCGCCTCCGTCAGCTCGATCGGCTATACCTACGTTCCCGGCACCTGGAAAAAAGAGCCGGCGAATCACGAGTATGACCTGAACGACTTCTATGACGTCATCAGAGCAGGCAATATTCCGGCTGTTTCGTTCATCAAGCTGCCCGCCTATCAGGATGGCCATGCAGGCTACTCCAACCCGCTCGATGAGCAGGTCGGCGTCGTAAAGCTGGTCAACGAACTGCAGAAAAGCCCGGAATGGAAAGACACCGCTGTCCTCATCGCCTATGATGACTCCGACGGCTGGTATGACCACGCTTTCGTAAAACCGACGCACGGGTCGTTCGACTCCTCCGCCGATCAGCTCGACGGCGCCGGTAAGTGCGGTTCAGCTTCGGCGCCAAAAGGCGTGGACGGCAAAACGGTCAACGGCCGCTGCGGTCCGGGAACACGCACGCCGCTGATCCTGGTCTCGCCATGGGCAAAGACCAATTATGTCAGCCACGACCTGGTGACCCAGGCCTCCATCGTCCGCTTCATCGAGGACAACTGGCTGAACGGAAAGCGCCTCGGACAGGGATCGTTTGACGCCACCGCCGGAAAAATCGACGACATGTTCGATTTCCGTGGTACGCCGCAGACAGCCTCCCTCCTGCTGGACGCCAACACCGGCGATGTCCTTGCCCACCAGATTTCGGGCCATCATGACGACAGCGACAAAAAACATGATGAGCCGACATACGGTTCCGGTAAGCACGATACCGCCTCGAACTCAGGCAGCAGCAACACAAACTCTCTCCAGAGCCTGCTCGCCGCCATCTGGTCCATTCTCCAGAACTATGTCTGATACCTTTCGTCCGATGCAGCCCCTTCTGGGCTGCATCACTCTGTTTGCTCTCATTCTGACCGGACCGTCTGCGGCTTATGCCCAGCCGTCTGACGCCTGCCTGCCTTCGGAAGACGGCAGCAATCCCTGCCCGAAAACCATCAGGCACCCGGCGCATCAGCCTTTCTCCCAGATGGCTGAAATCGGAAAACAGCTCTTCTACGATAAGGAGCTTTCCGGATCAGGAAAGCTGTCATGCGCTTCCTGTCACGATCCGAAAAACCACTACGCCTCTTCCGGCGCGTCACCGGTCTTTCTCGGTGGCCAGGATCTGAAACAGCAGGGACACCGGGCCGTCCCGACACTGACCTATCTCGAACGCCGTCCCAGTTTCAGCATCGGACCTGATAATCCCGTCAGCGAGGAAGCGCCGCCCATCCCGGCCAACGCCACCGGCGCGTCCCATGGCGCGAAAAGCGCCGCCAACACGTCAGCCTCAGCCACCAATATCGTGCCGCAGGGCGGCCTGTTCTGGGACGGCCGGGCCGACACACTGCAGCAGCAGGCCACAGGCCCTCTCTATGACCCCGCGGAAATGGCTTCCACGCGGGAAAAAGTGCTGCACAGAATTAACAACGCGCCTTACACAGCAGCTCTGAAACAACTGGCAGGCGTGGCCGGCGAACAGTCACCCGCCTTCCGGCTTGATGAAGCCATGTTCGCCCTGGCCCGCTATCAGATCGAGGAACCTTCCTTCCATCTTTATTCCAGTAAATTTGACGGCTGGCTCGAAGGAAAAGAGAAACTGTCTCCTCAGGAGCGTCAGGGCTACCTCCTGTTCAATGACCCCCTGAAAGGCAACTGCGCCGCCTGCCATCTGGATACGGTCCAGCCCGACGGCCTGCCGCCGCTGTTTACGGATCATCAGTACGAAGCGCTGGGAGTGCCACGGAACAGGGAACTCGTTCAAAATCGTAATCCGTCCTGGTATGATCTTGGTGTTTGTGACCGTCAGACTGATGGCAGAAAGACACTCAGTTCGTATTGTGGAATGTTTGCGACTCCAACTCTGCGCAATGTTTCTTCACGTCATGTGTTTTTTCATAACGGGGTGTTCCGTTCACTGAAACAGGTTCTGGAGTTTTACGTGTTTCGTGATTCACGTCCGGAACAGTTTTATCCGAAAAAAGGGCGTGATCATTATGTGATATATGATGATATTCCGGATATCTATAAGAATAATATTGATAGAACAGATGCTCCATTTGGTCGGGATTCTGAAAAAAATAAAACATTGTCTGAAAAAGAAATGGAACAAATCATCGAATTTTTAAAAACATTAACCGATGAATAGTATAAAATATTGCATAATCAGGATTTACGTGCATACCTTAGTATGCTAGTAGATATGTTCTGTCTGCTTGCCTGAAGCAAAAGCGGTATTGTATAGTCGCAGACACAGCTTCACAGGCCGCAGAACCCATATCGCTCTGGCTTTGAAAGATTAACTCTCATTCTGAAACGGCATGACACCCTTCCGGGACGTGTTCGCGTAAAAAACGGGCAAACTCGGTAAAAGCAGGGCCACGCGGGTCTGTCTTTCGCCAGGAAAGACCTATTATCCGGCCCGCGTCTGGTAACGGGATAACTGAAATCAGGTCATCCCATTCACCCCGGTTACGAAGTGCCAGTTGTGGAATAAGGGAATATCCTTCACCAGCGCCGATCATGTGCCATAACATCTCCAGACTTGTTGCAAGTCGTTGTCCATCGTGCTTTGACGCCATTCCGCATAAGGCCAGCGCTTGGTCGCGAAGACAGTGACCTTCCTCCAGTAACAGAAGATCCGGCCCCTCCAGGTCGTACATCAGCATTGTTTTTTTCTGTGCGAGAGGATGGGAAGTGGGCACTGCGGCCAGAAACGGCTCTTCAAAAACAGGCACGCAGTGAAAAGAATCACCTGTCACCGGCAGGGCTACAAAAACAAGGTCAAGATCGTCCTGCTGTAACATTCTGAGCATAGGTGACGTCTGACTGTCAGTCAGATGTAGTTTCAGATCGGGATAAGTTCGTCGCAACAAAGGCAGAAGGCTTGGTACGTAATATGGCCCCAGAGTGGCAATGACACCTATGCGTAACACTCCTTCCAGAGGACCTGAGCGGATTTGCGCCGCCTCGATCATTGTCCGGGCTGCGGCAAGCACGTCCCGCCCCATAGTAATCAGGCGTGCTCCATCCGGGGTCGGCACGACATGCCTCCGCGTACGTTCAAAAAGCACAACCCCGAGTAAAGATTCCAGTTTACGAACCTGTTCTGACAGTCCTGCCTGACTTACACCGCATCGCTCAGCTGCGCGTGAAAAGTTCCGCAGATCGTCGACAGCGACTACGTATTCAATGTCTCGCAGAGAAAGGCCGGAAAGAGGAATATAGCTCATTGATATAGATATGCCCGATCCGTACTGGATTATCAAAAGGTTTTGCCTATAATGCCCATCGACAGAAACTGTTTCACCGCGGTCAGAACCTGTGGGAGAAAGTCTCCGTCGCCAACAGACAAGTGAAAGCAGAGGATAGTCGTATGCCGACAATCAATTCTGAGATTAAGCCGTTTGAGACCGATGCCTTCCATGACGGCAAGTTCGTCAAGGTTTCCGACAAGGATCTGAGGGGTAAATGGTCCGTCATCTTTTTTTACCCGGCTGATTTTACATTCGTCTGCCCGACGGAACTGGAAGATCTTGCTGACAACTACGCGGCGTTCCAGAATCTTGGCGTGGAAATCTACTCGGTTTCAACCGACAAGCATTTCACACACAAAGCCTGGCATGACACGTCTCCGGCCATCAGCAAGATCAAATATGTCATGCTGGGTGACCCGACTGCACAGATCTCGCGCAATTTCGGTGTGCTGATCGAGGAAGCCGGCCTTGCTAACCGTGGCACCTTTCTGATCGATCCCGAAGGTAAGATTCAGTACATTGAAATCACAGCCGGTGGCGTGGGCCGCAGTGCAACAGAACTGCTCGATAAAATCCAGGCTGCCCAGTACGTTGCTTCTCACCCCGGTGAGGTCTGTCCGGCAAAGTGGAAAGAGGGCGACAAGACACTGACCCCGTCGCTGGATCTCGTCGGCAAGATCTGATCGACGCATGGGAGGTCCGGTCCTTATGACCGGGCCTCCACGGTCCATCTGCTGAAAGAAACGGAGTTCTTCTCATGCTGCCAGATACCCTCAAAGCGCAGGTCAAAGGCTATCTCGACACTCTTGCGCACCCCATTGTGCTCGAAGAGTCGTCCGATGACAGCGAGGGTGCGCGCGAGATGCACGAACTGCTGCATGAGATCGCCGCTCTTTCCAATAAAGTCAGCGTTTCAGAAGATGGGACCGCTACACGACGTCCTTCCTTCATGATCCGGCGTGCCGATGCCAGAACAGGCGTCACTTTCGCAGCGATCCCGATGGGACATGAATTCACCTCCTTGATTCTGGCTCTGCTTCAGGCGGGTGGGCACGCGCCGAAACTGGCGGACGATGTGGTCGCTCAGATTAAAGCGTTGCCCGGACATTACAATTTCGAAACCTATGTTTCGCTTTCCTGTCAGAACTGCCCGGATGTGGTGCAGGCGCTCAATGCCATGAGCATCATCAATCCCAACATCCACAACACCACCATCGACGGGGCGCTGTTCCAGGATGAAGTCGCCAAAAAAAATATCATGTCTGTCCCTCAGGTGTATCTGAACGGCGAGCCATTCAGCTCAGGACGCATGGAGGTCGCGGAGATTCTGGCGAAACTCGACGCGGATGCGCCGAAACGTGCAGCCGAAAAGCTGAATAGTCTTTCGCCGTTTGACATGCTGGTCATTGGCACAGGGCCTGCCGGTGCCTCTGCCGCGATCTACGCCGCACGAAAAGGACTCCGCACAGGCATGGTTGGTGACCGGTTTGGTGGCCAGGTGATGGACACGGAGGGCATCGAGAACTTCATTTCGGTCATCGAGACTACCGGCCCAAAACTCGCCGCTGCGCTTGAAGCCCATGTCCGGCAGTACGATGTGGAGATCATTTCCTCCCAGCGTGCGAAGGAACTCTTTCCTGCGGCAAAACCCGGTGGTCTCCATGGTGTTGTTCTGGAAAGCGGCGCAGTTCTGCATGCTCGCACAATTATCGTCGCGACCGGTGCACACTGGCGTCATCTGGGTGTTCCTGGCGAAGAAGAATATCGCAATAAAGGTGTCGCTTACTGCCCGCATTGTGACGGTCCGTTCTACAAAGGGAAACCTGTCGCCGTGGCCGGTGGTGGAAACAGCGGTGTTGAAGCCGCTATCGACCTTGCGGGCATTGTCTCGCATGTAACGCTGCTTCAGCGTGGCTCGAAGCTGAAAGCGGACAAGGTGTTGCAGGACAAGCTGTACAGCCTGCCTAATGTTACCGTGCTGACCGAAGCGCTGACTACGAAGATTGAAGGAAACGGTACCAAAGTGACCGGTCTGAGTTACCGGGGTGGTGACGGTGCCGATCACCATATCAGCGTCGACGGTGTTTTCGTCCAGATCGGCCTGCTGCCGAACACGGACTGGCTACGTGGGACTGTCAAACTCAATGATTTCGGTGAAATCATTGTCGACGATCATGGCGCAACATCTGTTCCGGGCGTTTTCGCTGCTGGCGACGCCACGACCACACCTTATAAACAGATCGTCATCGCTACAGGAGAGGGAGCAAAAGCCTCTCTGGCGGCATTTGATTACCTGATCCGCGTACCGGTCGCGGATGCAGAACGAGCTGCCGCCTGAGACCCGAGCATCTGCGGAAATCTATTCGGAAGCCGGGCAGGGAAGGGGACAGAACCTTCCCCCGTTTGCACCGTTTTCCACGGGAGCGGGTCAGGCCGGCACATACCTTCACTTTCCCGAAAAAGCACAAAATCGGAAGTAATCCGCCTCCGTTCGAAAGAGTTTTGGCTGTCGCCTGAATGGTCTGAAGCCACAGACCGTCATCAGCGTCTTTACAGGAAAGGATATGGGTTGTGCCTCCTCTGACCATTCTTTTCTGGCGCACAACGACAGTCCTCGCCAGCGTCGCCACTGTCAGCTTCTCAGCATTACCCGCACTGGCAGCGAAGGAAAGTAACGGACCCGTCGCAAAAAAAGCCTCCCATGGCCCCATGCAACTGTTGCCTCCAAAAGGCATTGCTGCCCGCAGCACCGAGACCATTCTGATCAGAGGCAATGTTGATTCCGTCCTGGGTCGTCAGCCTGGAGGTGGTCTCATCCGACCGCATGATGAGGTCCGTTCCGTCAGCACCGTCGATCGTGACTACATCAGCAAACAGGCCCCAACCTCAACTGCCTTCCAACTCGCTTCCATGCTTCCTGGTGCCAGTGTTGCCACTTCCGATCCGTTCGGCTTTTCTCCAGCAACCAATATATCCGTCAGGGGGCTGAATGGAGACGCTCTCGGTTACGTTCTTGAGGGTATGCCTCTGAACGACATCGCCTATTACACCGGCTATCCGGCACAATTCGCCGATAGTGAAAACTATCAGGAAGTCTCTCTCGCCCAGGGGGCTGCCGATTTAGACAGCCCGGTCCTTAATGCCGCCGGAGGTCTGATGAGCCTTTCTTTTCTCGATCCTGCTGAAAAACCCGGTGGCTATGCCAGTATTTCCTATGGTTCGTATAATACCAGTCGCGAATTCATCCGTTTGCAGACTGGCGAAATCGGTCACTCCGGCGTAAGGGCTTTCATCTCCTACTCACATGGAGCCACCGATAACTGGCGTGGTCCTGGCCGCGATAACCGGCACCATGTCGACTTTAAATTCATCAAAGCCTGGGGTAACGGAAACCATGCCGCGATTCTGGGCTCATGGACGAACATTATCACCAGCTATTACCCGCAGGTCTCCCTGGCAGACTGGAAACAATACGGTATTCATGGGCCTGATAATCTCGCCGGACGCTACAATCCCGGTAATCTCAATGCCGGCACTGATTACTGGCGTCTCTGGCGCGATCCGGAACGCACGCTCTATGTCGGCGCTCCTGTTCATCTGCGCTTCACGGACCGTCTCGCGCTGGACGTCACTCCTTACAGCCAGTTCGCTTATGGAAACGCTCCTGCCGGCTCTACCCTGTCTGAAAGTGGTCTCTATAACGGAACGCAGCCTCTGATGGGGACTCTGACTTTACCCGGTGCTCAGGATGGCGAAGCCACAGTCCGTGCCAATTACACCCAGCGCAGCTATCGCTCAGGCTTTAATGCCGCTCTGCATTATAAACTTACCTGGAACGATTTCGTCCTCGGCTACTGGTATGACTACACCGATGACGCCGAATTGCAGAGCTTCACCACTGTCAGTGCAAATGGCTACGCAGCAGACATCTGGGCCGAAAAAAAGTCCGCTCTGATCCGCTTTCCCGACGGGCAGCCTCTGCTCGCTGGCAGCGATCACACCATTTCTCAAACAAACGCACTCTACGCAGGCGATCACCTTGCTTTTCTGCACGACAGGCTGCTCATAGACGCCGGCTTCAAAATGGTCATGCTGACCCGGAACGGCACGAATAACGTCCCCGGCCCGCAATATCATGCCAATGCAAATTATGCCGAACCGCTTCCCCGCTTTGGCTTACGTTTTCGCATTGATGATGCCAACCAGATATTCTTCAACGCTACGACAAATTTCCGCGCTCCCGACGAAACCGCTTTTTATAACACCTATGACCCGTCTTCCGGTGCAATTGCCGTCGCCGCCACACCGAATACGAAACCTGAATATTCAGTCTCTGAAGAACTTGGTTATCGCCGTAGCGGAACCTGGATTATCGGAAGTCTCACCCTGTTCAACTACAATTTTACAAATCGCCAGATATCTACCCTTGTTTCTCAGAATGGTGCAATCATCCAGTCCACCATCAACGGTGGTGGGCAGAGCTCTCGCGGAGTCGATGTCGAAATCGGCACGCGCCCCTGGCATCATTTCAGTCCTTATCTCTCTGGCGAATACCTCCATGCCACCATCGACAACGACATCGCCTCAGACGGTGATCTTCTGCCCACCAGAGGCAAAATCGCCGTACGCAGTCCGTCCCTTCAGGCCGCTGCCGGAATAAGTTATGATGACGGCCATTTCTTTGGTGTTGCAACTATTCATTATACCGGACATCAGTTTGCAACCTTTATGAACGATGAACGCATTTCCGATCACACGACTGGTGACCTAGCTATCGGCTATCGCTTTTCCGACGCCGTTCATCTGCATGCCCCGATCCTGCGCATGAATTTCGTCAATATTACCAACGAACATTACCTCTCCGGCGTTGCTGACCCGACTCTGAACGCCCGTGATACCACAGGCCGATATGGCACCATAATTAGTGGAAGCGCGCCGAGTTACTATGTAGGCGGTGGGTTCGCGGCTATGTTCACCGCCTCCACCGGTTTCTGAGATCTCCGTTCCGGATAGACTTTATGATTTCGAGTTTTACAGACTTTAGTGCAACCCGGTTGAAATCACCGGACACACGATATCTCCAGACATGAATGATACTCATTATGCTCACGGTCTGGGCAACGACCTGAAACGGCCTGACTGGCCTGGTATCCGGTTGGCAGAACTTGACCGGGTGCTTTCACGATTTCCGTGCGCAGGCAGGCCGCAGAATATTCTCTGGCACAGCCCCCGACCATTTTCTGCCGCTGCCGAAGTGAAAACCACATGTGTCACTCTTTTTGTTAAACGTCACCACCACCGTGTCCGCAGTATCGCAGATCTGGCGGAGGAACATCGTTTTATTAGTCACTTGCGACAAAAAGATTTTCCTGTCGTTAATATTCTGACGAGCGAGAATGGTGAAACCTCAGTTGTTGATGATATCTGGGTTTACGAAGTACAGGAGGCGGGCAGGGGGCTTGATCTTTATCGTAACAATTTTTCATGGACGGCCTTTGCATGTTCTGCTCATGCTTTTTCTGCTGGTCGGACGCTTGCAAAATTTCATGAGGCAGCAAAAACATTCCAGGCACCCTCACGACAAACGAAGTTGCTCGTAGCCAATTATAATATTTTCGGATCGGCAGATCCGATTCAGTCCCTTCGAACAGATCTCGTGGAACGACCGGCCCTTGCCCGGTTTCTGGAAGCACGTTCATGGGAAAAAGACCTTAATGAATATCTGATCGGTCCGTACCATCAGCATGCCTACGATGCGCTCAGGAATGAACCTCCACTCTGGACTCATGGCGACTGGCACGGCTCCAATCTACTCTGGTCATCCTCCGGAGACACAGGTCATGTTACGACAGTCCTCGACTTCGGATTGTCAGACCGTACTTTCGCCCTCTTCGATCTTTGTACTGCAATTGAGCGTAATCTGATCTCATGGCTTGACGCCGGGCGAGGCATTGAACCTGTCTGTGATTTTGATCAGCTGGATGCTTTGCTAGCGGGATATGGGTCAATATCTTTTCTCAGCAGCGAGATGCTTTACAAAATCAGTGCGCTCTTACCTCTCGTGCATGCAGACTTCGCCCTCAGTGAAATTGAATATTTTTCCGGAATTCTCATGAATGATGTCGATGCACTTGTTGCGTATGAGCGCTATCTACTGGGGCATGCTATCTGGTTCCGACAAACAGAAGGTAAAAAACTTATTTATCATCTCAACACTTTTGCTGACGGACGTCATGAAGCAAGTAAGTAACCGGATTACTGCAGCATGTCTCGCCTCGAACTCATAGCGGTCATTGTTAATGTTCTCGGGGTCTGGTTGACAGCACGCCGTAAAATGCTGTGCTGGCCCGTCGGAATTGTTGCCGTTATTCTGTATGCCCGCTTGTTCTTTGAATGGAAGCTTTACGATGATATGGCTCTCCAGCTTGTGTATGTCATCATTCAGATATACGGCTGGCGAAACTGGTCTGCTGTGCTGAAAAACGGATACACCACCATTCAGATTATACCGATGACGTTTACGAATATCGTGGCCGGACTCGCTGCAACTACACTTTCGTCTGCTGCTCTGGGTGGTGTTATGGCAGTCTGGACTGACGATGCTCTGCCATGGATCGATTCTGGTTTGACCTGCTTCAGTCTGCTTGCATCATTTTGGTCCGCCAGACGCCATTCCGAGAGCTGGTATCTCTGGATTATAGTCGATGCTTTTTATTCTCTCGTATTTTTATATCGTCATAATGAACTGACCGCTGCACTCTATGGGATGTTTACCTTCCTTGCTCTCTACGGTGTGTGGAACTGGCGTAGTGCTCAGGAGCGAAAGGGAACTGTAATTTGACCTGCTTCACCCGGAACTGACGTAAGCATCATTACAAAATGCTCTTATCGCAACGACGGGAGCACAATGATATCGGGACGACAGGCGGATTAGCTCATGCTGAGCCAAGAGATCCGAACCTATCCTGCAGGCAGGTCCGACGTCGCAAAGCACCACGATCATTGTCGGATGGTTCTGCTTTGCGGCGGGGAGTTGCAGAGCAGAGAACTCGCTGCACGTTTGGGCATGCATGAGAACGTGGTCAGCAAATGACGGCGGTGCGTCGAGGATGGCATCGAAGGCCTGGCCGACAAATATCGCGCCGGCCGACTTCGAACGACCCAGGTCTCGTCATGAACGCCAGGCGATCCGGTTGGGGATTCGGGTTAGGCACCGAACCAGACCTGTCACTGCGGTGAGATGTCCGGCCACTCATGCCCCACCTACAACCGGCCCTTTTTCCATGTGACCCGGCACCGGGCAAAAAAAACGCCAGAGCGTGCCGATGCTGAAATGATACTCTTCTTCAGTCAGTTGGAGAGATCGAAGGACCGTTGTTTGTAGTTCTTGCGCCCTGATTTTGGAGGCAACGGACGATGATTAATAGTTCTGTGTGACGACTTCTGCTTTGCGTTGAGAGCAGAGGGGGAATTGCTCTGCCATGATTGCTATGCGGCGGCGCTGATCTTTATAATGGCAATCGTGATTCTGACAGTGCGGATGAACAGCCCCATCTGTGATTTCTGGTCGGCAAATACATGCTCGATCCGTGAGCGGATGACCGACTTTCCGGCTCTGGATATCTTGATATACCGGAGCATCAGCTTGAGATACGGCTTTTCCCGGTGAATCTTCGAGACAAAGCCCTGCTTTTTCCATAAAGGCCTCATTGGCCTTTGACCGATACTCGGTATCCATCCAGACATCAGACGCCGTATTGCTTCGATCAAGCAGCCCCCTCGCGCAGTCTGGCGCCATCACTGGCGGCTGCATCTGTCGTCTTCCATCTGCGGATCAGTCTGAACTTCCGGTCGATGGAAATATGGGACTTGTAACGAGAGAACCGGATAGCGAGATATGTTGAGGAGATCGTTCCGTCACCCTGTCGTTTTGCTTTTGTTAATTCCAGCGTCCAGCGGGCATGACGGCCCTTATGAGGCAACTTTGCCGGCTTGTCTTTCCAGTTCTCTGGAAGACGTCTTTCTAGAAGATCTGCCTTCTCCTGATCAGATCAAAAACATTTTAAAATCTACAATCGGGAGAAGGCTTCAGACTGGTCACCCAATCCGCTCAAGCGAGCCAGACGCTCTTCTATATTAAAGAATCATTGCCACATTGTCGTCAATACGGACGAACGCTTGCTGGTGGCGCTTATGACTGCTTTAAACTTATGGACAAGACGCTCTGTCACGACTTCGTTCTTGAGATCATCCACCACCGTGACGGCGCGAAAGGTTTCGAGATGCTACTCTACAGACGGGCTATGAAACGAATATTCGGCTGGATAACCTGCTGACGACATCTCGTGCGCGATTACGAACTCGGATCAATGTGCAACAGGCCATGATCCTTGTCGCTATGGGCTCCAATTTCATGTGCAGAAACGCCAACCCGTGATTTTCCAAACAGGTTCTAGAGCGTTTTCTGTGCGGTTTGAATCGTAGAGCATTCCCATGGGCCGCGTGATCTGATTCAAGATGACAGCCGGG